>OBJA01000069.1_pt1 | contig 102443 bp, 90 predicted proteins | sample 1519751 | NCBI WGS metagenome assembly OBJA01 (sample SAMEA3881238, study PRJEB22517) | soil metagenome | biome: lake sediment; feature: soda lake sediment; material: sediment, water from around vicinity | place: India | collected 2013-12-23 | depth 3 m | reverse complement strand
AGTTGCTCAAGAAAGTGACATTATTGAAGGAGTACCTGTCTATAAAGTTGGAAATAGAGCTGGCTTTTCTACTGGGACAATAACTTATGCAAGTTGTTCAGCTTATATTGTAAATAGATTGTATGTTAATATGATCAAATATTCATGCTATACTCTTACAGGTGATAGCGGTGGTCCAGTATGGATTCCTTCAAGTTATGCTTATACAAATAAACTTATGGCTCTCACTATTGGTGCAACACAGGATAGTGTATATGGCGTTGGATGTAGAATTTACTTAATTAATGATGTTTTAAATATTCAACCTGTTTTATCAACAACTTACTAAATATCAAGGGGGATAGTTTGTAATGGTTAAAGAAGTGGCGCAATATGCTAAACATTTTATCTTTTTTATTTCATTCTTTGTCTTATCACTGATTTTTTCAAGTGTTATCAGTAGAAGGGAATCAACCTTTTCAATGCAAATTAATGTTCCACAAATGGTAGAGGTTGGAGAAGAATTTACTGTTAGTGCATCTATTACTAATAATTCAATATTTATATATACATTTTCTTTTTCAAAAAACACTAACCCGATACTTATACTTTTAAAAACGAAAGATATAAATGATTTCTATGTTTTTACACATAGTCAAAGCGGGTTTTGTTTGCCTAAATCTGGGTTCGAAAATGAAAGAATATTTAAGTTTGATACACCTGGTATATATGAAATAATTATTTTAATTGATGTAAAAATTGGAGGAAAAAAATTCTTTTCAAATAATTCATATTTTGTTCAAGTTGTATAATTATGCTAATATCTAAATAGATAGTTAAAGGGATGGGCTATTTTAAGGGTAGAAGATGTTTTAGGAAGGGGTTAAGCACTGCTAGGGAAAGTTGCTTTAACAAATAAATTTATTATAAAAACAAATAAGTTTATTAAAAAAAAGTTTATGATTTTTTCATGAACTTTTTTATTTTTGAAAATTATTCTTGAAGTTTTAAAACTTATTGTATATAATAAATTTGTCGGAAAATGGAGGAAGTATGCAAAAGAAGAAAGTAAGTAAATTTCAACAACTTTATCTGAACCTCAACAATTATAAACGACAACTCTTTATGTCTGTTGTTGCTTGCTCCCTTCCCCTAATTTATTTATTAGTATTGGAAACTGGTGGTAGCAAATTAGCATATACAAATACAATGTACATATTAATTGTTTTTGCCGGGTTTACATTGGGAACTAGATGGGGTTTAATTACTGCCTTGGTAGGCGGGATACTGCTTGGTCCATTAATGCCTTTAAGTACAACTGGCCCAACTGGACCTGAACAACAAGTGTTCTTTAATTGGTTCTTTAGATTAGGAACATATTCAATTGTTGGTTTATTCTGTGGTTTAACATCGGATAGTTTAAGAAAAAACTTATTAACTATCACTGCATTGTATTCACATAATCAAGATACTGGGATTCCGAATATAAATAGTTTGTCAGATCTTGTTAATAAAACGCCATCATATTCGGTTAAAAGAAGTGTTGTCACGGTTTTGGTGAATAATTATGATAATATTAACGATTTATTAGGAATTGAAATCTATTGTAAACTATTAAATAAAATTTATTACAACCTTAAATCTCAATTGCCTAATGGAACGATTATTGTCCAAGCAGATAGCAACAAAATCTGGATCTCAAAAAATTATGAAGATTTATATTCTGATGTTACTGTGTGTTTAAATCTTTTAAAAGAACCTCTTAATATTGAGGAAATTCCTTTATATGTTGAGTTTTCGTTAGGGATTGCATCGATTGATAATTATAAAAAATGCGCATCTCCTGATGCATTTAAACATTGTGATATTGCAGCTCGGCATGCTCAAAAAAATAATCTTCCATTTGCTATTTTCGATGAAAGATATTTAAGTAAACGTGGAGATTTTGAACTTTTAGGAGTATTTCCTAAAGCGCTCGAAGAAAATCAAACCAAGTTAGTATATCAGCCTAAAATTGATTTACGAACTAATGAACCAATTGGACTTGAAGCCTTAATCCGATGGGATCATCCTACTAGAGGTTTGATAATGCCTGATGCATTTATTCCGTTAGTTGAAGAAACACAATTAATTCATTCGCTAACAGATTGGGTTTTAGTGCAAGCAATTAAGAAGATTAAAGATTTTAAAAGAGAAGATATTGATGTTAATGTATCGATTAATATCTCGGTAAAAAATTTGTTTGATTCAAGATTTTTTGATCGAGCTTATGAGCTTGTGAAAAGGGAAAATGTTTCTCCAAGACAAATTGAGTTTGAAATAACTGAATCAGTATTAATGAATAATCCTGAAGAATCGAAAGTCTTATTACAACGACTATGCGATCACGAATTTGTTATTTCTTTAGATGATTTTGGTAGAGGTTATTCATCTTTAGCATATTTATCGGAATTTCCAATTCAAATAATTAAAATTGATAAATATTTTATGAGCCAAATAGCTTATGATCAATCTGTTAAATATATTGTAAAAGCAACAATTGATTTAGCTCATAAGCTAGGTTACTCAGTTGTTGCAGAAGGCATTGAAGGCGAAAATGTAGCTAATATTGCAAAAGAGTTACATTGTGATTATGCCCAAGGTTATTATTTCGCAAAACCTCTTCATGACACGGATGTAATTAATTGGTACAAATCAAACATGCAAAAATTAAGGAATAATTCCTAAGTAAAAATGCATAACTTATAGCTATGCATTTTTTAAAATTTAAGAGGTGATTATCATGAAACCTAAAGCAGTAATTATGGACTTAGGAGATACAATAATTAAAAATGTTGAAATAAATTTTGAATTAGGTCTAAAATTTTTATATGATAATATTATTGTAGAGGAAATCGCTTATGATGATTTTATTAACTTTAATAAATCGTTATTAGAACAATTGTATAATCTTCGTCAATTATCAAAATTAGAATTAAGATTTTTAAATTATATCGACTATTTAAGACATATCTTTAAATTTAAAGAGGATATTACAAATATAGAAATTGAAAAAAGTTTTATGAACTCTTCTAGCTCTGATCTTCTTATTGGAGGAGTTATTCCGATACTTGAATATTTTAAAAAGAATCGGATTCCAATCTATATCTTAAGTAATTCAACTTTTTCCTCAGAAACGCTTAAACATCAAATTAAAAAATATGGAATATGTAACTATTTTGATGAAATATTATCGAGTTCAGATCTTTTATTCAGAAAACCATATAAAGAAATATTTATGATTCCAATTAATAAAATATTTCAAAAATACGATATTTTTAGTTATGATATTTGGTTTATAGGAAATGATTATGAGATAGATATTGTCGGTTCATCAAATGCATCTTTGTTCCCGGTATGGTATAATGTCAAGGGAGAATTAAATAGTAAATTTATTAATTGTCTTGATATAAGAAACTATCAGCAATTATTGGATAAATTTGAAAATAATAAAGGAGAAATTTAATGGTAGAATTAAGAAAAATCACTAAAGAAAATTGTGGAGAATGTTTTAGATTAAAGGTAAAAGAAGACCAAAAACATTTTGTCGCAACCAACATTGCTTCTTTGGCTCAAGCTTGGGTATGGTATGAAAATGCAAAGCCTTTTGCAATTTATGCAGATGATATAATGGTAGGATTTACAATGCTGTATGTTCCTACTGAAGATGATGATGATTTTTATGTTTGGCGATTTATGATTGATGAAAAATTTCAAAATCGTGGATATGGTAGGGAAGCTATGAGACTTGTTTTAGAATATTTAAAACAATTTAATCCAAAAGAAATATTTTTAAGCTTCGAACCAGAAAATGAATTAGCAAAAAAACTGTATCAGTCATTCGGTTTTGTTGAAACTGGTAAAATTGATGGTGGCGAATTAGAAATGATCTTAAAATTATAATTAATTAAATGCTGATACATGTGAGTATTAGCATTTTTAATTAATCTATTTTTACATATTAAAGTTTATAATGAATAATAATAATATTAATTTTAATAAAATAAATTATGGTATAATTATGGAGATCAACTATGCTTAAAACACTAATCATTGCTGATGATAGTACCGGCGCAAATGCCAGTGCTATTTTATTAAAAAAACTCAATTTAACAACATTAAGTTTAATCGATCATTTACACAGTGAGATTGTTCCAGGTTATGAGGTCATTGCCATCAGTACCGACAGTCGTGCAATTAATCCTAGCGATGCCTTTGCACGCGTATCAAATGTTTTATATCAAACGTTAAAAAGTAAACCTTTAGTGATAAATAAAAGAATCGACAGCACACTAAGAGGGAATGTTGGCTCGGAATTAAATGCTTTTAAAGAAGCTTTACCATATTTCAAGATTGCAATTATCCCAGCATTTCCTTCATCACAAAGAGTTTGTATTGATGGAGTTGTTTATGTAGGTGAAAATAAACTGCAAGATACAGATGCTGCAAAAGATCCTAAAATGCCAATTAATACATCAGTTGCAAAGGAAATATTTGAAAAGCAATTTATAGGAAAAATTGCTAATATTTATTATAATCAAATTATAGATAGCAATCTTGAAACACTCATCATTGAATTATATAACCAATATGATGCGATAATTTTTGATGCAAAAACGAATGAAGATATAGAGTTCATTAGTAAAGAGTTGATCAAGACTAATCTTCAAGTAGTATGTGTTGATCCTGGGCCGTTTACGTATTTTTATACGAAAGAGAAGATTAAGGGTTTGAGAAATTTTGATAAAAAATATATATTTTTAGTTGGTAGTGTTGTTGATACAACATTTGAACAATTAAAAGAAGCATATAACAACCCAGCATTCGATTTTGTTCCATTATGTCCAAAAGAACTATCAAAGGAAGGATCAATTGATGATGAAATAAGTAAGATTATTCTACAAGTTCAAAGGTCAGAAAAATCATTTATTTGTATTACTTCATCAGATCCGATAAATCGAGTGATTTTAAATCTACATGAAATTGGAAATGAAAATGCATGTTCTGCAGATGATGTTTCAAAAATTATCAATCACAGTTTAGCAAAAATTTTAACATCAATTTTAATTCATGTGCACAATATTGGTGGTGTTTTTACAAGTGGTGGCGACGTTACCTTAGGATTTTTAAATCGAATAAACGCTCGAGGTATTAATTTATTAAAAGAAGTGATGCCTTTATGTGTTTATGGCAAAATCGTTGGTGGTGAATTTGAAGGATTTCCAATTATTACAAAGGGTGGAATGATTGGCCCTTCAAACAGTTATATAAAAATTAAAGATTTTTTTGAGGAGGTAGAAAATTATGAATAAACCAATTGTTGCAATTCCTATCGGAGATCCTGCTGGAATTGGTCCTGAAATTGCAGTTAAATCATTAAATGAAGCGATGATTTATGAAGTTTGTAAACCCTTATTAATAGGGGATTTTAAGGTTATTAGGCAAATAATAGAATTGTGTAAGTTAGATTTAACAATTAATCTTATTACTAATCCTAAGGATGGTTTATATAAGTGGAAAACAATCGATTTAATTAATATTCCTAATATTGATTTGGAAAAGCTAGAAATCGGAAAGGTACAAGCTATGTGTGGTCAAGCAGCTTTTGAATATATCAAAAAGACTGTTGAGTTATCTGATGCAGGTTTAATTGATTCAATTGCCACAACACCAATTAATAAAGAATCATTAAAAGCAGCAGATGTTCCATATATTGGACATACTGAAATATTTGCTGATTTATCAAATACAAAAGATCCTCTAACAATGTTTGAAATTGAAAATTTACGTGTCTTTTTCTTGTCTCGCCATGTCTCATTACGTCAAGCCATTGACCTTGTAAAAAAAGAGAGAATTAAGGATTATATTAAAAGAAGCATTGAATCCTTAGAAAGATTAGGCGTAAAAGGCGTCTTGGCTGTTGCTGGTTTGAACCCGCATTCTGGTGAACATGGTCTATTTGGTTGGGAAGAGGTTGCTGAGATTACTCCAGCAATTAAAGAAATGAAAAAAGAAGGTTACGATGTCATTGGACCAATCCCTGCTGATTCAGTTTTTGCAATTGGACTAACTGGGAAATATGCTGCTGTTTTATCGTTATATCATGATCAAGGGCATATAGCTACTAAGACATATGATTTTCATCGAACAATTTCAATAACAAATGGGATGCCATTTTTAAGAACATCTGTAGACCATGGGACAGCCATGGATATTGCCGGGAAAAACATGGCTAATCCAATAAGTATGATCGAAGCAATAAAATTAGCTGCAAAATACGGGGTTCATTTTAAAAGATTTTAAAAGGAGTAAAAGATGAGAAAATTTAATGTTATTGCTTCTGGTGATCCAATGATTAATGGTGATATTTTTGAAAAAGCAATAAAAAAACATTTAGGTAAATATGTAAATGAAATTTTTGTTGGTGATTGGGAAACTGATTATCAAAGATTACAGGAACGTAGACTCAAAGTTGAACAGCAAGGCCCCGAAATTGAAGATATTCCTGATGTAGTATTACAACACGGAAAAAATTCTGAAATGCTAACGGGTTTATTCGTTCCTGTTTCCTCAAAATTAATGGATGCAATGCCTAATTTACGAATTGTCGGTTTGTCACGAGGAGGAACTGAGAACATAAATATTGAAGAAGCAACCAAAAGAGGGATTTTAGCTTTTAAAGTGGAAGGAAGAAATGCTGAGGCAGTATCTGATTTCACAATCGGTTTAATCTTAGCAGAGTCACGTAATATTGCCCGTAGCCATTATTCAATCATGAATGGCGGATGGCAGAAAAAGTTTTCAAATGATGTTTTTATTCCACAACTTAAAGGGAAAAAAATTGGAATTGCTGGTTTTGGTTATATAGGGCGAATGGTTGCAAAAAAATTATCTGGTTGGGATTTGGATGTCTTAGTATATGATGCATTTACAATTCCAGAAGAGATAGAAAAGTTTGGATATAAAAGAGTTAGTAAAGAAGAATTATTTAGAGAATCAGATTTTGTCAGTATTAATCTACGACTTGTTGATGCTACAAAGCATTGGGTTGACCGAAATCATTTGGAAATGATGAAAGTAACTTCATATTTTATTAATACTGCTCGTTCTGGCTTAGTTGATATGGATGCCTTATTTGATGTCTTAAAAGATAAAAAAATTGCCGGTGCTGCCTTGGATGTTTTTGATGCCGAGCCATTAGAAAAAAACAATCCATGGATTACATTAGATAATGTTACATTAACAACCCATATTGCCGGAACAACCACTGAAGTTCTAACCGGATCGCCTTTTTTGTTGATGGAAGATATCGAGCGATTGTTTAATACTGAAAATCCGTTTTTTATTTTGAATCCAGAAGTTCTTTTTGACCAAAGATTTATTAATTGGTTTCAAGGAGTAAAAAAATGATAGTTAACTTGAGAACAATTTTAGAATCCGCGAAAAAAAGCAAATATGCGATTGGATCATTTAATGTTTATAATTATGAAACAATAAAAGGTGTAATAGAGGCTGTTAAGGATACAAAGACTGATGCAATCATTGCGTTTGGTGAAAAATATCTTGAAAATATGGAGTTAAAAGAGGTAGTCAATCTAATTCGCACGATGTCCGTCAATATCGATCAGCAGATAGTTATTCATTTGGATCATTGTAAATCATTTGAAATAATCAAAAAAGCGATTGACCTTGGTTTTACTTCAGTAATGATTGATGCATCCCACCTAGATTTTGAAGAAAATATCAGGATTACAAAAGAAGTTGTTGATTTTGCTCATAGTTATAATGTTAGTGTTGAAGCTGAATTAGGAACGATCACTTTAGGAAAAAATTCAAATGAAGATGATGCCGATGAAATTTATACTATCCCCTCACAAGCAAAAGAATTTACTGAGCAAACAGGTGTTGATGCGCTAGCAGTCTCAATTGGTACTGTTCATGGAATGTATAAAGGCGAACCAAAGATTAGTATCGACAGACTAATCGAGATAAATTCAATAGTTGATATTCCATTGGTGCTTCATGGTGGTTCTAATACACCAATTGAAATTATTAAAAGTTGCATTGAAAATGGGATATGCAAAATAAATGTGAATACTGAAATTTCTCATGATGTTGTCAATGGATTTAAAGATATAATTTCTAAAAAACCAAATACCCATTTTTCACAGCTTTCAACATTAGCAGTAGAGATTGTAAAAAATGTCGTCAAAAAGTATATTGAAATATTTAGAAATAAATAATTGGTGAAAATATGGATAAGCATATAATAATTTTAGATGTAGGTACTCAGAGTTTAAGAGCTATTCTTTATAATAAAAATGGTGATTCCATATTTATGGCTCAAAAAAGGTATAATTCAGTCCAAAGAGGAATCGAGGTCGAACAAGACCCAAGAACTTGGAAAAATAACTTGATTGATACGTTAAGTGAAGTAAGTGATTTTGCGAAAGCAAATAATATTCACATCGGAATGATTAGTGTAACAAGCCAAAGAGCTTCGATTATCCCAATTACTAAACACGGAAAATATTTATATAATGCAATCACATGGCAAGATCGAAGAAGTTATCAACAATCTAATTCTGTAAAAGAAAAAATGACGATGAAAGATATATATATTAAAACGGGATTACGTTTAGATTCTTATTTCTCAGCTCCAAAAATGATGTGGTTAAAACAAAACATGAGTGATATCTATGATGAGGCATATAAAATTATTGGTGTTCAAGATTATATTGTTCATATTCTAACCAACCGTTTTGTAACTGATTATACACAAGCTGCTAGGACATTGTTAATGAATATTACATCTTTTTCATGGGATGAACAGCTATTAAATGTGTTTGAAATAGAAAAAGAGAAGCTTCCAGAAATTGTTCCTCCGGGAACTGTTGTTGGTACACTAAGCGATTTTGTCGTTTTAAAAACCAAATTGGATCACAATATTGAAGTTATGATAGCTGGTGGTGATCAACAATGTGCAGCAATTGGTTTGAATGTACTAAAACCAGGATCATTAGAGGCTAATATTGGAACTGGTTCATTTGTGATCGCTTATACCGATAAACCAGTGTTTGACGAAGGAATGAGAATATTATGCAGTGCTTCTGCCGTTCCAGGAAAATGGATTGTTGAAGCAGGATTATTAACCAGTGGAAATATTTATTCTTGGTTTCGTGAACAGTTTTATCAAAAAGGTAATCAAGATAATATCTATCATGAAATAAATCAAGAAGTTAATGCATCAGTCCCTGGATCAAAAGGGTTAATATTAATTCCTCATTTTAAAGGAAGTGCAGCTCCTTATTGGAATCCGTTATCAAAGGGTGTATTTTTTAATGCTACATTAGAGCATACTCGTGGAGATTATGCTCGATGTATATTAGAAGGTATTGCGATGGAAATGGGTGAAAATATTAGTTTGATGGAAAACTTAATTGGATATGTTGATATTATTTATACTGCTGGTGGATTAACCAAATTTGATACATTTAATCAAATTCAATCTGATGTTTATAATAAAGCTGTAAGTGTTTATAAAAATTCTGAAGCAACTGCTTTTGGAGCTTTGATATCAACTTTAGTAAGTATTGGTGATTATTCAAATCATTCCAATGCATTTGATAATTTATCTAGAAATTATGAAAAGCGTACATTTCACACCATATCCAAAAACATTCCTATATATCATAAACTTAAAAGAATAAAAAAGCATTTGTATAATGCAATAAATGATTCGCATGTCTATAATTATATGACAATGAGATAAATTTGTTTTTCTGTCTAAAATAAAAAAAATTTTTAATTTTTTGTTTAGAAAACGCTTCCATTAGAAATACTAATGATAAGAATATTATTGATTGAAAATCTTTGATTTTTTATCAAATTAGATAGGAGTGAATTATGCAAAACATTTTTTTACAAGTTAATACAACGCAAATGTTAATCGGATTGATAGTCGGTGTAGTTGCTTTAATTGTCATGGTTTTATTTACGAGGATTCATGCATTTTTAGCACTAATACTAGCGGCTTTGATAACGGCATTGATTGGTGGAGTTCCTGGTGCTAATATTCCAGGAATGATAACTGGAGGTTTTGGCGGAACTTTAGGTTCAATTGGTATCATCATTGGGTTTGGTGTAATAATGGGCCAAATTTTCGAAGAATCAGGTGCAGCCGAAAGAATGGCAAGAACATTCATTCGATTATTTGGAAAAGGACGTGAAGGCTTGGCTTTAGCTTTAACGGGATTCATTGTTTCAATTCCTATTTTTTGTGACTCCGCGTTTGTAATTTTGTTTCCAATAGCAAAATCTATTTCCCAAAAAACTCGTAAAAACTTAGTATATCTTGCAGGTGCTTTAGCTATTGCTTTAGGTGTAACGCATACTGTAGTACCGCCAACACCAGGACCATTGTTTGTTGCTGATGAATTTGGAGTCGGTTTAGGAACGATGATTTTATGGGGTTTGTTGATTGCGATACCTATGACAATCGCAGGAATCGCTTATGTAGCATGGGTTTCAAAAAAATTGATTATTGTTCCAGATGAAGAAGGTATTTCAAGAAGATTAGAAACTAATGATACAAAAGGAAGTCATTATGATTTAAAAGAAGAACCTACAAGAGAATTGCCGGGTACTTTTATCTCTTTCGCTCCAATATTGATTCCAATTTTATTAATTGTTTTAAATCAAGTTATTACACAATTATTTACTGTGAGCGAAGGTGTAAGAAATGTTCTTGCATTTATTGGTAATCCAGTTCCTGCAGTAGCAGTTGGTGTCCTTATAGCTATATATGGGTTAGCTTGGGGCGTAAAACGTGATGCTTTAATGAAACATATGGATCGAGGAATCAGATCAGCAGGGATTATATTATTGGTTACTGGTGCAGGTGGAGCTTTAGGAAATGTAATTCGTGCAACCGGTGTTGGTGATACAATTGCCAATCAAATTACACGTTGGGGAATTCCAGCTATTTTAATACCATTTTTAATTGCAACAATTATCAGATTTATACAAGGCTCAGGAACTGTTGCACTAGTTACAGCTGCATCAATATCTGCTCCAATCCTTGCAAATACTAACGTATCCCCTGTATTTGCTGCATTAGCAGCTATGGTCGGAGGATTGTTCTTCTCATACTTTAATGATAGTTATTTCCATGTTGTTAACCGATCGATTGGTATAAGCACCTCAAAAGAACAACTGCGTTTTTGGTCAGGTGCAACTACAGCAGCATGGGCAGTTGGTATTGTTGTCGTCGTAATCCTAAATGCGATATTAGGTGGAGTAGTAAGGTAATAAATTCCGTTTTTTGAACTGATATATTTAAAGTTAGAAGTAACCCTTCTAACTTTTTTTGAAAAAAAAGAATCTTATTTTAAAATAAGATTCCCATATTTTCTTTATTTTATGGACGTTTTTCTTCGCTTCTTCCGCGTTCTTTATATTCATGTCGTCCTTTTTTTTCGAAGGATTGACCTGTCTCAACATATTTATATGTATAGGTCACTTCACCCGTTTCTGAATCAGTCGAAACAAAAACTTTTATATTTGCAGATATGTTTTCGTCTACTACTTTAATGTGAATTACTGTTTGATTATCTTCAGTTGATTGCTTAAATTGATATTTTGTAGTAGTAGTATTAGTCTTTGTAACTAATGTAAATTTGAGTTCATTTTTTTCTTCTTCTAATTTCATTTCAGTAGAAGAGATTTGACCATTTTCACAAACTGTAAATTTAAATTTACTTTCTTGTTCATCTGTTTCTTGCTTTACTTTAACCCAGTTATCTTTATCTGAAAACGCCGTAAAGACAAATTCTGAGTTTCCATTTTCGCTCTCTTCCTTACCGGTTACGTTATATTCTTTTTCACCAACAATAATAATTCCAACAAGAGATTTTTCCGTTTCATCTTGTTCATCATCATCTTCATTCTCATTATCAGTTATATAATTGTAATACATCGTATAAACGATTGAATTTTGATTAATATCTTTTGTTGTTATAATCATCTTATTTTCATATTCAGTTAAATCCGATGTTTCATTAACAACTTGAAGAGGTTTATCTGAAGAGAACATTTGATCCATTATTGTTAAATATTTGTTTATTTCTTCGATTTGCTCTTGAGTTATTTCTCTAGGATTTTTTATTTTTACAAATTGTGGTTCACTGTTTACTGACAAACTTGAAACAGTTGTAGAATCAGCACCTAAGTTATTCAATAACGAAATCGAAGACAAAGCTTGAAAGCCAATAGTATCATTTTTGTTATTCAAAAACGAAATTTTGTCTGTATTATTGCAACCTAATAAGGAAATAGCTCCTAATGTTATCATAAATAATAATAAGATTTTTTTCATTTTATTAATTCCTTTCTTTAAAATCATTTAATAAACAAATAAAAGGGTATGATTTATTGGATTGTTTCCATTTTTTTTATTATTCCTATCTTCTTTGTTGATGGTATTACCACTTTCAATAAACTTATATTCATATTTTACTGTATCATTTTCAATAATTGAACGAACGTGGATTATGAGGGATGAATTGTTTTCAATGCGCCTAATAATTATTTTGTTCTCATTTTGATCAGTTTCTTTGATAATCATATACTCAATATTAGAATCTTCATCAATAAAAGACATTTTAATATTTATTTCATTATTTTTTTCTAAAGATAATTTAATTGCTGTTTTGGAAAAAACTCCATTATTTGAGATATTATAGATATATTTCTCTTCGTTATTTTCAATTTTTTGTTCAACTTCAACCCAATTTTCATCATCAAAATAAGCATTTAATGATATTTTTGTTTCATTTTTTTCTTGTTTGCAAATGCCGTTGAGTTTAAATTCCAAATCATTGAATAATAGAATACCTTCTAAAATATATTTTTCTTTTTCATCATTCTCTTGTAAGAAGTTGTAATGAAAAACATAGTTGATTGTTTTATCAAATGCAGTTATGATTTCAATATTATCTTGATATTGAAATTTTTCATATGGAGAGTTGATTGTATCAACAGTTAATTTAATATTATATGTTAGAACCTGATCAATCATAAAAATGTAGTCATGAATTTTATCAATTTCAAACTCATAATTCACATTATCATCATCTTTTTCGTCATTTCTTTCCTCTTCTTTATCTTTATCATCGTTATTGTTATCATCTTTTTTGATATTGAAATCAAGGCTACTAAGATCATTATTAGGTGATATTGAAAATAAGCTAACTGATGACAAAGCCTGGAAGGTGAAGATGTTTTTTTCTCCAGTAATAATAGGCTTTGGATTTTGTTCGATAGGATGATTTATTCGTTCTGTAGTTATTATTATAATTCCTAGAATTACGATAACAAAAGATATAGATGACATTAAGGCTGCTTTTAACGGCTTTAAATATGAAACAAGAGAGACCCTATTGTGATGATTTGTTTGCTCGGAGTATCTTCTTTTAATATTATCTTTTAATTCAGGTACTGCAATCATTTCAAACTCTGTTTTTAAATTTTTTAAGAATTCATCTGTCTTATTCATCTTTATCACCTACTTTCTTTTTAAATTTTTTAATTGCTTGATTGTATTGCCAAAGGATAGTCCCCAAAGGTTTTTTAAGTATTTTCGCGATTTCTTTATGAGATAATTCATTAATTACATGAAGGGTAATTAATTGTTGTTGATATGAATCTAAAACATCATTCATTGAATCAATAAGCGGTGTGTTTTGATCATATTCACTGTTTGAATAATAATCAAATTGCTCGTTGCCTATTAAAACTTCTTTTTTTCTTCGATTATAAGCATTAATTGCTTGGTTTCTGGCAATTGTAATCATCCATGCTAGCGGATTTTTTCCATGTTTATAAGAACCTACCGAGTTAAGAATCTTTATATAAGTATCTTGCATAATATCTTCTGCAAGGCTTTTATCTTTAATAATTGATATGATCGTATAGTAAATTGGACTTTTTGAAATATCATATAAATCATCAAAATAATCGATCTCACCATGTTTTAGTTTTTCTAGTATGTTGTTTAAATCTTCTTTATTAACCATATTTTTTTCTCCGCTTTATATTATAACATGAATTATGGTTTTTTAAGAAAAGTTTCTACTTAATATAAACAATTTATCCATATCTTTTTATTGGAATTAATTTGTTTTTAAAGCTCTTTTGTGATAAAATATTCAATAGTATGTTACTTTAAATATTTATAAAATAAATTCATTCACTCACTAGAAAGGAGAGAGTAGAATTATCTACTCGACTATGCAAATTATGAAAAGCAATATTGGCATAATCTTTGATTTGGACGGAACATTATTAAATACACTTGATGATTTAGTTGACAGTGTTAACTTTTCCTTATCTAAATACAGTTATCCTCTTAGAACTGATAAAGAAATTCGTAGTTTTGTTGGCAACGGAGTAATAATGTTAATGAAAAGGTCATGCCCAACTGATATAAATGAATTGGATTTTGCACAATGTTTTAAAACCTTTGAAGAATTTTACTTTAAAAATATGCAAAATAAAACACGTCCCTATCCAGGAATAATTGAGACATTGGAAAAACTAAATGATGAAAATATCTTAATTGCAATTGTTTCTAATAAGTTTCAGGATGGTGTAGATGAGCTTACTAGAAAATTTTTTAAAAAATATGTCAAGGTTGCAGTTGGTACGAGAAGTGACCTCTTACCTAAACCATCTCCTGAAAGTGTATATTATGCAATAGGAAAGATGGATTTAAATGAGTTTCAAGATGAAATATACTATGTTGGTGATTCTGAAGTCGATATATTAACCGCACATAATGCGAATTTACCGATTATTGCAGTTACATGGGGATTTAGAGACCGTGAAGACTTATACGAGGCAGATTATATTGTTGATGAACCACAAGAAATTTTAAATATTGTTTTTAAAAAATAGAATTTTCTTTATTACTTTTAATACATATGATACAATTATTATAAAGATTATTTAGATGATTCAAAATATGAGGTTTTTTATGAGGGATTTATACTGGAAAGATATCTTAAATCGAAGCAACTGTGGATATGCAATTCAAAAATTAATTAGAGGTAAAAAAAATAATCCCGTTGATATTAAATTTTTGGAATTAAACGATAATTTTTATGCTTTCACTAATACTATACCATCAAAAATTGATGGAAAAAGAGTCAGTAAAATTGTTTATGATGATATTGAGTGGCTAAAAGATTACGTAGATATTATTCTTAATAACACAGAAGATGAGATTGAAAAGTATTTTAATGTCGGAAGCAAGGTATATCGTTTTAATACTTTCTTTTTGCGAAGAGATTTGTTCGTAACGATGATTTATAATATTTCTATTTCAGAGAGTAAAATGATCGAAAGCGAACAAAAGTATAAAATGATTGCTGACAATGTCTCAGATAATATTTGGATTATTGATTTAGATTATAATTATACATATATCAGTCCCTCGGTAACTAAGATCCTTGGTTATCAAGTCGAAGACCTGATTGGCGAAAATATTTCAAAAATAACAACAACCTCGTCTTTTAAGTTGATGATTGATGTAATAAATCGTGAACTTGAAATTGAAAGAACAAGATTTAAATTTAATGACCAATCTGGGGTTTATGAGTTAGATCAAATAGCTAGTAATGGTAGAATCGTTAATATGGAACAAACAATCCGCTTTTTAAGGGATAAAAATAATCGTGTTGTTGGTATCTTAGGAGTTAGTCGAGATATAACAGAACGAAAACGGTTCGAAAAGGAATTTCAAGAAAGTGTCAGAAGTAAAACGGTCTTGCTATCAAATTTACCTGGAATGGCTTATCGTTGTAAATATGACCGGAGATGGACGATGATGTTTGTATCCGAAGGATGCTATACATTAACCGGGTATAAACCGGAAAATCTTATTAATAATAAGGATTTATCATTTGACGATATTATTGATCCTGAATATCGTGAACATTTATGGGATGTATGGAAAATCGCTATTGATAAAAAATCTTCGATTAAAGAAGAGTATCCAATCATAACTGCTGATGGCAAAAGAAAATGGGTATTAGAACAAGGGCAACCTATTTTTAATGAAATTGGAGAAGTAGAAGCATTAGAAGGTTTAGTAATTGATATCAATGATCAAAAGATAAAAGAAGAAGAAATTCGTTATTTAAGTTATCATGACGGTTTAACAGGGCTTTATAATAGAATTTATTTTGAAAATCAAAAGATTGCCCTTAATGATGAAACGTTTTTGCCATTATCAATCATTATTGGAGATATTAATGGTTTGAAGTTAATTAATGATGCATTTGGCCATGCTGAAGGTGATAAATTAATTGTTGAAACAGCAAAATCAATTATCGAATGCTGCCGAGAGCATGATGTTATTTCCCGAACCGGTGGTGATGAGTTTACAATTCTCCTACCGAATACTGATGCAGAAACAGCGTATGAAATGTTGAAAAAAATTAAGAGTCACTGTGAAAAAAATACATCAGTATATAAACTTAATATCTCTTTGGGCTTTGCGACCAAAGAATATTTAGGTGATGAATTTTCTGATGTTCAAAAGTTAGCTGAAGATTTTATGTATAAGCGAAAACTCTTAGAAAGAAATAGTATACATAATGCTATCATAGCATCAATCACAACAACCCTTTATGAAAAAAGTCAAGAAACAGAAGCTCATGCTGAAAGAATGAAAGAATTATCAATTTTACTTGGAACAAAGCTTGATCTTTTACAAGTGGAGTTGGATGAATTGTCACTTCTTGCAACATTACATGATATAGGAAAGGTAAGTGTTGATAGTAAAATTTTATCTAAACCTGGAAAATTGACACCGGATGAATGGATTGAAATCAAAAAACATCCTGAAGTCGGATATCGTATAGCTAAATCATCTCCAGAATTATCTTCAATTGCCGACTTTATCCTTTGCCACCATGAACGATGGGATGGAAATGGATATCCTCAAGGGTTAAAGGGTGAAGATATACCATTATTATCAAGAATCATTGCAATTGTAGATTCATTTGATGCCATGACTCAGGATCGACCTTACCGAACAAAAATGACTAAAGAACAGGCATTAGAAGAAATAAGAAGAAATGCTGGTACTCAATTTGATCCATTATTGGCTCAATTATTTATTGAATTAATGACTGACGATGATTTAGTTAGTTTTCATTTCAGTGATTAAAAAGTTTATATTTTTACAGGGAGTAAATCAATGCAAAACAATGAAAGGATTTATTTTGATTCTAATACTATTTTAATAGTATCAATCATTCTTGTTATTAACATCTTGTTTAGGTTTTTTAATTTTTCTACGATAAATTATAATCCAATTAATATTTTTCATATCTTATCAAGTATAATCATAATTTTATCAATAGTAGTATTAATTATTGCAATGGTTATTTCGAAACAAAACGAAAAATATATTATCATTCCGTTCTTAGGGTTTATCTTAGCTTTATTGTTTAAGGTGCTTGGGATATTAATAATTTACAGTAAATATAATATTCACATTAACTCAAGTATAATACTTTTTTTCGGAGTAGTAATATTAGAATTAATAATCTATATATCGTGTATTTTATGGATATTAAAAATATTTAGAGAGAAAATTATTATCCTAATTCTTATTTCATTAATTATAATATTTATTGTTATTAGTAAAATTAATGAACTAAGATTCATTACACTAAATAGATTTATATATCTGTTGTTTTCTTTATTTGGTGATTTCTCTCTTTTTGGAAGTTTATTTATCATTGTAGCTATGTCTAAACGTGATGTTTTTGAAAAACAAGTAAAAACTGATTATCAAAATCAACGATTATTAACAACCTCACAGATTAATTTGCTTAATAATTTAGCTTCATTAAGAAATGCTGGTTTAATTTCTGATGAAGAGTTTTTCGAAAAAAAGAATGAAATTATTAATCGTTATTAGTATTAGACGGGGATCCAGGCGGATTCCTTTTTAAAGCAAATTGACAATTTCATTAATTACATATATAATTATAAAAAATATAAGGAGTAAATTAATGGGTTTTTATCAAATGATTTCAAAACATTATGATTATATTTTTCCATTCAACAAAGCTACTTATGAGTTTATTTCTAAAGCTTTTGGAGATAGAAAGAATATTTTGGATATCGCATGTGCTACGGGAATATATACCTCTAAATTAAATGATAACGGCTATCATGCTATAGGTATTGATTTAGATGAAGATATGATCAAGATAGCTAAAACAAAAGACCCCAAAACAGAATTCTATCTTCAAAACATGTTAGATCTTAGGGATTTAGAAAAATATGATGGAGTTTTTTGTATTGGTAATTCGATTGTGCATTTAGAAAACCAAAGCGAAATTGAAAAATCAATTAAACTAATGTTTAATTCGTTAAAAGAAGATGGGATTTTAATTCTTCAGATTATCAATTATGATCGGATAATTAGTCAAAATATTAGAGGACTTTCAACAATCAAAAACGATTTATTAGAGTTTGAAAGAAATTATGACTATAAAGATGGATATATCTATTTCAGCGGCATTTTAAAAATTGATCATCAACAATTTGTAAATATAACAAAGCTATTTCCCTTAAAACATGATGAACTAATTTTAGCTTTAGAAAAAGTAGGGTTTACAGACATTAAATGTTTCGATGGTTTTTCTGATCAAGCATTTGATAAAGATAAATCAATCCAATTGGTTGTGAAGGCAAATAAAAAAGGAGAAAAAAATGAATGAAATAATTAGAGATAAAAGAATTATTGAAGTTAATAATCTTCATAAATCTTATAAAGATGTTCATGCAGTTAAAGGTATTAGTTTCTATGTTAATTATGGTGACTTGTTTGCCTTTTTAGGACCGAACGGTGCTGGAAAATCGACTACAATTGATATGCTCACAACAATTTTAGAAAAAGATCAAGGAGAGGTTGTTATCGATGATTTGACGCTTGGAAAAGATGATTTTAAAATTAAGAAAACAATCGGAGTTGTCTTTCAGGATAAAGTCTTGGATGATAACTTGACTGTTATTCAAAATCTAACTCATCGGGCTAAATTATATAATTTTTCCAAAGAAGAAGTTGAAAAAAGAGTTAATAACGCGATGGAAATGACAAATGTAACATCTTTCTCACACCGACGTTACAAATTATTAAGCGGTGGTCAGAAGCGTAAAGTTGATATCGCTCGTGCGTTACTTAATACTCCTAAATTGTTGTTTTTAGATGAACCAACAACCGGACTTGATCCGAAAAGCCGAAAAGATATTTGGAAGACGATTGAAAATCTTCGAGAACAATATGGAATGACGATTTTTCTTACAACACACTATATGGAAGAAGCTGATAATGCTGATTATGTGGTGGTGATTGTAGAAGGTAAGATTGCTGCTAAGGGTACGCCAATAGAATTAAAACTTCAATACTCACAAGATTATCTAATTGTGAAGCCAAAAAAAGATGTAGATTTTAAAGAACAATTAGATGGTGAATTAGTTCATTATCAACAAATCGCTGATTTTTTTAAGATTTCATTAGAATCTAGTTTTGATGCAATTCCACTGATAAATAAATTTAAGGATTTAATTCATAGTTTTGAAGTAGTTAGTGGATCATTAGATGATGCTTTTGTAAATATTACTGGAAAGGGAATTGATGAATATGCTTAATATTGCAAAACGAAATATTCGATTATTTTTTCGCGATCGAACTGCTGTCTTTTTTTCACTTTTAACAGTCTTTATTATCATTGGTTTATATGTTTTATTTTTGGGTGATTTAATTGCCCAAGGAGTTGGCGATCATCCTCAAGCGCGATTTTTGGTTGATAGTTGGATTGTTGCCGGTTTAGTTGCTTCATGTAGTGTTACTGCAACATTAGGTGCTTATGGGATTATTGTTGATGACAATAAAAAAAATATCATCAAAGATTTTAAAGCTGCTCCAGTTAAGTATAGTTCATTAGCGGCCGGTTATATTATCAGTGCTTTCGTTATTGGTTGCATTATGTCAACAATCACTTTATTTTTAGGTCAATTATATATCGTCATGAATGGTGGAAGTTTCTTGCCGATAATTAGTATTATAAAAGTTCTTTTAGTTATTATTTTATCAACATTTATGAATTCAGCTGTGTTATTTTTCTTTATTCTATTTATAAAGTCAGAATCTGCTTACGGAACACTATCAACAATTATCGGAACAATAATCGGGTTTTTAATGGGAATATATATTCCAATTGGTTCATTACCATCAACAGTTCAATCGGTTGTAAAAATATTCCCGGGCTCATATTCAGTTTCATTGTTTCGAAATATTATCATGGAAAGGCCTTTAGAAGCAGTTTTTGGAAGTTTTTTAACTGAAAGAAATAATTTTGAATTAGCAATGGGTATAAACTTCTCTTTTGATGGAAAAATTACAACGCCAACGATTGCGATTATAGTCATGTTATTGACGGGAATAATATTCTTTATTTTATCAATACTAAAACTATCAATGAAGAAAAAATAAATAAAAAATTTCTTTCTTTTTTGTCGAAGAATGTGTTAAAATATATGTAATTTTGTTTTGAGGTTAGAATATGTTGTTTGAAAACTTAATGTTAGTTGCAATAATTTTATTTGTTATAACTTACGCTTTATTATTAATTTTACCCAAATACCGAGCATATATTGCCGTGCTTTCTGCACTATTATTTTTAGTTTTCGGTATTATGCCTATCAATCAGGTATTTCATGCGATTAATTGGAATGTTATCTTTATGATAGCAGGAACAATGGGGGTTGTTGGTTTCTTCATTGATTCTAAAATGCCTAATTTAATTGCTGATGTTTTGATTAAAAAAACTCCGAATGTAAAATGGGCCATTATTGTTTTAGCCTTATTTTCTAGTATCATTTCGGCATTTATCGATAATGTTGCAACAGTATTAATGATTGCTCCTGTTGCTTTGAGTATATCGAAGAAATTAAAGATTTCGCCGATTCCAAGCATTATTGCAATTGCTATTTCATCAAATTTACAAGGGGCTGCAACCTTAGTTGGTGATACAACTTCTATCCTTTTAGGTGGAGAAGCTAAAATGGACTTTTTGGATTTCTTTTTCTATAAGGGGAAGATCGGAATCTTCTTTGTGGTTCAAGCTGGAGCAGTGATCGCAACATTGATATTGTTATTGGTGTTTAGAAAATATAATCAACCAATAACCGCCGAAGGAAAAACGAAAGTTACAGATTATTTTCCAACCTTTTTATTATCTTCAATAGTTATTCTCTTAATATTTGCTTCTTTTTTACCGAACAAACCAGAAATAACTAATGGATTAATATGTTTAGGATTATTCTTAATTGGTCTTTTTAGGGAACTAATCAGGTCAAAAGATTTTGAAACATTTAAAAAGAGTATTAAAGAAATTGATTTTACGACAATCGTCTTATTAATGGGTATTTTTGTAATAATCTCAGCTTTAACAGCGGTTGGATTAATTGAAGCCATTGGGGACTTCTTTGTTACGATAAGCGATAATAATATCTTTTTAATCTATACAATAATTGTTTGGTTTTCAGTTTTAATATCTGGATTTGTTGATAATATTCCCTATGTTGCAACAATGTTATCAGTTGTAACCATTATTTCAAATAGACTAGAAATTGATCCTACTCTATTGTATTTCGGATTACTAATTGGAGCTACACTTGGTGGCAACCTAACACCGATTGGTGCTTCTGCTAATATTACTGGTATTGGTATCTTGCGTAAAGAAGGATATAATGTTACCACAGGCCAATTTATGAAAATAGGAATACCATTCACCTTAGCTGCAGTTCTAACAGGATATGCTTTGATTTGGTTCATATGGTATTAACAGTAAAAAGTATCATTTAAATTTATGATACTTTTTCTAATTTTTTCCATAAATAAAAGCATATTAGTTGTCATATACTTCTTAGTATGATACAATTAAAAATGTAACATATAATGTTTTTTTAAGGAGGATATGTATTATGTTAAATGAAAAAGTTACAAAATTACTTAATGAACAAATCAACAAAGAATTCTACTCAGCTTATTTATATTTGGATATGTCTAATTTTTATATGAACAAAGGGTTAGAAGGTTTTGCGAACTGGTTTAAAGTTCAAGCCCAAGAAGAACAAGACCATGCAATGTTATTTCTAACATACCTTCAAAATAATGGTGTTGCAGTAACGTTGGACGCAATTCAAAAACCAGATATTGCTTTCAACAGTTTAAAAGACCCATTAGATGCATCACTTAACCATGAACAATTTGTCACAGCTTCAATCTATACTATTTATGAAGAAGCTACAAAGGTCCGAGATTTTAGAACAATTGAATTCTTAAATTGGTTTGTAAAAGAACAAGGCGAAGAAGAAATGAATGCCGAGAATCTAATTCAACGATTTGATTTATTTGGTAACGATCCAAAATCATTATATATGTTGAATTCTGAATTGGCTCAGCGTCAATATACGCCACCAACACTACAATTGGATTAATTCTTAAAGCCGAAAGAACTATTCACTTTAAAGTAAATAGTTCTTTTTTCTTTGCAACTCAAATCAAGTTATTTTTAAAATATAAGATTATAATGTAAATGGTTTTGAAAGTGTTTATGGTTTGATTTAATAATATGGTATAATTAAATTATGTTTGCAACTCAAATCAAGTTTTTTAATATCTTGTTATGTTAAAATGATTGTGTTCGGAGGAAAAATAAATGTATGAATGGAATAAAGTAGTTCAAGACATGATTAATTGGATTGAAGCAAATATCGATAACAATCCGAGTTTACTAGAGATGTCAAGAGAAATTGGTTATTCACCATTCTATTGCTCTTCACAATTTCATCAGGTTACAAAGATGACTTTAAGAAATTATATTGCTGGACGTAGGTTGTCTTGTGCAACGATTGAATTGCGTGATACAAATCAAAGAATAATTGATATAGCGATGAAATACGGATTTTCATCGCAAGAAGCATTTACAAGAGCTTTTGTCAATAAATATGGATGTACACCATATCAATATCGACGAAATCCGAGACCAATTATTTTAGCAGTCAAACAAAATGTTTTTCTTTCAGAACATTATCAAAAAACAAAAGAAGGAGATCAAGATTTGTCAAATTTACGAGAAGCAAATGTTCGTTTTGAATTTATTCCCGCTCATAAGTTTATAGGCATATGGGAAAAGAAAGCGAAGAGTTATTTTGAATTTTGGGAACATCATAATTGTGATGAAGTTTGTGGTGTTATTGATAGTTTAAGTCATATTTCGCATCCAGTTGTTAATTGTCATACTGCAGGTTGGTTTTATGAAGATGGCCAAAAAGGTTATTTTTATGGTTTGGGTGTTGATTCAAATTATAACGGAGAAATTCCAGAAGGTTTTGAATGTCGTGATATTCCGGAATCAATGTATATCGTGTTCTTTCATCCGCCTTTTGACTTTTTAAGCGAATGTGCAGAAGCAATGACAAGAGTAGAAAAGTTAGCTTGGAATTTTAATGTAAAGGATAAGAATTTTGATTACAATGAAAATGAGTTACCTATTTATCAAAGACATAATCCTGAAGTAGTTGGTTATGAAGTATTAAGACCGATAAAAAAAATATAAAATTAATTTAAGCTCAAGATAAGATTTCTTATTTTGAGTTTTTTAATATTAAAAAATTTCAAAATTATTTTATTTGAATATTTACCAAAAAGATGGTAAAATATATAAAAGATAACAGGAGGATTTATGTTTAATAATAAAGTCTGTGTTATTACCGGAGGAGCTAATGGAATTGGAAGATGCTTAGTTGAGGAATATCATCGATTGGGTTGTTATGTTGCTTTTATAGATACAAATAACCAAAGAGGAGAAGATATAATACAAACATTTCCTAACACTTTCTTTTATTGTGGAGATATTAGTGAAAAAGAAACCCTTGATGCATTTTGTCATGAAATAATTATAAAGTATGGAAAAATTGACTTTTTAATAAATAATGCAATGATATCAAAAAAGGGAATTAAAAGTAATTGTACTTATGAAGATTTTGAAAATGTTTTAAAAGTTGGAATTATGGCTCCCTATTACTTAGCAAAATCTTTATATCATTATTTTTCTGATAAAGCAGTAATTATCAATATAACATCAACTAGAACGCACATGTCACAAATAGATACCGAAAGTTATTCAGCTGCAAAAGGTGGATTAAGTAGTTTAACCCATGCTCTCGCAATCTCACTAGGGCCAAAAGTCAGAGTTAACAGCATTGCACCTGGTTGGATAGATACATCAAAATATAATCAGGAAAAGATAAATTTAACATATGCGGATCATCATCAACACCCTGTATCCCGAGTCGGAAAACCTGAGGATATTGCGAAAATGGCCATTTTCTTATGTAGTGAGGATGCTTCATTTATAACTGGACAGGAATTTGTTGTTGATGGTGGAATGACAAAATTAATGATATACCATAATGATTATGGATGGTATAAAAAGGAGGATAGATAATGCTTTATACAAAATTTGAACTTAAAAATTTACAATTAAAAAATCGGATTGTAATGGCTCCAATGTGTATGTATTCTGCAAAAGAAGATGGAATCTTAACAGATTGGCATAAGGTCCATTACCAAACTCGTGCTATCGGTGGAGTAGGAATGATTATCCAAGAAGCAACCGCTGTCGAAAAGCGGGGTAGAATCTCTGAAAATGATTTGGGAATTTGGCATGACCATCATATTAAAAAATTAAAAAATATGGTTGATTTAATTCATTCATATGATGTTGCAATTGGCATTCAACTAGCTCATGCAGGAAGAAAAAGTCAAACTAAGGGTGAAGCAATTATTGCACCAAGCCCAATTGCATTCCCTAATTGTTCCGAACCGTTAGAAATGACCATTGATGATATCAAATTGGTTGTTCAAAAATTTAAGGATGCTGCCCAAAGAGCTTTTGTTGCTGGCTATGATTTTATTGAAATTCATGCAGCGCATGGATATTTGATTAATGAGTTCTTATCGCCGTTAACCAATAAAAGAACCGATGAATATGGAGGTTCTTTAGAAAATCGGGTTCGCTTTTTAAAAGAAATTATTTGTGAGGTTCGTAAAGTATGGCCTCATGATCGAGTATTACAAATAAGAATTTCCGCAGAAGAATATGATAGGGACGGGATGCACCCTAATGACTTAGTAAAAGTAATTAATATGGTGAAAAACGAGGGAATTGATTTAGTTGATGTTAGTTCAGGTGGACTTTTGCCGAAAAAAGTTAATGATTTTCCGGGTTATCAACTTAATTATGCGAAAACAATTAAAGAGGAAACAAATTTGCCAGTTATTGCTGGTGGTTTGATTGAACACGTGAAATTAGCACTCTATGCTCTTAACAGTAATAATGCTGACTTAATCTTTTTCGGTAGAGAGTTTTTAAGAAATCCATATTTCCCAATAACGACTGCCAAAACGATTGATGTCGATATTCCTTGGCCTCGCCAATATGATCGTGCAAAGAAATAAGTAAAAAAATAAAGCGCTGACTGAAAAAGTCAACGCTTATTTTGTTTGCTAATTAATGGTGCTCCTACCGAGAATCGAACTTGGATCTAAGCATTACCATTGCTTTATTTTGCCATTAAACTATAGGAGCATACTATATATATTATACCAAAAATGATTAATAAATTCAATCATATTTTTTGTAAAATTTGTTTGTATCTATGTATATACCGACACCTGAGAATAATTTTTTCATATAGTAAAGTGAATATCGGTATTATGAAAGAGGTGTTTCTTGTGTCAAATAATGAAGAATCTAACAATTATAAACTAATTGTTACTAAAACTGTTGATCGGAAAGATTTGAATTATTATCCAAATAGTCCCATTGTTTTAACAATCACTCTAAGGAATAACTCCGAGCAGCTCCTTGAAAACTTATTAATACAGGATAATATTCCAGAAGAAATCATACCTCAAGAGGGTAATGAATTTAAAGTCGAGACATCTTTAGGATCTATAAAACAAAAAAATAATCAAATTGATATTTTTGTTGAAAAACTTGAAGCAAATCAGGAATTAAAAATAGATATCTTTGGAAGAATTGGAAAGATATAAGATGTTAAACTTCTGTAAAAAGATCACTAAAGCTTCAACTGTTAAAATATATAAGGATGAAAAATTAGTCGCAAATGCAACAACTTATATCAATATTGCAGTCCAACCATTAATACAATTATGTCAGAGAATATGCAAATGTGATGACCATTTACGAGTTTGTATTCACATTTTTAACTATGAGAAATTTTCTTTAGAAAACACTTATCTTGTTTATAGAACTATTGTCCCTGCTATTTTTGAGGTCAGTCCATTTTATCTAATTTTAAAAAACAATTCTGATTGTTTAATGTTAAAACTTCCGGAATTATTGCCCCAATCGATAACAACAGTGATAATCTATGTTAGATTGTTAGAAGAAGGGAAATTTAAAAGTTGTGTAAATATTAAAGCATATTGTAGCGGAAGTAATAAATTGGAAATAATTAAACAGTGCATTTGTAATAGCGATATCAAAATTAAACCTTGATTTTTAATGAAAATTAAGGTTTTTTTTATTTATATTAATTGTAAATAAATATAATTGATGTTAAAATAAGGTGTAAGTAGTAAAATGTAGTTATTAGGTAGGTGAAAAAAATGAGAAAATATTCTTTTAAAGTCGGTTTAATATTTATTGTTTCTTATATTTTTTTGTTCTTTGTCGTCTCATTCTTTTATTCTTTATTAACTGATAAATTTTACGAGGAAAAAAATGCATCAAGTTTATTAACAATTAATAAAACGATCGCCTTAAAAGTTGAATCTAATTTAACTTATGATTATACTTTGCTTAGTCGTATTATTAATCAATTAAATAGCAATGATGATATGGTTGATCAACTAAAAACCAATGATGAAGTAAAATTGTTGAACAGTAATTATATAGGATTCGGATATGTAAATTCTGATAATTATTTGATTGAAGGTGTTAATTATTATTTTAATAATGATTACCTTAATACTGAATATTATAACCAAAATATTTCATTTTTTTCTTTTGCTGATGCCTTTACGAATAGTGATAACGCACAACTTCTTTGTTTTTTTAAAGTTGGTAATATCATTGCGTATTTTGATGCATATGAATATTTAGAACCGTTGTTTATCGCAAATAACACTCCTAATAACTATTACTTTATTATTAGTAAAGACGGATTTATTAATTTTCAAAAGGATCGAAATTCAACTAAAAATAAAATATTTGAAAATTATTTGCGAGCTGATAATAACGAATATAAAATTTCAGACATAATGGATGACTTATATCTTGGAAAAAGTAATATTGTTCAATTAAAAATATTCAATGAACAATCATTTTTTGCATATTCTCCACTTTCAAAAGATATCTCCTCTTTGGATTTATTTGTTGTCCATACTTTTTCAAAGTCTGAAGTAATGGGATCTACTCAAAAGATAACAACGACACTTCTGATAATGTCAATTATACAAGCACTAATTGCTGCAATTGCCATCTTTTTTATCTATGATGTTATTCAAACAAAGAATGATGATATCGAGTTATCAAGATTAATTCATTATTATACAAAACCATTTTTATTAAGAATAAATCGTAAAGGAAAAATTGTTTTTAGTAATCGAACTTTTAAAAATAATGTAAAAAACTTTCATTTAATTAAAACTATTTATGATTTAAACCTTGAAGTTCATGAAAAGGAATTATTGGCTAAGATTAAAAAACAAAATCCGTTTACTTCGATCTTTATAAACGGTGAGGAGAAAATCTATATTCGCTTTATTCCATTAAAATCGGGAACAGGTTATTATTTATTAGGAGAAAATATTACTGAGCGTGAAAATGATTATATTAATAAACGTAATATGGCTCTATATAATCGAATTACAAAATTACCAAATATGAATTTCTTAATTTTAAAATTAAAAGAAATTTTTGAAAATAAAAAATTATTACAGAAAAAAAATTCAGTGGTTTCGATCAATATTTTATCATTTAAAAATATCAATTTATTACTGGGATATAAAATTGGTGACGAAACAATTGTAAAGTTAGCTGAATATATTAAAAAATCATTAGAAGGTTATAATGCTACCCTTTATAATACCGAAGCAGATAACTTTGTAGCATTATTTGAAGATTTAAATGACTATAAGAGTGTAATTGCTTGGGCTGAAGATTTTTTAACATTCATGAAAAAACCAGTCGATGTTCAAAGAAATATTTTAGTGTTAGATATTAAAATTGGTATCTTCCATATTGAAGACAATAAATATCAGGATCTTAATTATATATCAGCATTTGAAAATTCTGTTTTAGCTTTACGTAAGGCCAAGAGTTCACGAAGAGTAGATTATGTTGTCTATGATATTGGGTTAGGGCAATTTCAAACGAGGGAACAAATCATGGAAAGTGATTTGATTACAGCGATCGAAAATAATGAATTTGTGATGTTTTTACAACCTCAATACAATAATCTTACAAACACAATTGTTGGTGCTGAAGCCTTAATTCGTTGGAACAACCCTAAATACCGTTTGGAGTCTCCTGCTCATTTTATTGAACTTGCTGAACAAAACAGTTTAATCATTGAAATTGGGCGTTTCGTCATGAATGAAACCTTTAGGATTGCGAAAGAGATTGAAAAATATAATATACATATTTCAATTAATATTTCTCCAGTTCAAATCCTACAAGCTGGTTTTGTTAATGAAATTATTGCTATATATGATAAATATCAGTTAAAACCAAATTCAATTGCAATTGAAATAACAGAAACATTCTTAATGACTTCATTTGATATTGTAATTGAAAAACTGAAATTATTAAAGGAACATGGATTTAGTATCCATCTAGATGACTTTGGAACTGGCTATAGTTCGATGCTTTATCTAAAAGAATTGCCAATTGATACAATCAAAATTGATAAAGAGTTTATTTTAAATGTTAATACTGACCGCTATACAAGAGCCATTGTTTCTAAAATTATCGCCTTAGCAAAAAGTTTGGATTTAAGTGTTATTGCTGAAGGCGTAGAAGATGAAAAGCAAAATCATTTTCTAATTAAAAATGGTTGTAATATAATTCAAGGGCATCTAATAAGTCGAGCTATTAGTAAGGATGATTGTGTAAAATTAATCCGTGATTTCAATGAAAAACCAAGAATAAAAAATTAATCTAGAGGTATGAAAATATGATTTTTTTAGAACCAAACTATAGTGAAGGGTCTTATATATTTTTAGCAATTTTAGCAATGATCGTTTCGATTTTATTGACTTTATATTTAATAAGACGTGTTCATCTTGAAAGATTAAAAATAAAGGAAGAACAATCACTTTTATTAGAAGGATTATTGACAAAAAGCGAGCTTAACAGTTCAATAACTTCATATCTTTCAAAAATTACAACCGATAATGAATTTTATCTTTTATACTTGGATTTGGACAAATATTTAGAAATCGTTAATGCCTTTGGACAAAAACCTGCCGATAAGGCTTTAGAAAAAATTGCCCACAATATTACTAAAGTCCTCCCCCGCAGAACACAAATGGCGAGGTATAAAGGTGATGAATTTTTAATCTTTTTAAAAACTGAATACGATAAAGTTCAAGTTTTAGATTTGGCTCGCAAACTTTTAGAAGTTGTAAAAACACCGATAAAAGTTTTTGATGAAACCTTTATCAATCCAACTGCTAGTATTGGGATTTGTCACTTTCCAAATCATGGACGAACATTAAAACAACTGCTTAACTCGTTAAAAATTGCCGTGTTTATTGCAAAAAAGAATGGCGGAAATAATTTCTTATTATATTCAGATGAAATGGAAGAAAAAGCAGGAAAAAATATTGAATATTACTATCAGATTAAAAACGCTTTAAAGAATAATGAATTTATTCTTTATTATCAACCGATTATCAATCAAGAAGAAAAATCATGTTATGGAGTTGAGGCTTTATTGCGATGGAATCATCCGGAACAAGGAATTTTAAGCCCTGGTCAGTTTATTCACATTATTGAACAATCGGGTGATATTTACCGTGTTGGTTTATGGGGTATGGAAACATTAATTAAAGAATATTTTGAAATCCACAAGGAATTTGAAAAAGTGAATGTTAAGTTTTCATTTAACCTTAGTCCAAAACAGCTATTAACAGAGTCACTGGCAATGGATTTTCAAAGATTACTAAAAAAATATAAAATTACAGCTGCTAATGTTACTTTTGAGATCAGTGAATTTGCCTTATTTGATAAGCATGAAGCCGTTCTAAGCAATATCTCGAAACTAAAAGAAATGGGTTTTCAAATCGCAATAGACGGATTTGGGCTTGATTATACAACTTTAGAGAGACTTGAAGAAATGCCACTTGATATTATCAAGTTAGATAAAGAGTTTCTTGGAAAAGATGAAACATCAGTTAAAAACCAATTTGCTGCCTTATTAGTAGGATTTGCAAAGAATAATAATAAGACTATTATATGTGAAGGAATAGAAAATGAAGAGACTTTAACTAAGGCAGTTAATTACGGAATTAAGCTGATGCAAGGATATTATTTCTCTAAACCGATCACATTTAGTGAGTTAAGAAATTACCTTCGGAATGAAAATTGGAAAAATTTATAAAAAAAATTATTTTTTCGCTTGACATGGAAAAATAAGGATGATATAATAGTGTTACCTTGTATGAAAAATGTTAAAAGGCAAACTTAGAGAAATCTAAGGACGCAAAGCTATAGGGCCTGAAATGGTAGCCAGTTGTCATTAAAATGATTAATGATGATTGGCTTTTTTGTTTTAAAAATAGTCATTTTTATCTAAATTATGCATATATTATAAATAGAATAGATGTAAAAGGCAAACTTAGAGAAATCTGAGGACGCAAAGCTATAGGGCCTGAAATGGTAGCCAGTTGTCATTTTAAAAAATAGGATGACAGGTGGCTTTTTTGGGTTATACTAACTGGAAAATATTTCCAATTACGCTTGTTTATTTGACTTAACAATTGAATATGATATAATTTACTTAACTTTTAGAAGGGAAAGTAATGAAAAAGGCAAACTTAGAGAAATCTAAGGACGCAAAACTATAGGGCCTTAAAGGGTTGCCAGTTGTCATTAACATATGATTTTGAAATACTGGCAGCCATTTTTTTATATAAATTTAAGAAATGAGGGATTAGATGAGACTATCTGAAGTTCTTGGTGTCCGAAAGATTGTTGCAAGAAATAGTATTATTACAATCGGATTAATGATTTCAGCATTTCTATCTGTTGCTATTGGAGTCGTAACCTTTTATGGTCAACACGCCGGTAACTTTGTCATGACGCTTGATAAAAAATCGTTTGAGCGTGGCATTGTCCTATCAACTAGTGATGAATTCTTAGCGCCGACTCCAAGATTAGTTGCAAATCCGGTTGAGGATGTAAAAGATGTAACTTATAGTTGGTTGAAATTGGACTCAGTTTCAAAAACAAATGGTGATTTCTATGATCCTGATTATAAATATGTTGCTTATACTTTCTATCTTAAAAATAATGGAACGGAAACAGTTGATGTTGGATACACCATAAAAATTACTGATCTTTATAGAAATATTGATGAAGCAATTAGAGTACTGTTAATCGAAGATGACACAGTAGTAAAAATGTATCAAAAACCAGATAATATTGTTCATAATTACCCGAACGATATGCCTGAAGGAATACATTTTATAAATAATGATACTATTTGTAACGAAATAATTGAAAATTTTCGCCCTAACCAAATTAAAAAATACAGTATAATTATTTGGTTAGAAGGTGAAGATCCTGATTGCGTGGATGAAATCCGAGGAGGAATGATAAAATTGAATATGAAATTTACAATTGCTGGTGAAAAAGCAAAATAATTAAATATTAAAGGAGAAGGGATGAATGGTTTAGTAAGAAAATTAGTTATATCTGTATTGTCTTTATGCTTTGCAGTTGTTATGGTTAGCACAGTATCATTTGCTTGGTTAACGATGACAAATTCAAACACAACCGATGGATTGTCACTAAGAATCTCGACTGGCGATGAGCTTCAATTCTCTTTGGATGGTACTAATTATTTTAATGTTTTACCAAGTCACATTATAATGGAAAATTTAAGAGAATTATCATTTCGTGATGTGACATCAATGGATGGTGAAAACTTTAAAGCAGGCGGACCATATGGAACTGGTATCGCGAGGAAAAATGTCGATTATTTCTCATTGACTTTCTGGGTAAGAACAACAACAATAGAAAGGCATGTTTATTTAGTCGATAATATAAGTAAAAACGTTGATTTTAATATGAGTGTTGATGGAACCTTTGTGGTTTCACGTGGTGTAAATTGGAAGGCCGATTTGACCTTTATAAATGGACAAAATGCTTTAGAAGATATTGTCTCGCATGGTGATAGAGCAATGTATTATGCTAGTGATGCGATTAGAATATCTTTTATTGAAGAACAAGATACTAATAACCCTTTTGACACAAGGGATAATGAATCGCTAAGTCGTTTTATTTATGACCCAAGTGAAAATCCTTTAAGAGGATATGGAGTCGCTTATGGTGCTTTAAGTTATTACAATCTAAAAAAAGGCATGATTGTTGAAGCACCAAAAGATATTCCTAATGTTATTTATAAATTATCGGAATTTGCTCCAAATAACCCTTATACTGCATTAGATGATAATTCACGAATTATGGAATTAATTGAAACTGATCTAAAGGATAGTAAAAACCAAACCTATTACGCTGGGAAAGTGACAATTAATGTATGGCTTGAGGGCTGGGATGCTGATTGCTTTGATGCGATATATCAAGATATCGTAAAAGTCCAATTAAAATTTAGAGTTGGAAAATCTCAAATTGTATCAATGTAAGATACAAATATTAAAAAATAAAAAAATAAGAGGAGAAAAAAATGAAAGCTTTAACAAAAAAATTATTTATTTCGGTTTTATCCGTTGCATTTGCAGTTATTGCCTTAGGCACTACGACATTTGCATGGTTTACATTATCTAATGTTGCAACAGTTCAACCATTTAGTGCAGAAGTATCTGCCGGTGATGGTATAGAAATTTCTTTAGACGGAAATTCATGGTATTCAAGTATTACAAAAGATGTAATGGAAGGATTCTTGTTTAACGGCTATACTGATGGCGAAACTGAAAAAGACGGTGTCTTTGGAACTGGATTTAGATTTAATCATGTAACTTCTGTAGATGGATTAGCTATGACTACTTTAGCCGGCACTTTAATAAGTGAAACTCCAACTGATGGTAGATTGTTAAATCATCCTTATTTAGTATTCACGCTTTATATTAGATCACCTAAAGAAATGGATGTATTTTGGTCTGAAGTTGATATGCCTTTAACTCATAGTGGAGTTGATTTAGGCCAACCATGGAAAGCCGATGTTGATTTTCATGATGCAAAAGGAGTTGCAATCACAACTGCTGATCCAGCAAGAACTTATTATGCAGCTCACGCCGCACGTATTTCAGTTGAAGCAGGAGTTAACTCATATGTTTATGAAAAGCCAGTTTCTAATACTGTAGACCTTGTAGTTGGAAATACAGTCCTAGGTGGTTTAACAGATGCTGATATTGAAACTGATATTGCTTATACCGACTTAAATTATGGTGCTATTGAATACTTCTATAATAAAAACACAGCTTTTCCTACAGGTATTAATAGTGTTACTGTAACAGATACAATAACTTCATTACCATCAACTGATGTACCAGCAAATAGATTATTAACATTAACTACAAGCGGTGATTATTTTGTCGGTCAAGTAACAGTTCGAATTTGGTTAGAAGGTTGGGATCCTGATTGCTATAATGCAATATTGTCAAGTAGATTAGCTGTTTCATTAAAAATAATGGGTAAAGACCCAGTAGTTTAAATCTAAATTGATTAAAAATCATAGGGTCACAACAATAATTTTGGTTGTGACCCTTATAAAAACAGTGTAAATCTAATCTTTCTACATAAATTAACAAAAAAATATAGATTTTGATAAATAATTGTGTTATTATAATATTAACTATTTTAAAATAGAGAGGTTATTATGGAAAATATGAAACGTGTTAATTGGGTTAATATCATAAAAATAACATTAAATGTTGTATTTTATATATTTATTTTATTATTATTATTACTTTCAATCTCATGGATAAGGGTAAAAAATAATGAAGACATTCCAAATGTCTTTGGTTATGGATTCTTATCGGTTACGTCGTCGTCAATGGATGGGAATGAGGATGATTCATTTAAAAAGGGTGATTTAATAATTGTAAAAATGTTAGATGAAAAAGGGCGAAAAGATTTACAAGTAGGAGATATCGTAACCTTTTATCTAAATATTAATGAAACTGATGCGAATGATTTTAAAATTCGAGGTTTTAATACCCATAGAATCGTTGAAGTTGGAAGTAATTATGTAATTACCCAAGGTGACTTAGTTGAAGTAAGATATCCAAATAAAAAATACGATCCAAATGGAGTAAATAATGACCCAGAAACATATGAAACAATATTGTTAGATCAAGTAAAAGCAGTTCATTCATCAACTTGGAAAGGTGCAGGAAGTTTTGTTGCATCTTTACAAAAACCAACTGGCTTTGCATTAATTATTGTTCTTCCGGCATTCTTGTTATTATGTTATCAAGCATTTATCTTAATTAGACATATTTTAAATGTTAACCGTATAAAGTTAGAAGAAAAACACGAAAAAGAAAAAGAAGAAGTAAAGAAAGAATTAGAAAAGGAAAAAGAATTAATTCGTGCTCAATTAATCGAAGAACTAAAGAAAGAGCAAGAACAAAAAGAATAAATTAAAGATAAATCTTTAATATCTACTTAAAAAATGGGGGTGAAAATTATGGTAGAATTTTCAAGATACTATATTAACTTCCTCAGAGAATTATTTGCAAACATCGGTGATTTTTTCAAAACTCTTTTTGAAGCTTTTGCCGATTTCTTTTTTAGAGATATAGTTAATTATTTTGAAAACTTCATAAACTCTAGTAATAACTTCACATTCTTAGATTGGATCTTTGCATTTGTCGTTATTATTATCAATATCGCTCTCATTGTTTTCTTAACTTTACGAATTTTCTTATTTTTAAGAAGATATGTGAAATTTTCAAAACGTGAAGTTGAAAAAGAAGAATTACTTGAAGAAATTTCTTTACTCAACCAAAAAGCAGCCGAACTAATTGATGAAAAAAATAAAATCTTAGCAATGAAAGTTTCTAATTTAGGATTAAGTCCAAATGGTGAAGCCCAAGAAGATTCAGATAACTACTCTCAAGAAAAGAAAAAACAAGTTGACGTTAATTCTCGATTTGTAAAGTTAATTGCTGTTGATAAACAATATGAAAATGTCGTGACGACAGTTAATATGAAACCATCTGATATGATTGGTTTACCACAACTTGTTGAAAGATTTATTAACTTTTCTGCTTCACAGTTAAAGTTATTCTATAATAAAAAAGTAATAAGTTCATTTTTTGCTGGTATGGCTTCATCTAAAATTATGATTTTAGAAGGTATTTCAGGAACCGGTAAAACATCGCTTCCTTATGCAATGGGTAAATTCTTCAACAATGATACTTCGATTGTTTCCGTTCAACCATCATGGCGTGATCGTGCAGAAATGATTGGATATTTGAATGAGTTTACAAAGAGGTTTAATGAAACTGACTTTTTAAAATTTTTATATAACACAACATATCGTGAAGATTTAAATTTCATTATTTTAGATGAGATGAACCTTGCCCGTGTTGAGTATTATTTTGCTGAGTTTTTATCAATCATGGAAATGCCTAATGTAAATGAATGGAAGATTGACATTGTTCCTGACACCTTAGCTAGTGATCCGAAAAACTTAAATAATGGAAAACTTCTTGTTCCCCAAAATGTTTGGTTTATCGGAACAGCCAATAAGGATGATTCAACATTTACCATAACTGATAAAGTATATGACCGTGCAGCAACAATTGAAATGAATGCGAAAGCGACATTTGTTGATGCTCCTTACACAGAAAGTATAATTGTTAGTTTTGACTATTTGGATAACTTATTTAAGACGGCAATTAAAAATAATCCAATAAGCCCAAAATCATTAGAAAATTTAGAAAAATTAGATGATTTTATTGCAGCTAAATTCAAAGTAACTTTTGGTAACCGGATTATGAAACAAATAAAATTATTCGTACCAGTTTTTGTTGGATGTGGAGGTAACGAAGTCGAAGGATTAGACTATATAGTTGCAAGAAAAATTTTAAGAAAATTTGAAGCTCTAAATTTACCATTTTTAAAGGCAGAAATTGATCAATTAATTGCTTTAATGGAGAAATTATTTGGTAAGGGCGGCTTTATTGAATGTACAACATATTTGGCTGAATTAAAGAAACGCTTCTAAAAGAAAGATGTGATATTAAATGAAAAAAAGAGATGACTTGAATATATTTTACGATCTCATTTTTGATAGCATTGATGATATCGAAAAAGAAACGAGTTTCCCTAAATATTTTTATACTGCTTTTTTAGCCGGTGAAAATAAATTATATCAAAAAAATATCACAGAAACTAAGAAATTTGAGGATGATTGGATTGCAACTCTTGAATCCTTTTTCCCAAGTATTGATAAAATCTTAAAGAATCCTAAATCAACTTTAAAATATGAAGAAGAAATAATTGCAATTGAAAAAGCTAAAAAAACAAATAGCAGTTCTATTAGGCATTTAGCCTCTCATACACATTTAATTAAAGAGATAAAAAAAGATTCAATAATACCAAAAAAAATTCTAACTCAGAATCCAGAAACAGAGTTTGAAATATACGAAAATAGGTTCATTAAAACCTTAATAGACCGTTTGTATATGTTTGTTAACAGTCGTTATGAAGTAATTCGCAGTAATATTGAATCATTTCAAAAAAATCACCTTAATTTTGAATCTAAATTCAAATTTGATAATGCAGATATCGATATGACAATTGACATGTCTATAAAAAAAGACCTTGATGATGTTGAAATAAATCAACATAATCGAGATTTGTTGAAACGAGTTGAATATTTAAATGGCTTAATTGGAGGCTTTAAAACATCAGTCTTTATGAAAATGATGGAACGTGCAAAACCAGTAGTTCCTCCGATTATGAAAACTAATATTATCTTAAAAAATTCTGATTTTAAAAATGCATATACACTGTGGTTATTTTTAGACCGTTACACATCGATTGGTTTCGATGTTGATGTCCAAGAAAAAAATCTTAATATTGATAAATCATTTTTAAAAGAAATTTATCAACTCGGGTTACTTACTTACTCAACAATTCAATTTAATCAAAGAGCAAAGCATGATAGATTTGAGAATAATGATTTAACACAATATACAAGACGCAGTACGAAAATTGCGAAAACAAATGCTAAAGATATTGTTGAAAATCCTGATGCGGTTGCAATTGAAAATACTGCCGTTAACGAATACTATTTAGATCAAAACAAAAAAGTATTCCGTAAAAAAATTGATGAGTTATTAGCAGATAATAATTATGAAATGGCTTTAAAAAAAGCCATGCGTGAAACAATTGATATTACTAATGCTTTATATCAATCTGTATTTGAACTTGAAGAAGAAGAACCTGATGTTTTCTCAAAACTAATCACTAATGTTGATTTAGATTCCGATTTAGACCTTGCAAAAAATAGAGCAAAAATTGCAAAAATAATAAGAGAAACAAAAGAAGTTGATTATAATAATTCGATTCGATTGGAAAAGAAATTATTAAAAGAAATTGAAAGTTTAAATACTCAAATCATTAAACGTGAAAAGTTACGTTTGAAAGAAGAAATTGAAGCAGTAAGAAAAGCTGAAATTGAAAAAAATATCAAAATCTTACAAGAACTAAAGGAAAAAGCAAAGAAGAATCAGACCATAATGGATAAATCATTAGAAGACGTTTCAAAGATAAAAACAGATATGGCTGAAACCCAAAAGCAAACAGCTCAAAAAATTAAGGCAACAAAATCGACACTTGATCAAACCAAAAAAGATTTAATAGATAAAGAAAAACAAAAGGCAAAACTCCAAAGACAAAAGGAAATTGCAAAAATAAAAGAAAAAGAACGTAAAGCCAAAGAACGTGAAAAAGAGAAAGCTCGTTTAGCTGCCTTAAAGGCAAAAGCAAAAGAGAAAGCTCGTCTCGAAACCTTAAAAGCTAAAGAACAAAAGGCTAAAAAATCAAAATCTAAAGCTAAAACAATTAATTCTAAAAAAGATGAAATGACTAATCAACAACTAATAAATCTTCAAATCGATAGTTTAGTTAGCAAGGCAAGAGATGAAAAGAATCAATCAAATAATGATGTAAAAATTAGTAATGAATAAATGAGAAAGAAGTTTTAATGATGTTTAATCTTTTAAATAATCCTTCAAAAAGAATGTTAGTGTTTTCCTTTATGTCAGTCATATTATCATTTTTAATGGTTGTTGTTGTAGGGTTTGCATGGTTTTCAATGTCTGAGTATGCTGATACATCTCTTACCAATATTGTTGGGGATATTAATGCTGAGTTTGAATTATATGTATATTTAGATGATACAAGACAAGGTAATAATAATCCGACCCTATCAAATATTTGTTCTGCGGGGACTGAGCAAGGTTGTTATTATTTAGTTGAAAGTAATGAGCAATCATTGGTTCCAACAATAATATTTGGAGGCACTGATCATAAAGTTTATCCAGGTAATCGATTTTCGTTCGCGATGAAAGTAACGAATATTGGGAATATGGATGCATTTTTAGAGTTAGAGTTTAATAATCTTGTTTCTGAAGGTTATTCGGGAGTTTTTAATAAAATTCAAGTTGCTTTTAGATACTATGTTACTAAAATTGTCCATACATATCAAGGTGTAGAGACAAACAATATCATAGATCAATATGATATTATCCATTATAATGCACTATTCTCATATGATTCAAATCAAATTTATTCATTAGCACGCAATGTTCCGCTTTCGGGAATAGCTCCAGAAACAAGAACAGTAATTATCTTTTTCGAACTTTACTTTGATCCTACCGTTTCCGGTTATACTTCACTTGGTCAGCCAACGAACAACAGTAATCCATTTCAAAATCAGTTTTTCTCGATTAACCAGATAAAAATGATTCTATCAAAACAATAAAAGCTTATGATTAAAAAAATTACCCTTTATATAACTACAATTACATCTTCATTACTATTTATATTTACAATTTTAATTATCATTATCGGAACTATTGCTATCAAAAATAACCGACTTGTTAAAGTGTTTGGATATTCATATTCAATAGTGGCAACTGAATCGATGGTTCCAACGATAAAACGTGGAGCAATAATTATCGTTAAAGAAAAAAACTTTGATAATGTTCAGGTTGGAGATGTTGTCGTTTATAAATCAGAACAATATCAAATATATATCGTTCACCGTGTTATCGAGATTAATGATGATGGTCAATTGATTACTCAAGGCGATAATAACAGCAGTCCAGATACTGAATTAGTATCTGCGGAAAAGTTTCATGGAGTTGTTGTAAATAATTTTAATTTTTTAAATTTAGGTCAACTGGTGTTAAAAGATCGAAACTTAATATTTATGTTTGTTATTCTTATCTTTATTATTATGATAGTCTCTGAAATAATTAACATTATAAAAAATGTAAAAAAAGATACAGAAGAAAAACTTAAAGATAAGTTAAATGAAGAAAAAGCGTTGGAATATGAACGTACAAAAGAAGAAATAAGAAAAGAATTAATTGAAGAATTGAAAGATAAACAATAAATTATTAATTATCTTTTAGGAAATATTTATTTGGCAAAGCTAATGAAAATTAGTGACGCAAAGCTATAGGGCCTATAATTGGCAGCCAGTTGCATATGAATGTAATTGGCTTTTTTTTATCTTTATGATAAAATAAAGCAAGGGAGGTTTTGAAATGAGCAAATATAAAGCCTATTTATCGGTAATTATGTTAATTTTATCGATGATTTTGTTGATTGTTTCACTTGTTTTTGCTTGGATGGCTTTTGTAGGGAAAAAACCTCTTGCATCTTTTCACACCGCAGAATTATCTTTTATTGCAAAAGTTAATAAATCAGATCAAACAGAGCTAGTTCAAATAAACAGTTTAGTTTATGTAGATTTTTATAATGATGTAGTATTAAATAGGTCAGGATCATTAAATAAACTTGCATCAGTAATTTCTGTTCAAATTATAAATGGCGAAAACTCATTACCAATTAAAACTACATTTCAAATTGTAGAAGAATTAAATAAAATGGGTTTATTAATGATGGTTGTATATGAGGGCAAAAATTTGAATGAAAATCAAATCGGATCAACATTTGACTATTACAATCGTTTTAAAAATATAATTGGTCTTGAAACAAATCCTGATACGCAAAGAGATTTGATTACATCATATAACGAAAGCACGATTAATTCAATTAAACAGGTTCAATTGAATGTAGGTGAATGGCTTTCTTTTAAAGTTGCATTGTGGGGCGATTATGATAAAGTTGTTAATAAAGAATCTTATTTAGCAGAAACATACACATTAAAAATATCAATGACAGCAAATCAAGCTAATCGAGGGGATGAATAGAATGAATAAAAAAACATTGATTTTAACTTTATTTTTAGTAATAGCCTCAATTTTCACATTTGTCCCACTAGCATATTCATGGTTTGAAAAAACTGAAGAAAGCACAATTGTTATTGAAACAGGAGAATTTCAAATCATCATTATCGCTTCTTTTAACGGTAATGTGATAACAACAAACAGCCAGTATTATGATCAGGAAAAAAAGGTGATAATTCTTAATGCATCAAATCCGGCAAGTCCAAATTATATTGGCAGGTTTAAAGTAACACTAAGAGTGTCTGCAAATATTCCTTCAAGATTGCGGGTCAAAATTCAGGATGAATGGAAGTTGGTCCGTACATACCGTGAAGATGGGTTCGTTATTGAAGAAGCATTATCTCATCGTGATGATGAACTGAATCCTGCCAATCCAACATATCGTTATAATCTAAGTTACGCAAGTAAGAATGATTTGAGTTCAGGATTTATGTACTATAATCATCTAATTGAAAAAAATCAAAACTACATAATTAATTTTATTACGAGTGGTAACCCAAAAGCAGTAAAAAATACGATTACATACTATGAAGAATGTTTTGTTTATTTTGATTTAATTGTTGAAATGGTTCAAGCCAATCGATTTTCAGAAATTTGGGGAATTCCATATAATTTTTTTAATTAATCAAGGGAGGATAGAATGGGAAAAACTATATTATCAAAAATTACTTCATTCGCACTCGTATGTTTAATATTAGTAATCTTTATTTCTTCTCCTTTTTCGAAGACAAACATTACAAGTGGATATGATTATAATAAATCAGGTTATTGGGATGGTTCAGACCTTTCAATCTCACCAATAACAGGAATTGAATATACGAGCGAGTATGTACCGTTTAGTAATATTAGCAGTAATAGTTCAAACATAGACATTAGCAAAATCTACGTTATTGAAAATGCTATTGATTTGTATCAAATGTCTGTTGCTTGCATGGGAGTTGATTCTACTCTTTATTTGAGTTTACATTATGTTTTAGGTAATGATATTAACTATGATGAAGCGTCTGAGCATGGATATTTATTTCACCCGATTGGTTTTGAAACAAATAAACCATTTACAGGAACTTTTGATGGGCAAGGTTTTGAAATTTCCCAACTATATTTTGAACCAATCTCATCATATGAAGAATATTCAACAATCTATAAAGATGATTTGAGATATTATTCGTTTTTTTCGCGTGTAGCATTAGGTGCTACTGTTAAAAATCTAGGTTTAATCAATCCAATTATGATTCAGCCGATTGATTGGGGGGCAATGAAATATGCAGCTCCTTTGGTTGGATTAAACAGAGGAATGGTTGATCATGTCTATGTAATAGACAATCGAGTCGATTCTGGAATTAGTGTCGATGGTGATTTTTACTTGTCGGGATTGATGTCTATTAATGAAGGTACCTTATCAAATGCATATGTTAGTGCAAAAACAATTAAATCATTTGCTGTTACTACTAATTTGGATTCAAGGATTGTTGTTTATAATAATACTGGTACCATAAATAAGGTCTATTATGATCGAGATGTGTTTAAAGATGTAGTTAATCCTTTTGAAATTAGTCAAGGGATTAATACAAGTGACTTTCAAAACCCATCTTACTTTTCAAATCAGTGGTTTTTTAATAATGCTTATACCAATAATACTCAAGGTAAATTAAATAATACCTATCCAATTCTTAAAGGAATAAAACTTGATGGGCAAGGTAATTTTAAAATATCAAATGCCATTGAATTAATGTATATTTCAACCCTTTTGGAGAGTTCGTTGTATTTTCGAAATAAAACATACATTCTAACCAAAGATATTGATATGAACGCAATTGCTTCTAATGCCTATAAAGCTTCATCTGCTGTCTTTAGTGGTATCTTTGAAAGCGAATTAATTTTAAACAATGATAATACCCTTTATGACCGTATTATTAGTGAAGATAATCCTGAATATTATTCGATTGTAGGATTATCTATATTATCAGGAACGGTGATTGGAACTTCATCTTCAGGAACATATGTCAGTTACGGATTATTCGGAATATTGAATGGAAGTGTCAAAAATATCAATATTATTGATGCGTTGATATCTCCAAATGATTTGAGTGAACATATCAATAAAACGAGAAACCTTTTTGGGATTGTAGCTGGTAATTTTAATGATGGCACTTTGAACAATGTTCATGTTTTTGGGGATATTAATCTTTCTAATGATGAAATGGGAAAAGTATACATTGGTGGTTTAGTTGGATATGGAAAAGGAATGATTTTAAGTTCAACTGCAAATGGAGAAATAAATACAGGAATACATTCTTATAATATAAATTCAAATCTCAGTGCTGTTGGCGGCATCATCGGTAACAGTTTGGGGGTTATGTTTTCGAAGGTTATTAATCAAATGAAGATTACTGGAATTGGATTTTCTGCTTCGAATGATTCAACTCTCTATCTTGGTGGAATAATGGGATATGGAATTACAAATGGAATGTCTGAAGTTATAAACCTTGGGACTATAAAATCACATCATGATGATGGTTTTATTTATAAAATTCATCTTGGTGGAATTGTTGGTTTACATATTCAAGATAACTTTACAATTTACCGAATCTTTAATAATGGAATAGTTAACTTACTAATTAAGGGTCCGATAATAGCAAAAGTAGCCGGTTATGGAAATATAAAAAGTAATAATAATCTTAATTTATATAGTATTGCTAATCAAGGTCATATTTTCACATCTCATATAAATGATGATAATAATTTATCTATTAATGACTTAGAAAATGTCAAGATTGAAATCGCTGGAGTTGCAATTACTGACGGTACAAATGCATATTTTCAAGGAGTATACAATAAAGCAAACCTAAGTGTTGACTTAAGTGTTGTCAACTATATTGCTGCTAATATCATTGCTAATAACAATTACTCAATTATTCAAGGAGTTCCAGTTTATGATAATGTCAGTAATGATTACGGTACTAGTACAAAAATAGTTCAGTCTTATAATTACGGTAATATCAATGCGATTACTAAAAACAGTGTGACTAGTTATCAAATTAAAATTTCTGGTAATACTCTTGGGAAAAACATAGATTATGATCAATTACGAAATAATGGTAATATTATAGTGCATTTTAGTCATCCGACTACAAAATTATTAAGTAGTGCTCCGGATGCTGATGGTGTGATAATGCCATATAAAAATTTGAAAGTAATGGGAGTTTTAGAAGAAGTTAGCCAAAACAAATATGCAACTAATTGTTATAATGGTGGCAAAATTTCAACTTCAATGGATTCTGGCTTATTGGTTAAGTTTAATTTATATATTTCCGGGATAGCATATAAAAATGCAAACACTCAACTTTTTGCCGATAATAACATTGATTATAAGTCTGCAGTGATAAAGCCAAATGTTAACGGAAGCCTTCATAACTGTATAAATGACGGTGAGATTTACTCGAATGGTGAATTTTATGGTCAGTCACGTATTTCTGGTATTGTCTCCGTAAATGCATCCATGGTAACATCAGCATTTAATACCGGAAATATTTACAATCAGAATACAATTAAAGTTGTTGATAGTTTTGATTCTTATTCTTCAAATGAATTTGAAGTTGAAACTGCAGGAATTACGTTTCTAATGAGTGGTCAATATGCTCAAATATTGAATAGTGCTAATTATGGAACTATTACTTCATATGCTTCATCACAATTTGGCTGGGTTAATGCTTCTGGAATTGCAGTTAGAAATGAAAAGACCGAAAATGGGACTGATTATGGTAGAAGTTCAACTAGTGGATCACATTTTGGAAAAATTCAATTCTCGATAAACTACGGAACTATTTATGCCTGGAATCAAGTAGACGAATCCTCATTTACAGTAAGTAGAGAATCTCAATGTAAAGCCTCTGGTATTTTAACTTTGGGAGTATTAAGCACAATTAATATTATTAATTATGGTAACGTATATTCGAGATACGTTGCTAGTGGCATATTTGGCTTTGTATTTTTTCAAAAATTTACAATCGGTTTAAATGAAGTCTATGTTGCTAACTCAATAAACTATGGGAAAGTTCGTCGGTTACTACCTATCGGTTCTGGCATTAATGTTAGTCCGTTTACATATGATAGCGAAACTCAAAATACAATAATAAATCCAATATACATAGATCAAAACTATGTTTCTAAAAATGAGAGTTATTCAGCTTTCGGTGCCGTAATTGGAAAAATTCATACTAATAGTGAAACTTGGATATTTATTAGTGGTGATTTCTCAATAAGATATGTTATTTTTAGTTATTTAATAAACTTTGATGAATTAATTGATTTAGTTGGTAAATCTCCTAATGCAAATATTAGTCAAAATAACACAACATCGTTATCAACAAATTCAATTGTTAATAATTTAAATAGATTTTTAGCAACAGTTAAATTGGGTGATCAATCATCCTATCCATTTAATCAAATTAAATCATACAGCTTAGACATGGCTCCAATTACTGGAAATTCAGGTTTACCTGGAACTAATACTACATATAGTGGAATCTTTAATGAATCATTCACTTTAAGAACGCCTCCTGCAAATGGGAATGGAAGGATTACTGATCAATATATTCGTGATTATATTCAATTCATCCCCTACTCAAAAGTAAATACTGCACTGGCAAGTGTTATCGGTTTAGATAGTGTTGGTCAGTTATATGGTGATGAAACCGGAATATATGCCCTTTCAAGTGCTACAGGAATTACTAATGGTGAATTTATTCCTGATAATGTTAATTTTCAAGCTTTAAGTCCAGTGCTGATTGAAAATGATGAGGTTATTGTTGATGAAAGCTGGCTAGATAATATTAATTCGGGAGGAATTTCTGTTCGATATAAATTTCTTACCGGAATGAAACAATTAACGAAAGAAATTGCTTCTGTTGTTTTTGATATGGAGTTAGTCTGTGTTCAAAACCCTGCAATTGTATTAAGGGACCCAGAAATTAATCTTGAGGAGAAAATAATCACGTATTATGTTGCAAGCAATTCAGATGCATCAATTGAGAAGTATGCAATAAGACCAATTTATAAGTATTCTGAAGCTGGGCCTGATGTTGAGGGAAGTCTATTTGTACCATATGAGTATAATAGCGTTGACGGGAAATGGGTAGGTCAATTTAAAAAAGTAAATGATCAATATGTTGCAACTGGCCCCTATAATTCAAATGGTAGATACAATGTTAATTTTCTGCCCGATGGTAATGATAACAAAATAAGAGCGTGGTATTATAGTGATGGCGTATTAGGACCAAGATATATTCCAGCAACCCAAAGTTATATTTTTGAAAAATTATACTATTTTGATCAAACAAATGGTAGTGGCTACAACACAATTCACTTTTACGCACATGGTTCGTTAACAACAGCGGGATATGGTCCATATATTAGAATAGATGTATCAGGTAACCGAGTTGGATATATTTATTCAGGTCCAAATCCTGAACCAGTTACATATGTAAGATATTCTGATTCCACTGAAGTTTATGAGGATTCATATACTTTTCAAGTTAATATGAATTCTAATTATCTTTTATCAAAAAATGCTTCATTCAAATATACTTATAATGGAAGTCAATTTTCTTATGAAGGTAATAAAACTGCAAGTGTTCCGCCAATAAGTGGTGTTTATGGTGAAGTTTACAGTGGTAGTACTTTAATAAGTCGAATGACTGATCATTTTGGGTTAGTTAGAGTTTATGCCGAAGCTTATGATCATGAAAATAGCACTGACCCATATACATATACTGATTATACAATACGAATCATTCGTACCCCTGATGAATCCTTTACAAACGTTAATGCCTTAACCGTGGACGGATTTAATGCAAAACCAACAACAATTCCTAATATTAAAAATGTTAATGTAACTTCACGTGAGGTATATTATAAACAAAGTGGAAACTTAGGAATTTTATCAGTAACTTATGATACATTAAATATACCTAATAATGCAAATCTTTTGGATCAAACTGTTTTTAAATATACAACAACAAATGCAAATGTGGATCCAAATCATTACCAAATCAACGGTGGAAGGGTTCAAACTAGCGGAGCTTTTAATCATATCACTGGTGAATGGGGAGAAGGGACGGTTACTTTTGAGATTATCGTTTCAGAGTTTATGCCAAGCGGAACATATACCTTGGAAGTTGCCTTAGCAATAGCCTCCAATAATATTTATAAACTTAATTTCAATAAAATAAAAAGTGCAGATGCTAATATTATCCTAATTGATTTTGATGAAGTTGAGACTACCTTTGAGAGCCCGCCATCAACACTAATCTCTGAAGTTCCATATGGAATAAATTATCATGTTGATGATTATAAGTCGAGAATTGTGAATTTTTCTAATCTTTCGCAAATAATTAATGTTTCTGAAAGTAATCTTCATAATAATATACCTTCATATTTGGATAATATTAAGATTTCTCAATATGCAAGACTGAATTCAGTCGTTATGACGGTTGCCCTAAATAATAATGATGCAATCCCTTACCGATATATCTATAGTATTTTGTATACCATCCAAGCTGAAAATGGCGCAATTTCGACCTTTACTCATAAATTATATGAATGTGAAGTGAATAAAACTATATCGAAGACATATCGTGATGGGAATGTTCTAAATACAACTCCGATTGACCAAATTCAATTTGAACGTGAAAGTTTTCCTACATATAGAATTGATTATTATTTAGAAAATACTTATTTTTATAATAACGAAGAACTTGAAATTCAATTATTATATTCAGGTGATGATATTACACCAGTTAATGGTCAACATTATTTCACATTTATCAACCCTAATGCTGGATTCATTGTGGAATTTGCGGAAAATGCACCTGTTGGAACTTATCAATTTTTAGTATCTTATGTTAATTCTAATCCAGCTTTAAGCTTAAGTTGGGATATTGATTTCCAAAGTGTTACAATTATCAAAAATAAAAATAATAACAGTCATTTAAAGTATATAACTTTTGTTACTGATACTGTATATTCAGGATTAGATACGATAATTGACATTAGTGTAATGGACGCACCAACTTATGAAGGTTACTTATTAGACCGTTCAACTAGAGAAATAATTACTTTACCAAACAGTGGTATTTGTTATAATGATTATTATAATTATAATGCTTATTGGATTGTCGGTCAGGTTCAAAGAACTAACCTTGGTAATTATTCGCCTTCATTCTATTTGCCTTATGGATCACAAATTTATAGGATAACTAATGAAGAAATGGCCTTATATCCAGAATATCAATCAACCGATTATTACTATGATTTTAATCCTAGTAATGATGAAAATGCATTTAATTACGTGCATTACCGGGTATATGCAGAAGATTATATTCCAAATGATCCAGTATATGGCTCAAATTTTACTGATTATTATATTGCTGTTCAGGATATTACTAATAACGTTCGTTTTTCATTGCAGGTTATAATCGACTCATCGATTAATGATGTGGTATTTGATAAATTATATGTTACATTTAATGCATATACAGACAATGAAATTAGTCTTTCAATGTCGGTGTTCTCATATTTTTATCAAACAAATCATATTGGAACTCATACGCAATTAACAAGCAGTTATTCTGGACTATATAAAATCAATGTTGATTTACCTTTGGAATATACTTATGTTATTACTTTTAAAAATCAAATAATTGATGCTCATGAATTTGTTGTTGAGGATTCTGTTATCCCAAGAAAGTATGCAGTTGTTATTACAATTATTGAATCAAATGCAGTTCCTCCTTGGGGACAGAATGAATCTGGATCCTTTGAATCTCATAATGGGTAACAAAAAAACCCTAATCTTTGAAGATTAGAGGTTTTTTTAGTTAGAATATGGAGGATATTTAGGAGTGCCGTATCCAGTGATTGTTGAATTAGTTAAAAAATAATTTCTCTCTGCGACTTTATCGCTAGTATTTCCTTCAATTGTATAAACTCGCTGTCCTTCTACTTTCACAACAATTCCTGTGTGCGATGCTCCATTACTTAGAAAGAAGATAATATCACCTGGTTTTGGAGTATAGTTGTTTTTGTATTTGAATAATCCTTGATTTTCAAACCACTCTTTGCCCCATGATACAGAAGCATATTTTGGAATAATGGTTGTTGTTATTCCAGCTTCATTAGCAACCCATGATACAAACATTGCACACCATTCGTTGTGGTTCATGTTATACCAACTTCCATATTTCGTGTCGTTATTTCTTCCTTCAACATAACCTATTTGCGAAAGAGCTACATCAATAATTCTTTCTGCATAATTTACATTAGGAGTCCCAACAACAGTTACATAAATAACTCCATATATTTTATCAGTTTCGCGAGAGAATGCGGCAATCTTTGCTACTCCTGGTTTTACACCAGCAACATTTCCAATTTCTCCAACAGTAGCAATTTGATTATTATAGCTTTTAAAATAGAAGTTATCTTTGGAATTTTGTCCTTCAATAAATATTTCAATATATTCACCGGCATTAACAGTTGCTGTTAAATCATTTGTATATAATAACAATCTTTTATCAGGGTTGTCGACCTTTGTAACTGTTAACTCATAACTAACGGTTATGGTAGGGTCTGACTTTAAAGTTGCATAAATTGTAACTGTGCCAACTTTGTGTCCGGTTACAATGAAATCATCACTAATTGATGCAATTTTTTCATCACTTATTGTCCAGTTAAAACTATTTAATGAAGCGCCAACTTCATCTTTATTTAAAAACATTAACGCAGTTGATTTATTAACGCTGATGTAATTAGAAGGAGTAGTAAGAACTGGAGTCTTGACATTAGTTGCTTCCACAATAACAATGAATGATCCGATCTGTGAATCATTTGCGTTAAGTGAAATATAAATCGTGGTTTGTCCGATTTCTTTTCCTTCAATTGTGGTATTATCTATTGTTACAATATCTTCATTTTCGATTGAAAAAGATATATCTTCTTCATCGAGGTTAGAATCAATTGGGAGAATAACTTGTTCTTTTTGTTTGAGGATTATTTCGGTTGTACCAAGATCAAGAGCTGGAATAACTTTATCTATGTTTGATTTAGTAGTGCATCCTACGATAAAGAGTGCCAGCATTAAATAAAAAATAATAAAACTTCTCTTCATACTTAACCTCTTTTCCTATTATATTATACCAAATTAACACAATTTTTTCAACCCTAGACAAATATTACCTAATAAAATAATGCATTATATTTTAGGGTATGTTATAATAAATAATTGTGAGAAAGAAGTACTTATGAATCAAGAAAAATTTAAAAATGCAATTATTAAAGCAGCCCAATATGATTTAAATTCTAAAGTAATCGGAACATTAAGTGAAAAAACTTTACATCGAGTTGTAAAGTTTTATCTTGAAGAAAATGATAAGTTTCATGAAATTAAAATGGGGCCTTATTTTTTAGATATATTTAAAGATGATCAAATAATTGAAATTCAGACGAAACAGTTTAATAAACTGATTCCTAAAGTAAAAGCTTTAATTAACAATTATCAAGTTCGAATTGTCTTTCCAACCTTTCATTTAAAAACAATCAATTGGATAAATTGTGATACAAATGAAGTTGTAAGTAAAAGATTATCTCCAAAACAAGGCAACATCTATCAAATTATTCCTGAATTATATCGCATTAAATCCCTTTTATCAGAAGAAAATTTAAAATTTTCAATTTTATTAATAGATTTTGATGAGTATCGTTTTTTAAATGGGTGGAGTAAGGATAAAAAACGTGGCTCGGTTTGTTATGACCGTATTCCCAAATTATTATGGGATGAAATTAATATTGAAGAAAATCGAGATTATCGAAAGTTTCTTCCCTTTGGACTAAATGATGAATTTACAAGCAGCGATTTATCAGCAGTTTCTAAAATAAATATGCGAACATCACAATTGACCCTTAATATTTTAAATTCAATTGGGATAATTTATCGAATTAAAAAAAATGGCAAACAATATGTTTATAAAATTAAGGAGTAATATTTTAAATGGAAAAAGTTGAACTGACTAATATGTGCATGATATATGATAATAATGGTAATGTCTTGGTTCAAGAACGAAATAAGAATTGGAAAGGAATTGCGTTTCCTGGTGGTCATGTTGATAAGGGCGAATCATTAGTTGCATCGACAATACGAGAAATATTCGAAGAAACCGGACTAACCATCTCAAACTTAGAGTTGTGTGGAATTAAAAATTGGTATGATCATGATAAAGATTACCGATACATGGTGTTTTTATATAAAACAAATCAATTTAAAGGAGAATTAACAGAATTTTGTAATGAAGGAAGAAATTTTTGGATGCCCTTTAACAAGTTAAAAAAGACACAATTATCAAGCAGTTTTGATGTTTCAATTGACGTCATTTATGGATCGGAAGCAACAGAATTATTTTACGAATATATTGAGAATCAATGGGTTAAAAAGGTCTATTAAGAACTTTTCGAAAAAAAATATGGAAAAATTTATTAAAATGTTGTATAATATGAACACAATATTTGTTCATACAAATAAATAAAATTAAGGAGATTTTTATATGGGAAGAGCACACCAAGTTAGAGCCGCGTCAATGGCAAAAACAGCTGCTTTAAAAAGTAAACAAAATGCGAAACATGCAATGCTAATTTATGCTGCAGCTAAGAGTGGTTTACCTGACCCCGATGTTAATCAAGTTTTAAAGAAAGAAATAGAAAAGGCGAAGAAGGCGCAAATACCTGCTGATGTCATAAAAAGAGCTATTGAAAAAGCTAAGGGTGCAGGAGAAGAAGCGTATTCAGAAATTCGCTATGAAGGATTTGGTCCTAATAATTCTTTAATAATTGTTGAATGTTTATCAGATAATGTTAATAGGACTTATACTGCCGTTAGAACAGTCTTCTCACGTTGTGGATGTAAATTAGGAGTTTCAGGAAGTGTCCAACACATGTTCACAAATCAAGCATTATTCAGTTTTGAAGGATTAAATGATGAAGAAACATTAGAAATCCTAGCTATGGCTGAATGTGATGTCGATGATATTCAGTATGATGATGGTCTGACAACAGTTTTTGCTCCAAATACTGAATATGCAAAAGTTAAACATGTTTTAAGTGAAGCCAAAGAAGATTTAGAATTTTTGGAAGATAAAATCGCCTGGATTCCAATGAGCTATGTAACATTGAGTGATCCTGATGACATAAAACATTTTGAAAAATTAATCACTTCATTAGAAGAATTAGATGATGTGCAAGAAGTATATCATAACGTTCAAAATGAAGATAATTAACAGGTTGGTTGTTTATCCAACCTTTTTATTTTTTTATCATCATCAATAAATTATCAGATATATTATTGACATATGTCGTTAATGAGAGTAATATATAAGTGATGAATTTATTTAAATGAGGATTTGTTTATATGAAAAAATATATATTTTTATCTATTTTGTTAATCATTTTAATTTTTTCAGGATGCAGTGCAAAATCTTTACCTAAACCACAAACGACAGATGGTTATTTAGGTCTCTTTGGTGTTGATAAAAATATTAATACAGAAACGATCGATAAATATTTAGGTAGAAGTGATACTGTTTACCGGGATATGAGGATGCTTATTGATCCGGCTAATTTTGAAGCAATTGGTGGAGATAGATACTTAAGTGGTTTTATTGATGGATTTGAAGTAATTCCCTATCCTTATTTAGCTCCGGTTATTGGTCTTCCACCTAGTGTTGGAGAAGGGTATAACAAAGAATGTTTATTTGGAATCGATAATGATGGTAACTATTATCCGAATTATCAAGAATCATTGATGATATTAGAAGAGATTTTTCCCAAGGATAAAAACATCTTTATTATGTGTGGTGGTGGTGGATATGCAATGTTGACCAAGACAATGTTAATTAAATTAGGGTGGGATGAGGAAAAAATATGGCATGTCGGATGTTATTGGAATTATCAAGGTAAAAATAATGTTCAAGTGAAAATTGAAGATAATGAACATACATATTATGCCTTCCATCGTGTTGATTATATTCTTGTAGAGTTTGAAAGTTTAACTTCTGTTGATGAATAATTAGAGGAAAAAAATGAAAAAAATTATTTTTATCTTGTTAGTTTGTATTTTATTAATAAGTGTTTCTTGCAATGAAGATAAAGATTTTCCTAAATATCATTTTGATGGTAATAAATTTGTTTTAACAGAAGAGTCAAATGATGAAATCGGAATTAGTAACTTGGAATCAGTCGAAGAATTAGATATAAAAATAAACAACAGTCATTCATTTATCTTATTTATCTACAATAAACAATGTGAAGCTAGTAACGCATTTAAAATAGTCTTAGAAGCATTTGTTGAGAATCATCAATTAGTTATATATTCTTTAGAAAATACTTTAAGTTTAAAGGAAACATGGATGAAAAAACAAGTAATGTTCGTCCCCACAATTTTGATTTTTAGGGAAGGAAAAATTATTGCTCAACTTAATCCCTATGACAATGACCATAGACATTACTTTCAAAATGTTAATGATTTTGAAATATGGTTTTATACATATATCAAAAAACACTAACCACACAAGGGCTAGTGTTTTTAAATTAAAGGATATGTTAAGATATTTTAGCTTATTTTCGAGGGTGCAACTCCCATGTTATTAATTGACTTTGAAAAGTTAAGAGTTAATGCTGAAGCAAATATACCTGTTGCACATATGATATATAAAACTCCTAAGCTGATTTCATCAATTATTACGCCAGCAATAAAAGCAGCAATCGGAATTAAGCCCATTGAAACAATGGTTAAGAGACTATTAACTTTTGCAAGTTTATCCTTCTCTACAACCAATTGAATTGAAGTTGTAGTAGGAATATTAAAGCAAATGATTGCAATTCCTAAAAGAGTCATTAAGAACGAATAAATAATAAGGAATGCATTTAGGTTTTGGAGGATAATAACAAACACATTAAAACTAATGGCCATTAAGATAATAATAAGTGATATAACAACAATCCAACGTTTTATTCTACCTCCAAAGTTTCTTCGATCGGGTTTTAAACTAATTATAAAGGCTGTAACCATCGAACCAACTGAAAAGCAGACATTGAAAATTGCAGCCCACATCTCAGGAGTAAGAATCTTATCAAATAAATAATCATTATTTAAATATGTTTTCACAAAGTAATTAGTTCCATTTGAAAAGAGAGGATATGTGAAAAAGTTAATAAATAAAACTCCAAGTAAAAGTGTGATAATTGCCTTTTGCTTTTTTAGATATTTTATACCATCGCTGTAATCTTCAAACATCGCTTTGATTGTAAGGTTATAATCATTTTTCTGATAATTATAGCGAATGAAGAGTTCAGAAAATCCTGAAACCAAATATAAAATACCTACGATTATAAAAATGGTATTAATTTTTAATAATGAATAAAGAATTCCTGCTAAGATGATGCCAACAATTGCTTGAATACTGTGGAGAATACTGAAATATGATTGAGCTTGTTGGATTTGTTGATCTTTCACAATAAATCTTACTAGTGAAGAAGCAGATGGAGCAAAGATAGCACCAATAATGTTTAAAATGATGGCGGCCGTAAATAAAATTATTAACTGACTGTTTACTGTTGTTAAAAGATAAATCATATAACCACTTATCAGAATAGCCATACCTCTAAAAAAATCAGTCACATAAACGATTTTTGCTTTATTGTAACGGTCGGCTAATATCCCTCCAATTGGAGTAAAAATTAAAAAGACAACACCGCTTAACGCCAAATAATATCCGTGAATTTTGGCATTGACATTGGTAATTGATAGAATATAAAGGCTTACTGAAAAACTGTAAAAAACTCCACCAATTTGCGATACTAAAGCTCCTAAAAATAGAAGAACAAAGTTTTTATTTTTCAAGACATTTTCCATTTTTTATTACCTCATATTTTCATCAAATTCATAATTTTCATTTTTAATCCACTTGATGGTCTGATAAATTCTTCTCAATAATCTTAATGGTTTTTCTTTTCTTTGTGCATATTTGATATTAAAAGAATGTAAAAGGGGATAATTTGCTTTTAAGCGTTCGATAAAATGATCATAGTTTTTATTTTCTTTTTTGGTCCATCCGATTTCACTGATTGCAAAAAGTCTTGGGAAGACTTGAAAATCGATTTTATCAGGAGTTTTGACCCACTCTGTCCATAATGGAGCCTCAATTCCTATTATAGCTTCGGGATTGGTAACTCCTTTTAGAATTGGATTAAATTCATATGTCTTTTTCAAAGGCGTCATCGTGTAAGGATAATCTAAATATAATGAAAAGAAATTGGAGATTATTGTTTTACGATTCTGATTTATCTCTATTACGGTTTTTTTATTTGTAAATGGTTTCCAATGTTGAATAATAACATTTGAAGCTAATGAATTATTTATACATTCATTCCAGCCGATAACTTTTATATTTTTCTCTCTTAAAAAATTATTAAAATGGTTAAAAAAGTAAGCTTGAAGTTCATTTTCACCTTTAAGGTTATTTTCTTTGATTTTTTGTTGACATAATGGACATCGTTTCCACTTTGTTTTAGGAGCCTCATCACCTCCAAGATGAATATATCTTGGATTCATAACATCGATGATTTCTAATAATAATTCTTCAATCATCTTATAAACCTCATCATTACCTGCACATAAAATCACATCACTAATTCCAAATGACTCCCGCACAGGGATTGATTTTTGTTCACATGAAAGGTGGGGATAAGCTGCAATTATTGCATTAGCATGACCGGGTATATCAATTTCTGGTATAAGATCAAGAAAATGCTCGTTAGCATATTTACAAATGGCTTTTAAGTCTTGTTTTGTATAATAACCTTGATGAATTACATTGTCACTTTGCTTATTTTTTAAATAAGTTCCAGATCTAATGCTTCCGATTTGATGAAGCAAAGGAAATTTTTCGCTTTCAAGTCTAAATCCTTGGTCATCACTTAAATGTAAATGAAGAAAATTAAATTTGAGTTTGCTAATGATATCAATCAGTTTAAAAATAACTTCTTTTTCAAAAAAGTGTCGCGAAACATCAAGCATAAAACCGCGGTATGAGAATCTTGGTGTATCTTTGATTTCAATACAATTTGTTTGAAGTAGATTGTTAGTATATGAAAATGATTGCAGTAAAGTCTGCAAACCATAAAAAGCCCCTCTTTCAGTACGGGCTGATAATTCAATCGATTTTTCCGTAATTGTTAAGTTGTAACTTTCATCATCTAAAGAAAAATCTAAAAAAAATGAGATATTAGCAAATTTAGAATTTTCTAACTTTATTTGCAAATGTGAAAAAACAAAATCTTCAAAATATTTTGCAACTAATGCGAAGTCTGATGTGCAATTAAATGTTGAAGATTTATCTAAAATAAAAAAACCATTCATTTTTTGATAATGATTTGGAAGTGGAATTATGTTCATTTGATCACCCTTTTTTAATTATTTTACCAAAATCTTAATTCAAATGCAATTAAACTAAGAAAAAAATGAAAGTAAATTTAAACAAAGATTATCATTTCGATTTCCTTTTGCTTGTGAAAAGTTTTATTATATAATATAATTACTATATCTAAAGAGAGGTTTTTGCAAATGGTATCAAAAGTTTATTTCACATCAATGAAAATTAATAATCATGAGAGTCTTCTAGATAAATTGGAGCGACTTGTAAAGGCCGCTGGGATTGAGACAATTGATTTTAAAAAGAAATATGTTGCCCTAAAAATCCATTTTGGAGAACCAGGAAATTTAGCTTATCTCAGACCCAATTATGCTAGAAGAATTGTTGACTTAATCAAATCGTTGGGTGGTAAGCCGTTTTTAACCGATTGTAATACTTTATATGTTGGGCAAAGAAAAAATGCTCTTGATCATTTACAAGCAGCTTATGAAAACGGATATAACCCGTTTCAAACAAACTGTCATGTAATTATTGCTGATGGTTTAAAGGGAACTGATGAAGCCGAAGTGGAAATTAATCAAGAACTTGTTGAAAAAGCAAAGATTGGTCGTGCAATTGTTGATAGTGATGTTTTTATCTCAATGAATCATTTTAAGGGTCATATGTTGGCTGGTTTTGGTGGCGCATTAAAAAACATTGGAATGGGTAGCGGGAGTAGAGCCGGCAAGATGGAAATGCATTCTAATGGGAAACCGTTTATAAATCGGGAGCGTTGCCGTGCGTGTTTAGCATGTATTAAAAACTGCGCTCATAGTGCGATTAAGTTAGAAACAAAAGCGATAATCAATCATGATATATGTGTCGGATGCGGAAGATGCATTGGAGTTTGTAATTTTGATGCCGTCAGATTTAATTGGTCTGAAGGCAGTGTAAACATGAATAAAAAGGTTGCAGAGTATGCATATGCCGTTCTAAAGGATAAACCTTCATTCCATATCAATTTCATTGTTGATGTATCACCAAATTGTGACTGTGAAGGTAGTAATGACTTACCGATTGTCTCGAACATAGGCTTTTTAGCATCTTTTGATCCTGTTAGTCTAGATATGGCTTCTGCAGATATGGTTAATAAAATGCCAATGATTAATAATTATGAGAGTCATGCTCACGATCATTTTCGATCAATCCATCCCAATACATCATGGGAATCATGTTTGGACCATGCTGAAAAAATTGGCATTGGTACAAAAGAATACGAACTTATTACAATTAAGTAGGTAAAAATTATGATTAAAACAAAACCAAAATATCAAATTATAGATTTAAACAATTGGAAGGGTAAAAAACATTATGACTGGTTTATTCAATATGCAACTCCTTATTACGGAGTTACAAGTAAAATTGACATTACCAAGTTTTTTAAATATTTAAAACAATATGATTATCCCTTTTTTCCGTCATTTATGTTTTTGATTACAAAAGTTTTAAATACCATTGATGAATTTAGATTACGAATAATTGATGATCGTAAACTTGTGCTATTTGAAACAATTCATCCTGCTTTTACAGTTATGACTGTAGATGAAGTTTATGATAACTGTGATGTTGAATTAAGTGATTTTAAAACATATTTAAAAAATATCAAAGCTAAAATGGAAACCGTCAAAATGGGAGTTCGTGAAGATATAAGTTATAATGATCAATCACGTTATGATCAGTACTACATTAGTTGTCTTCCTTGGATTGACTTCACTGCTGTTTCGCACCCGATGACAGATAATCGATATGATTCAGTTCCAAGGATTGTTTGGGGAAAATATTATTATCATGAGGAATGTCTCTATCTTTCTGTTCAAATTCAAGTAAACCACGCGCTAATTGATGGATATCCATTATCAAAGGGATTTTTAAAAATCCAAGAGGCAGCAAATAACCCTGAAAAATATTTGATTTAGATTTTTTTAAAAAAATTTAATGTTCGGATCTATTATGGTGTTATAATGTTAATAAAACTTATTAAAGGACGTCTTACAATATGAATTTTAAAGAACTTGTAAACCATATTTCTCAACAAGCATCACTTGTTGGGTGCTCAACTGTAGTCGTTGGAAAAGATGAGATAATTGATGAATCATACTATGGATATCAATCGCTTGAACAACATCAAAAGGTCACAGCAGATACAATTTTTCGAATTGCTTCAATATCAAAAATCATTGTTGCAATGGTAGCTATGTCTCTAGTTGAAAAAGGTCTTGTTTCACTTGATGATGACATAGGTGATATATTAGGGTTTACAATTCGTAACCCATATTATCCAAATCAAAAAATTACGATGCGAATGTTAATGACTCAAACATCAAGTATTACTGATGGCTTTGATGATGAAAATCCCCTTTATAATGATGAAACTCGCGGCTACAATAATGTTAACGGAACAAGCTGGAATGTATCTTTAAAGGAGTTACTAAATGAAAATGGGAGTAAATATTATAATCCGTTAACTTATGATAAGAATCCTCCTGGGTCGAAGTTTATATACTCAAATTTCGGATGTGGCATTTTAGCATGTATCATTGAAGCTATTACTAAACAGTTATTCACTGATTACGTAGAAAAGGTGATTTTTTCACCATTAGAAATTGATGCTAGTTTTCGAGCATGCAATATTAAAAATAAAGAGATGATTGCAAGTACTTATAAAATTGATTCGGCATCATCCATAAAACTAATTCGCTCAGGGGCAAGTTTTGTTGATTCTTGTTATCCAATTTTTCCAATAAAAGAAAATTATCGCGGTCCTGCTGGCGGACTATTTATCAGTATACGAGACTTGGGAAAAATAATGATGGTGTTTTTAAATGATGGTAAATACCAAAACCATCAAATATTATCAAAATCAGCAATTGACCAAATGCTTCAATTAAACTGGTATGGTCATTGGGAATCATATTTGGCAAAAGGTTTACAATTAAAATTTATTGATTTTAAAGGGACTACTTTTAAAGGTCATACTGGATCTGCTTATGGAGTTATCAGTTATTTCTTCTTTAGCAAGGAAGAGAATATCGGCATTTGTTTTATTACTAACGGCGGCAATTATAAGAATGGTCGGATAAATGGATTTTATGAACCTGAAGAACAAGTTTTTAAAGCCTTTCATGAAATATATTTCCCAAAAACTCATCAAAAGCAGATATTTCACTTTCACATAACCGATGACTTTGGTTATGTAAACAATCGCTTTATAAAATTTCCACATCAGGGTCTTGTTGAAAATGACAATATCTTACTTCCTGTTATTTCCATTCTTGACGGATTGAATCTCGTTCCTGATGTTATTGATAAAAAAATCATTGTTAAAAGAAATAGTTATACTGCAATGATTAACAATCAAACATATATTGATATAAATTCGGTTAAAGAATTAGCAATTTCTTTAGGAATGAAGTATACTTTTGAAAATAATTATATAAAAATCGAATATTAAGAGGAGGCTCTATGGAATTAACTTATTATCGAAGTAAAATAAAAAAACTTTCAGATAATTATAATAATATCAAAAGAAAATATACCAAATTAGGTTTGATTTTTCTAGGATTAACAATTGTTTCTCTTTTCACTTTACTAACTTTTGCAGTGCTTCATCAAATTTCTCTTTCATTTTATCCAATCATTACCGTCATCTTTTTGATTACTTCAATTACCTTTTTTACCGTTGGTTATGGTAAAACCAAGAATTTTATTAATACTGATTTACATTATTTAATTATTGAAATTTTAAATAATGAAACAAATTATCAGTTAAAAGAAATAAAGGATAAAAGAATAGTCAAAGACATTATCAGGTCGACAAGATTTATAAGTAAATATGATATGATTGCCGTAGATACTGCTTTTGAGTTTTCAATCAACAATGTCAAAGGTTATTTTTTCCGGGCTAAAATTAGTCGATCCTCTGGAAAAAGCTCCTATTATGTTCTTAATGGTGATTTGATTGTGTTTGAAATTGAAAATAATTTTAATTGTCAGTTTCGAACAGATGCTTTTCGAATGGACCATGGAAAGAAGGATAAGACATACTTACCATATAAGCTTTATATACCGGAAGATAATCCTAAAGCAATTGGAATTGATGATGTGAATAAAATTCACAACAACTTAGATAGTCTTTATCGTGGGTTCAATTTTGGAATTGATTATCACCAAAAAACAATCAGTTATTTTACTCTTCATAAATCAGATATCTCTCGACCATCTACTCTTAATGAAGAATCTATCCAACAAATAATTAAAATATATGAAAATATTATGGAAAAGATCATACATGTTATGAATGTAATAAATTGAAAATAAGATGAAAAAAAATAAATAAATAGATATTGACAGTTGGCAGAATATAAAATAAAATATAGTTAACAATAAAGAATATATAAGTTTATTAATAGAAAATTAATAATAATATCATTTGACTTTTTATGTAATATCTTGTATAATCTTTGTGTTGCTTAAAAGAGGTGTACTATGAATAAATCGATAAGAGTTCTAGATTTAGATTTAAATATCCTAAAAAAACTAGAAAACCTTGAAATTTTTAGAATCTATGAATTAATTAGAGCTGATTTGGTAGAATTAAACTTTCATCATCATGAAGTTGAAAAAATAAACCAAGTATTAGATATATACAAATATAATGAGTTGAAAAGAGAATTAAGGGGAAGGGTACGAGTGCATCAGTTTGAATATTTAGATTCTAAATATTCTATTGATGATTTAAACCTTTCCCTTCGTTCGTTTAATGCTCTAAAAAATAGTAAAATTAATTCAATATCAAAATTACTTTTTGCAATTGAAGATATGGACATATACAATATTGGAAGTTTAGGTTCAAAATCAATTGTTCAAGTTATGAAAAGTGTAAATGAAATTATACATAAAGAAAAATTAACAGAAAAAATCCCATTATACCAAAAGCATCATCAATTTGATGAGCTAACAATCCAACAAATGGGCTTTTCTCAAAGTGCAATCATGAGTTTAACAAATTTAAACTTAGATACTTTAGGAAAACTTCGTCATCATTATTTGAACGGAAAATTAGCAGAATTCTTTAACTACAAAACTTTAAAGGTTATCCTAGATGAATTTTCAAAATATTTCTCAACGAAAATCAGTAATGAATTTTTCTTCTTAAAAAATGTTTTGATTGAAAAATACTTAGGAAAAATCAAAATTGATGAAATTCCTAATTTAATTAAGGAAGATGATTTTATTGTTGATGTTGAAAGTGTTCTAAAAAAACTTGAAAACCGTCCTGATATTTTAATTGAAAATGACTATCTTCGTTTGCCTTATTTAGTTGAAAAATTAAAAGAAGTAAAGCTTAAAAAAGAAAGTGAAGCCATTCTTATTGCCCGTTTTAACGGTCTTACCCTACAAGCAGTGGCTGACCAATTTGGAAAAACTCGTGAGCGGATTAGACAAATTGTCCGTGACCGTATGGCTCAAATCTCAATGTTCTTTGAAGAGTCATTAGTAAAAGAATACAATAAATTCGTTTGGCATCCTGCTGTCTTTAAAAAGGTATACAATATAAACGATTTTTCATTTAATACTGTTAAATACTTAGGTAAAAAGTTTTCGTTTGAAGAAGAATATGAATTCCCAGAAGAATATATCCAATATTTATTTAATCATAATATTGTTTCTAGATTCAATATCGAAGATTTTCAAGCATCACTTCCTGAAGTTTTCCATCCGAAAATAGAAATCTATGGTCATACTGTCGACAAGATGACCAAACGCCATTTCCTTGAATATGTGATTGAACATTTCATTCCGAAACAAGGAGTTCATAAATTTAAGATTATTGCGAAAGCCAATCAAGTAAGTAAAGAAAACGATTTGGACTATTATTATGATAAGTATATTGATATCGTTACTAATACAGTGCAAGGACTTCAGAATATCCGTTACTATGATTACAACATCATTACAGAAGAAATTTTAGAAGAATTAAAGCAAATATTATACGATGTTGATTCAGTATACTCGTGCACATATTTTTATCATAAATACCAGGATTTAATGAATCGAATTGACGTCCATGACGGCTATGAATTACATTTTGTCTTAAGAAGGTTTTTTGCGAAATCAACTGAATTTGAAGACTTAATTGACTTTAACCGTCAACCGATGCTAGCAGCTAAGGGCAAAAGCTACAAAGATGTTATTGTTGAGAAATGGGACCAATTAACTTCTCCTGTTGACTTAGATCAGTTTACTAATGAATTAATTAATGATTATGGATATCATCCGGGAACACTAATAAATATCATTAATTTAGCACTTGGGGATTATATTTCTTTAAGAGTTTTGTATAATAAAAAACCTGAGTTAAGTAATGACACTTTAGACAAAATTAAAAATATCATGCATGATGATTTCTATGAAATAGGCGAATTAACCAAAATTCTAGATGATCATGGTATTAGAGTTGAAGATTATCAATACTTTTCAAACTTTTGGTTAAAAGATTTTGGGTATAAAACTCATGATGTTAACTATATCATTAAAGAAGAATATTCATCTTTGAAAAATGTCTTCTTTGATAAAGTCTTAAGTAATGATATCTATCAAATAACTTCAAAAGATCATGCGATGCGTGAAACAACTTTAATTTTATTTGTTGAAACCTTAAGGCAAGAGTTCTTGGCATTTCCAACTAAAGATGAAAAATTGATTACAATGAAGTATTTGGAATCAAAAGGTATTATGGAAACTGATATTCGCAACTATGTGAATGCTCTGACAAATTATCTACCTAAAAACGAATATTTCACATATGATAGTCTCTTAAAAAATAAATATTATGATACTGATCCTGCTTTAAAAAAGGTCGAGTTAATGGAATTGAGTACTGATTTAATGATTGATTTCATCCGCAATGTTCCAGGGATCAAAAAGACCACGAAGGGTGATTTGTTCAGAATTTCAAATGAGCAAACGACAGTTGCTGAATTTTTGGACTATATTTCTAAAAAGCATAATATTGTTGATAAAAATGAATTAAAAGATTTTGTGAAGGAAAATTATGGATTAACTGTAAAAAAATATGAATTTTAAACGTCCTTTGGGACGTTTTTTTTATAAAAATCTTTTAAAATTGAGATATATTTAGTATAATAGAAAAGATTTTTACTTTATTATGGCGTTTTTACCAATATTTTCGCCTATAATTTCGTATAATCTTATGCTATAATAATTAAGATAAATGGTCATATTGTAGGGGAACATTATAAAAATCCGTAGTTGATCAATAAAAAAACATCTGTTTTAGGTGCAAATTTTAATCACACGGTTTTTACTAGATTCAAGGGTTTTAGATAATGAAAGGATAGAGTAGTGTTAGAAGTCTACTCGAATGAGAGTTATGAAGAAGAAATTATATATGATCTTAATTGGATATTTGTTGGTAATTATGCTGACAGGTTGTTTATATTCTGAAAAATCGATTGAGATTATTGGTCCATCAACTGTTGATGTCAATCAAACAATTCAATTTGAAGTTGTTACAAAACCGACTTATTTTAATGACCTTATTCTTTGGTCAAGTAGTAATGATGAAGTCGCAATTGTTGATGAAGAAGGAAATGTAACAGGGCTTGTTGGGGGCATTGTCTATATTTATGCACATGCCGAATCAAATGAAAAAATAAGAGACTGGATTGAAGTTACAATTACCCAACCAACTATTACTGAAGTTGAGATTATCGGAAATGAAGAAATCTATTTGTATACTAATGTCTCTTTTCAAGCAAAGGTAATTCCACTCCATGCTAATCAGGAAGTAATATGGTCTAGTAGTGATGAGAGTATCGCTTCGATTGATGATAATGGTGTCGTTAGTGCTTTATCTATCGGTGAAACCGAAATCATAGCTAAAAGTAAAACAAATCAGTCAGTCCAATCTTCTTATAATATTAAGGTTATCAATCCCCAAATTGATGAGATCAGGATAACCGGAAATCATAAACTTGAACCAAATGAAACAGGTATTTTGAAAGCTTATTTCAATAATATTGAAATTGATGATTTGGTTATTTGGTCATCAAGTAATCCTGAAGTGGCTACAGTTAGTGATTCGGGAATAGTTGAAGCCTTAACGGAAGGTGAAGTAACGATAACTGCAGAACTAAAAACAAATACTGATGTATATGCTGAATTCATCATTACTGTTGAACAATCAAATATGGAGTATTATCAATCAAAAGTATTAGTTATCGATAAAAATAATCAAAGGTTGGAATTATTGAATTGTCCAGCAACTGAATTCAATGAGAACACATTATTCTTAAAAAAGAATGGCGAACAAATAACACAAACAACAATAGATGAATTATATTTAGGCATGGAGAATGTTTATGTTGAAGTGGATCGTCAAACCAATATCATCTCTCAAATATTAATCGATGGTGATAAAGGCTTTAGTAACATTCGGGTGGCAATAAGATTTTCTATCGCGGATATATCAATTGAAGAAACGATTTACCATGACAGTATTAATTTTACTACTCTAGAAAATATTCGACTTCGAGAATTTGACAGTAATGAATATGTTGATATCCCTCATAGTACGGATCTTATTATTTCTTACAGTGCTTCAAAAATGGTCGTAAGAATTGGCTCGACCGTAATCTTTAGATCATCGAATCGGATTATATTTGAGACTTCAAGCCTTAATGAAAGTTTTATGATAACAAGCATTATTCGCAATGGAGATCGCTCTTATCCGGGGAATTTGGAAGTTTCCATTGTAAATGGACGTTTACTATTAATAAATGATGTTAATTTAGAAAAGTATTTATATCGGGTAGTGCCAAGTGAAATGCCTGCAAGCTATCATTCTGAAGCTTTGAAAGCACAAGCAATAGCGGCACGAACCTATGCATACATGGATATTCTAAGAAGAACAACTGAACACTATGGTTATACTGTAGATGACAGTGTCAAGAGTCAAGTATATAATAATCAACATCCTCATCCAAATACAAACGCTGCAGTAGATGCAACACAAGGTTTGGTGATGATGAATAATGGCGAACCTATATCCGCATTTTACTCTTCAACATCATCGGGATTGACTGCGAGCGGTCATGAGGTTTGGATTGAAAATGAAGTGATTGAACCAATTCCATATTTAATTGGGCAAAATCTTACCCAAGATGAAAGTGGAAATCCAATTAGCTTTAATTATCAGGATGAAGCAAGCATGCTTGCATTCTTTAAACGGATAAAAATGACTACTCCTGACAGCAGTGTCAATCATCATCGTTGGCGTGTTACCTTTACAAAAGCTCAATTAACGAATACAATAAATACTAATTTAAAATTAAGTTATAATTCTTACCCTAACTCAATCTTAACCGAAACCGATAATGGATGGGAATCATTGCCGATTCCTTCATCGATTGGTGAGGTAAATAATATTTATGTTGGGCAAAGAGGAACATCAGGAGTTGTTGTCAGTTTGATTGTTGAAACAACATCGGGAACCTATAAAATTATCAATCAATATAATATCCGTTTTACAATTAGACCAAAAGATGCTGGAACCGATGTTTTAAGATATTATGCAAATGGAAGTCAAACGACTTATTCTGGATCTGTTAGAAATGATTCGATATTACTTTCAGGGTTTTTCGCGATTGAAGCTACTAGTAATGCATTTACCTTCTATGGAGGCGGAAATGGCCATGGTGTCGGAATGAGTCAAAATGGAGCAAATGGATTAGGAAAACTAGGGTATGATTATCAAGAAATACTAACTACATATTATAGTGCTATTGATTTAGTTGATGTAACCTACAACTATCAATCAATTATTGACTATAAAAATTATTTTAACTAAAAAAAGGCTGTATAAATAAGTTATAGTAACTTATAATATACAGCCTTTTAAATTATAGAATATAATTATATTGTTTGTTTTTTATTTTTAATTTCTTCAATCATATGGTTATACATTTCTTCATCGATGATAAATTTTTTCTTTAGAGTGTAGTATGAAAAGAAGATGAGAATTGTTGGAATAACGGTAATAAATAATCTCAGCAAGAATCTCATGTTTGTTGTTGCTTGATCCTTGAAAGCTTTATTAGCTGCTTCATTAATAATCATTTCATATTCATCATCAACTAATTCAAAGATAACATCATTTTTAAAATAATCATAGTATTCTTGTTTTTTCTCATCACTTAAATCAGCATACCGATCGGTTTCAAAAATAACCTGACGGTTATATGCATTATTACGATATTCTACTTTTTCTGTAGGAGATAAAGTATCAAAATAATTCTTTTGATATTCTAATTCACTGATATTATGAGAAAGAACATATATTCCTGAAACAAGTAATACTAACGTAACCATCCCTTGTTGAAGAGCACTGGCCATTTTTGCCATAAACGGACGAAGTGAGAAGATAATACTTTCATTTCGTTCACCAGTTTTATACTGATTATATTCAACAGTATTGGTTATATTAACAGTTAATATCATATAAAAGATGGCTTGGCCACTAAAGACGATAGCTCCAAAAGTACAAACTAAAATGATATTCATTGGTAAAAATGGAATAAATCTTAATGTTAAAAGTAATAAATAACCGATTGCAATTGCAATAAAACTTGTTCTTAATAATTTCTTGCGTCCTAGTCGATTAACAAAGAATGGATAGAATACTTGAATAAGAATATTGCTGACTCCGAAAGTTACGATAAAGGTCAGTCCAATCATTCCGTCATATCCAAGTTCTAAATATAGGAAATTATATCCTAAAGCAACAAATAATCCACTTCCAATGTTATATAATAACATTGCCAAGATAATCCATAATAATTGATCATTATTTTTTATAACATGGATCATTTTTCTTATAGTAATTTTTTCATCGCTAATATCTTGATCGTTAACAGATTGTTTAACTCCAAACACTGTTAAACATTGACAGAAAATCAAAAATAAACCAAAGAACAGTGCAACCATTCCATAAGCTTGAACGGCATTACCAACTGTGAAAAAGGCAATAATTCCATTAGCTACGAAGGCGCCAACTCCGGCAAAAACGACAGCTAATGTAGTAATACTATTGCGGTGCCTTGGTTTTGAACTAAGCGCAGGTAACATAGACCAATATGAAATATCGTTCATTGTAAATGCGATTTCCCAAAGGAGATAAATGATGCCAAAGAATACAACATATGTCCATCCTGAAGGACGAACGTTAAACATTAAAAAGATTATAACAGCAGTAAAAACCGCACCAATTAAAATCCAAGGTTTAAATTTTCCCCACCTAGATTTTGTATTTTCGATAATTGTTCCCATAATCGGATCGTTTACAGCATCCCAAATTCTACCTGCTATTAACAAAATTCCGATTACCGCAAATTGTGCTGAATTAATTTTTAATCCTGAAAACTGAATATAATTTAGAAAAAAGGTTGCAACTAATGTATATACCATGTCACGACCAATTCCACCTAAACTATAAAACCATTTGTTGCGATTAAACAATTTTGCCTCTTGTGTCATATTTGATTTTTTATTCTTCATTTTTTCCTCCAAAATTCACTCCTAAATCATGATAAATTATATCATAAAAGCGTTATCATTGAAAGTACATTGTTAATAATAAATATGAAAATTGATGTATATAAAAGAAATTTTTGTTTAAAATATAATTGTCATATGATACAAGAATGGTTTTATGGTTCCATTTTAAAAAAAATAACCATCCTTTGCTCTTTATTTGCTTAGAGCAAGAAATCAAAATAAAGCATGAGATCCTCAAATTTTGAGGATCTTTTAATTTATTTTTGTAAAAGAATATTGCACATCATTTTACATACAATATTTAATGTGGTATAATTAGGTAAAAATAAGGAGGTAAGAAAATGAAAACTAAATTTTTTAAATGTAAAATTTGTGGAAATGAAGCGGTGATGATTCATCATTCAGGCGTAACCCCTGTTTGTTGTGACAACAAAATGATGGAATTAATTCCTGGTTTTGATGAAAGTGCTTCAAAAGAAAAACACATTCCTGATGTTAAAATCACAGACAACAAAGTTGAAGTCGTGGTAGGAAGTGTAATTCATCCAATGGAAGAAAAACATTACATTGAGTGGATTTATTTAGAAACTAAAAAGGGTGGTTTATTTAAAAAACTTAAACCAAAAGAAGAACCAAAAGCAACATTCTTACTAGCTGAGGATGATGAACTTCAAGTTGTTTATGAATATTGCAATATTCATGGATTATGGGCTAAAAAAGTTTAATAATTTCGAATAAAAAATATTTGATTTGGATATTATTAAAAGGGCGATGATTTATGAGCGATTGGATTCAAAACTTCATTAACAATTACGGTCTTATAGCGATTTTTATTATTATTATCCTCGAGTATTCATGTTTCCCAATCCCAAGTGAAGTTGTGTTGCCAACTGCGGGGATGATTTGCGTTGAAATGGGTATCGGTTTTGGATATATATTATTATTGTCGTTAATAGCTGGTTTAATTGGTTCAATGATATGTTATCTAATCGGTTATTACGGTGGAACGAAAGTCTTAAATAAGATTGCAAATAAATTCCCAAAAATGAAAAAAGGAATGAATTATGCAACAAGCGAATATGAAAAATATTCAAACCTTTCCGTATGCTTCGGAAGAATAATTCCGTTGTGTCGTACTTATATTTCTTTCGTTGCCGGTGTCAGTCAACAAAATCTATATAAGTATATTTTCTATACTTCAATTGGAATTACGATTTGGAATACAATCCTCATTTTAATTGGTTATCTTTTCTATGACCATATTGATGAATTTCTGAATATTTATAATCAATATAAATTAATCGTTATTGTTGCTGCTGTGATTATCATCATTATTGCATTCATTGTTCATAAATACAAGAAAGAAAATAAAAGTAAAATGTGATTAGGGTTCAATTTCGAACCTTTTTCTTTTTTATTAAAAATGATTCTTTATTAGAATCATTTTTTGGCCTTTGCAATTAAATTTAGTTTTTTCGGATTTATAATAATAATTTTCCCTCGTGAAACTTTTAAGATATTATCCTTTTCAAACTCTTTCAAGATTCTACTTACCACTTCTCGCGCAGAGGCTATATTATTGGCAATTTCTTCGTGGGTAATTTTTAAGGTGTTAGAGCCTTGGATATTGATTAAATCCAGCAAAAACATACTTAATCTTTGATCAATTCCTAAAAAAATAGTTTGGTGTAAAACATCCATTACTTCTGAGAATCGAGATTGCATAACGTTATTTGTAAATTCCATAACACGAATATTGGTGTGAGTTAAATCATTATAAACATTACTAGGAATTATATATACTTCACTATTTTCGCTTGCTTCAACTAAGATATCAAAAGCGATATTTTTAAGGATACAAACAGCTGAAAAAATACATAAATCATATTCAAATAGCCGAAATACCGTTAATTCCTTTCCTGTTTCTGATATAATAAAGGCCCGAAGTAATCCGCTTTTCACAAGAAATAAACCAGTGCAATCTCCTTGGCCTGAATGCATTATATGATTACTTTCATACTTTGTTTTGATGATTGAGGCGATTAGTGAAGATTTTTCTTGTGAAGAAAGTTGAGAAAAAAATGGTAGGCTTTCTTCAATAAAACTTAAATCAGATTGATTAATCATGTTTTTAAATTCCTTATGCAAAATTTATATAAAGTATATCATATATAAAAAATAAAAACAATGCGGTTAACATTGTTTTTATGATTGCATTTTTTTATAGGTGTTGATTTATGAGACTTATAATTTGTGCTTTTGGTTTAAATCCCATTGAACGATTAACAACGGTTCCGTTTTTAATTAAAACTAATGTTGGAATTGCAGAAACTTGATATTCTCTTGCAAGGTTTGGTTCCTCATCAACATTAACTTTCACAACCTTCACTTTTCCTTCAAGTTCAGTTGCTAAATCTTCAATAACGGGAGCCATCATTTTACATGGACCACACCATGTAGCATAAAAATCAACAAACACTAATTGATTGTTTTGGACTTCTTGTTTAAATTGAGCACTGTTAGTATTTACCATAATTTTCATTTCCTTTCTATTTTTACCTTATTATATGTTATTTTGAATTAATTTTCTGTGATGAAATCACATAAAAATTTTCTTATGAAAAGATATTACTACACATTATCTTTTCATAGTGATATAATTATCTTAGATTAAAAAAAGGATTAGGAGAAAATATGAACGATTTTAATAAACCTTTTTCAAGGATTAATACAAGTTGTATTAAGTGGGATTATCAGATTGAACAATTCGGTAAGGATAATTTAATTCCTTTTTGGATAGCAGATAGTGATTATCAAACGGCACCGCCCATTATCGAATCATTAGTTGAACGCTGCAAACATGGAGCATTTGGATATTCATTTTTAGATCATGAGTATAAGGATATTATTAGGAATTATGTTTTAAGAAAATATCATTACTTAGTTTCATCAGATGCAATCATCACGACGCCAACAGTGTTGACATCGCTTTATTATGTAATCTCAACTCTGACCTCACAAAATGCAACAATCGTTATTCAAACACCTGTTTATAACCCTTTTTACAATGTTATTGAAAATAATAACCGCCTGATTCGGCAAAACAAACTAATTAATAACGATGGAATCTATACGATTGATTTTGAAGACTTGGAAACAGCCTTTCAAAACAATGCAAAAATGCTGATATTCTGCAACCCTCACAATCCAGTTGGAAGAGTGTGGACCAAAGAAGAAGTCAAAAGGGTTGTTGATTTATGTAAAAAATATCATGTTATCCTAGTTAGCGATGAGATTCATTGTGATTTAGTTTATCAAAACCGTGAATTTATTTCTGCTGGTAGATTTTTTGACGATTATGACCAAATCTTAATTGTTACATCCGTTAGTAAAACCTTTAATCTAGCAGGTTTATACATATCTAATATTTTTATCCCTAATCAAAAATTAAGATTCCCTGTTATTAAAGTATTAAAAGAACATTCAATTGCTTCGTCGAATATTTTAGCGGTAACAGCCTTAAAGGCTGCTTATACAAAATGTGATGAATGGTTAAGTCAACAATTGAATCATTTATATAATAATGCTCTTTACTTAAATGATTTCTTTAAAAAATATCTCCCAAAGGCAATTGTTGCACCACTTGAAGGAACATATTTAATGTGGATTGATTTGCGTTATTTAAATTTATCAAGTGAAGAAATCGGGAAAAAGTTAGTTGAAAATGGAGTTGGGATAAATGAAGGAGCTATCTATGGTGAAGATTATGATGGCTTTATACGAATCAATATTGCCTGTAGCTTGCAACAATTACAACAAGGATTATGTAAATTAGAAGAATGTATCAACAACTTATAAAATAAGATTAAGTAGACTTTTTATTAAGCCTACTTATTTTGTTTTTTACTTACAGTTTGATTATTTTGTTCTTGATTTTCTTGTTGAACATCTACATGATTAATTATTTTTTCTTCACCGAATTCAGTTATATAATTAGGATTAGTTTGCGTTTGTGCTAATAAAGCTTTAGCTTCATTATAAGTTAATTCTCTTCTTTGTTTATTCATTAATTTAAAAATCCTCCTTTTATATATTTTTTACATAAAAACTTGAGAATATACTTTTATTAAGGCAAAAGAAAATTTAATTTTTTTAAGCATTGCATGATTTAACTTTTTATATTATAATCAATTATTAAGGAAGTTTTTTAAAAGGAGGCATATATGAGTATTAATAGCAATAATTTGATGGAAGAACCGGAAGTCGTAAAACAAAAAAGGAAGGATATCTTTTTGTTTGATACCTATATAGCGGGTTCAAACTATATTGACAACATTGAGGAATTAGTTAGTAAGTTTGAAGAAGGAGAAGTTTTTAACTTCTACCGAGAACCGGACAATAAATATGACGGAGAAGCTTTCATAATTAAAAATAAAGACCATGAAAAAATTGGTTATGTTCCGATGGTTGACAATGCTGTTTTTTCAAGACTTTTAGATAGTGGAAAATATTTATTCGGAGTTTTAAAAGATATTGAAGTAAAGGGTAAATGGCATAAAATCAATATCAATATTTATTTAAAAGATTAAGAGGTTAGTATGGAGAATCTGATTAAAAGACTAATTGCATGTAATGATGTAATAGTGGTATCGAATTACCTTATAAAAAATAAACTTATTAAAAGTATGGGTAATGCAAAAAAAATAATAAATATCAAATATAAAAGTTTTGATGAGGTGTCTAAGGATTTACTCGGAAGTTATTCAAAAGAAGCGAAAATTGATTTGATTAAAAATGAAAAGATTTCCCCTGAATTAGCAACATTTTTGTTAGATAACAGTCTTTTGGTTAACGAATTACCTATTAATAAGAAAATCAGCTCTTTACAAAGAATTTATACTAGATATCATCATTACCTTAATAAAAATCCGTTGATAACAAATATCTATCGAAATCGTCAAATAATTATTATTAATGATTATAAAACTAATGATCTATTTAATAAAGCAATTAAGGTAATCGAAGAAATTGCTGATGTGGAATATTATCAACTTAATAATTATTTTGAAAAGAAGATTAAGATTAATGCTTGTCTTAATATGAAACAAGAGGTCATGTTCTTAGTAAAGAATGTAGCTTCATTGTTGAAGGAGGGGGTTGCGCCAAACCATATTCGAATTAATAAGGTCCCTAAAGAATATCATCCATATTTGAAAGAAGTCTTTGAGTTATCAAATCTTGATCTTGATCTATCCGAAAACTATAGTTTATATGAATATGAATTAACAAAAGAATTATTAAAAACATTAAAAAAATATCCTTCCGAAATTGCTTATCTTGCTTTTCCAAAAGCAATTGAAGAAGTTGTAGAAAAATATGGCAAAAGTAAGTTGCTGTCAAAAATAACCGATGTCTTAATTAGTTATTTAAGATTTTCTTATTTAGTTGAAGATATATATGAAGATTTAATTTATACCTTAAAAAATACCAAAATTGCGAAAACTGAATATCTAAATCAAATCCAAGTTTCCAACTTATTGTTAGAAGATATAAGTGAAGAAGATCATGTTTTTATTCTTGGGTTTAATCAAGACCTCTTCCCAAAAGTTTTTCTCGATGGTGAATATATAGTTGATGATGAACGCAATCAATTAGGCTTAGTAACGTCGCAGTTTAAAAATAAACAAGAAAAATTACGGTGTTTACATTTTATTGATAATATAAAGCATCTCTATGTTACCTTTAATATGGATGCTGTAACGCCAATTTCTGGTTTTGTACAAACGTTAAAAGAAAAATATCAAGTTGAAATTGTTCCGTATAATCATGATATTCATTTAAGCAGTTCAAGGGTGTTAGATCATATTGAACTTGGGAAAAAGCTTGACTCTTATTATAAGTATGACCTTAAGGATGAACAGTTATATACTTTGTTAAGTTGTTATCCTAATCATTCATATAGGAAATATTCTCATAAATTTACAGGGATTGATATTGATTTTCTAGATCATTTTCTTAAGAATGACTTAATTTTATCATATACATCAATTGATAAATATTTTAAATGCGCTTACCTTTTTTATTTGGAAAAGGTCTTAAAAGTTTACCGATCAACGAACGAAGAGGCTTTATTTATTGGTAATATCTTTCATGAATGTTTGAACAGTTTGTTATCTGAGCCTTTAATTATCGATTTTGATAGTTTTGTAAATGAGAGAATCTCATCTTTAATAACAAAAGATAACATTACATTAACCAAAAAAGCGAAATTTTTTATTAATAAATACTTTGAAGTTTTAAAAGAATTGTATTACTATTTAAAATTTCAATCCGAAAATAGTGATTTTAAAATCCATGGTTTAGAAAAAGAATTTATTGTGAAAATAGACAAAAAATATCCTGTTACCTTAAAGGGAAAAATCGATAAAATCTTAACATATCAAGTTCAGGATAAAACTTATGCTGTTGTTTTGGATTACAAGAGCGGGAATGTCGAGTTTGATTTGAATCGTGTCGTTCATGGGTTAAATATGCAAATTTTGTTTTACTTTTATTTTCTTAACCAAACAGAGACGAAATATCATTTTGGGGGTGGTTATCTTCAAGGAGTGCTTCCAACTAGTGTTTTCTCAAAGGATTCAAAATTTAGTTATCAAGATCAAATCTTAAATCATTTCCGATTAAATGGCTATTCGACAGATGATTTATCTATTCTAGGGAAACTTGACCATAATTTTAATAATGATCAAAAGTTTATTAAAGGAATCAGAATTACAAAAGAAGGTACATTTTATAAAGGTTCAAAAATCATTACTAAAGATGAGTTTGAACAATTGTTAAAAGTTGTAGAAAACAACATTAACAATGCAATTGATAATATTTTTAAAGGTAATTTTGAAATAAATCCGAAACGGTTAGGTACAACAATTGACAGTTGTCGATTTTGTCCTTATGAAGATTTATGCTATAAAGATATTAATGATTACCAAGATTTAAAAAGTTATGAAAACTTTGATTTTCTCAAGGGGGATTTATCATGATTCCAACGAAACCAATCAATGCGATTTGGTCCGATGAACAATGGTTAGCGATTTATGCTAGTGGTCAAAATATTTTAGTCAATGCTGGTGCTGGTAGTGGTAAAACAGCTGTTTTAACGGAACGAATTATTAGAATTTTAAAAGAGCCAGTAAGTTTAAGTAAATTAATTGTTCTAACCTTTACTAAAGCTGCAGCATCGGAAATGAAGGAACGTTTACGAAATAAATTAATAAAGGAAATTAAAAACGGGGATAATAATTTAATTGCTGATTTGGAGTACCTTGATCAATCTTCAATTCAAACCTTTGATAGCTTCGCTTTAAGTTTGGTGAAAAAGTATCACTATTTGCTTGGGGTTGATCGTTCGATTAATATTGGCGATAGTGTTATCTTTGAAACTGAAAGAGTAAAAATAATTGATGAAATCTTTGATAATCTTTATGAAGAGGAAAATAAATCTTTTCATAATCTAATTAATTTATTATGTATTAAAAATGATGATAAGGTTAAAGACTTTCTTCTAAAAATTGATAAACAGCTTGATTTAGTTAGTGACAGAGAAGAATATTTAAATACATATCTTGATAAATTCTATCAGAAAGATGTGATTTTTAAAAACATTGATGAGTATTTATCGTTGATTCAACTTGATATTGATAAAATTAAACAAAGAATAAATCGGTTAAAAAAGAAGATTACAGATTCTATTTTAGTTGAACATATATATGATTGTGAAGAAGCTTTAGGAAGCTTGTTTTCTGCAAAACGTTATGAAGATTACCTAAAGGTTTTGGAAATATCACTGCCTGCTATTCCGAGAAAAGTTGATAATGAAGATGAAAAGAGCCAAGTCAAGTTTGAAAAGGATGAAATCAAAAAAGTAATAACAAAAATCAATGATTATCTAAGTTATCAATCAACATCAGAAATGTATGATGAAATAATCAAAACTAAGGAATACGCAGCTATAATTGTTGATATTCTAAAAAAAACCCACGAACGGATGAATGATTTTAAAAAGCTTCATCAATTATATGATTTTTATGATATTGCTAAAATGGCGATAAAATTAGTAAAAGATAATGAAGAATTAAGAGGGTTTATTAAAGATAATACCTACGAAATCCTAATTGATGAATATCAGGATACATCAGATTTGCAAGAAACCTTAATCAGTTACCTAGAAAATAATAACGTATATATGGTTGGAGATATGAAACAGTCAATTTACCGGTTCCGAAATGCTAATCCCAATATTTTTAAAAGCAAATATCAAAGTTTTTTGGACAAGAACTTCGGCTTAGCCATCGATTTATCGAAGAATTATCGTTCTCGAGAAGAAGTTTTAGATAATATTAATTTGATTTTTTCTCAAACTATGTCCATGGACTTAGGGGGAGTTGACTATAATGAGAACCACCGACTCCAATTTGGTAATCGTGAATATCAAAAAAATAAACTCAATGATAGTTATGATATGGAAGTTTTATATTATGATTATGAAGATTATCAGTTAAACCAACATGAAATTGAAGCTTTTATCGTTGGAAATGATATTAAGAAAAAAGTTGCTGACGGTTATTTGATTTATGATAAGGACCAACAAATAGTTCGAAAAGCAAACTATAATGATTTTACCATCCTTGCCCCTCAAAAGAGTCAGTTTGATTTATATAAGAAGATTTTTGAATATCTGCAAATTCCTTTAGTTATCCATAAGGATCAAGAATTTGTTCGTAGTACGGAGATATATGCAATCAAAAACATCATCAGATGTGTTTATTCATTATATAACTATGAATATTATCAATCGAATTTTAAGGATGCGTTGCTTAGTGTTTTGCGAAGTTTTGTTGTTGAATTAGATGATATAACGATTTCAAAGATCTTTTCAGACGATTTACTTCAAGGCTTAAAATTCTTCTGTAATGATGTTTATTTGAAGTTGAGTAATATTAGTAAGCTTGTCCAAAACTCAACCTCAAGTCAAATTTTAAGTGAAATTTACCAATCTTTTCATATTTATGAGAATATTGTAAAACTTGGTAATATTGAAATTATAGAAGATAAACTGAATTTTTTGTTATTGAAGTTTAAAGAGCTCGATGAGATGGGATATTGTCTGAAAGATATTATCAATTACTTAGATTTGATTTTAGAAGCAAAACTTGATATTGAATATTCAGGAAGTAAAATTTCAAAAGAAAATGTTGTTAATATGATGTCCGTACATAAGTCGAAAGGTTTGGAGTTTCCAATTTGTTATTTTCCAGAACTAGATGTAAAATTCAATTTCCAAGATATCTATGATAAAGTCCTTTTTGACCAAACATATGGAATTATTTTACCCATTTTTGATGATGGTTTAAAAGACACTTTTTTAAAAGCACTTTATATAAAAAAATATAAAACTGAAGAAATCAGCGAACGCTTACGAGTGTTATATGTTGCTCTAACTAGAGCGAAAGAAAAAATGATAATTGTCATACCAAAATATGAAGAGTATTATAAAGAAGATTTGGAACTAGTACCATTAGTAGACCGCTTAAATTATAAAAAACTATATGATGTTTTCTCTTCAATTCAGTATTCATTACAAAAATTCTCGCGACTAATAGTTCCAACTAATCTAACAAAAGATTATCAAATTGTAGGAAATCTTAAAACATTGAAATCAGATTGCAAGAAAACGATTCATTATTTTGAAGTTAAGCTAAAAGGACAAGAAAAAGTACATCAAACAGCATCTTCATCATATACGGGTTTAATCAGCCGAGAAGCGGTCTTGAAAATGGATTTAGGAACAAAAATTCATCACTATTTTGAATCCATCGATTATACGAAAGATCTTTTCGAACAATTAAAGCTCTTAAATTGTGAACAGTTTATCAAAGACAAATTAAATCGCTTTTTTCAGAATAAATTTATTTTTAAAAAAGATATTATCAAGGCTTATCATGAGCATCAATTCCGATATGAGATTGATAATAACATTACAGCAGGTATCATTGATTTAATTTTAGAAACAGATGATGAATTAATGATCATCGATTATAAGTTGGCTGATATTACTAAAAAAGAATATGAAAAACAGTTATCTATCTATAAAGATTATTTGAAAACTGTATCAACAAAAAAAATAAGTGCATATTTGTACTCAATTATTAATGAAAGTTTAAAAGAAATATAATTACTTTTTGTTTTTGGAGTTATTGATGTATAACATAAAATTAAGCGAATTAAAAAAATTCGCATCACAAAACACAATTAAAGCAGCTGAATTCATGGTCAGTAAAAATTTTTTTCCACTGGATAAAATTGAAATAAAAGATAACCCCAACCGTTATGACACAAAAATATATTATGTAACTTGGAAACATAATGAACGGTGGATGATTACGAATAAAGCACAAATCGAAGTTGACATTGAGGATAATATCATCAGCTTTGTTTCAAATTGCATATGTTTAACAAAATATAATCAAATGTGTGAACATACAGTATCTTTGGCCTTATCCATTATTAAACTTCATGAATTAATGAGGCAAAATCCTGAGCAATATGAGCGGTATGAAGAGTCTCTTTTAAAACAATATGAAACCAAGAGAGCTGCTCATTTGGAAAGGATCCGACTGAAAGAAATCCAACAAAATAAAAAAATTATTAATCGGCTTTTATCAAATTATGATTTTATCAATAAAAAGGTCATGGTTAATGAAAAAATTGGATTTGAGGTTTTTTTCAGATATGATAACGGATATTATCTATCATTAAGGGTTGGAGCAACTAAAAAATATGTTGTTAAGAGTATTAAAGATTTAATCAATGCTATTAAAAACAAAGAAGTTATCAGATATGGTAAGGATTTGGAATTTAATCATGACATTAATAATTTTGATCTTCCAGCCCGAATTGTCATAGAAATGCTTCTTAAAACAACATATTGGATTGATGAAACTTATAAAACTGAAGTCGGAAATCGATATCGTAGTATTGCTATTAGTGGATTATTATTCGAAGACTTTTTATCACAATATCATCACAACTATATTAACTATGTTCAAAACGATTTTCCTCAAAAACTCTATATTACTAATAAACCCTTTGAAGGAAAATTATTTTTAGATGAAGAAAAAATCATCTTAAAGGATGTAAAAAATTATCAGTTATTTATTGGAGAAACGAAAAACTTTATTAATTTTGACGGCATTATTCATCCTTTAACAGGAGTTAGTGAAGTTTTAAAACCAATATATCGTCAAATTGCATTTTCCAAAAAGATTGTAATCAAAGATTCTTTAAAGACGTTTTTAAAAGAAATTTATCCAATAATATACGATGAAATTGAAATTGATGACGATTTTAAACTAAAAAATCCCGTTAAACACATAAAAATTGATTCCTATTTTGATTATGATGATAATGTTTTAACGGTTTCATCAAGATATTTTCTCGGAGAAATTGAAGTTAATTATGATATGATCAAAGCTAGCTCATATAGTTTTTCAAGATTGCTCCAATATCAGCAATATTTAGAAGGCTTGGGTTTTATTAAGGGAAGAATTGATGAACTTGAAGGAGTTACGCAATTTCTGAAAGCAGATTTAGGTATTTTAAAAAAATGTGGAGATGTATATTTATCAGATTGCCTAAAGCGAATTAAGATTAAATCATTGAAAAAAATAGTTTTTAATTTAAGTTATGATGTGGATATCTTCAGTGTTTGTTTTGCTGATTTGGGTTTTTCTGATGATGAATTACATACAATTTTAAATGAGTTTAAGAAAAAGAAAAAATTTATTAAACTTAAGAATGATGTTATTTTTGAAGTGGATGAAAAAAATATTCAAGAATTGGCTGATTTAGTTGATGATTTTAATTTGGATGATCATTTCTTGAGTAAAAAACAGGTTAAACCACTATATGTTGCTGCGAAAGCAATTAACCGTCAAAATGATGAAAATCTGATTATTAATTATAATGAGAAGTTGATATCAATTATCACAAAACTTAAAAGTTATAAAGAAAGTAATTATTTAATTCCCAAACACTTAACTAAAATTCTTCGTAGTTATCAAATCGATGGCTTCAAATGGTTAAAAACGCTCACTGATTTAGGTTTTGGAGGAATTCTCGCTGATGATATGGGATTAGGTAAAACCTTAGAAGTTATAACTCTATTTCTTAGTGATAATAAAGAAATGCCAAGTTTGATTATCAGTCCGACGAGCCTAATCTTCAACTGGAAGAATGAACTAGAAAAGTGGGCAAGTGAATTAAAATACACGATTATTAGTGGTTCAATTAATGAACGTAAAAAAAATATTGAAGCTATTTCTAATGAAAAGATTATCTACATTACTTCATATGACACATTTAAAAATGATGTTGAATTATATGCAGATAAAAAATTTCGTTTTGTCATCTTGGATGAAGCACAATTTATTAAAAATTATTATACACAAAAAGCAAAAGCTGTAAAACAAATCAACTCCGAAGTTCGATTTGTTTTAACTGGAACCCCAATTGAGAATTCACTCCTCGACTTATGGAGCATCTTCGACTTTTTGCTTCCCGATTATTTATCTAATCAGCACCATTTTAAAAGTAAATTTGAACGGGCGATAACATCTGATGATAATCAGGAGTTATTGAATATCTTAATAAAAAAGATAACTCCATTCGTTTTAAGAAGAACCAAAAAGAATGTTTTAAATGATCTTCCTAGTAAATTTGAAACAATCCAATATGCACAAATGGGAGAAGACCAACGTAAACTTTATGAAGCTTATCTATTAAAAACCAAACAGGACTTAACCGAAGGAAAAAGTAAAATTGAATTGCTTTCAGCGTTAACGAGACTTCGCCAAATTTGTGTTCATCCGGCTATGTTTTTAGATAATTATCTTGGTGGAAGTGCCAAAATAGAGCTAGCAATTGAATTAATTAATCACTCAATTCAAAATGATCATAAGATTTTATTGTTTAGTCAGTTTACGAGTGTTTTTGAAGCTGTTGAAGAAGAGTTAATTAAGCGAAAAATCAAATATTTCGTTCTTACCGGTGCGACAAAAGCACTTCAAAGAATCAGTCTTGTTGATGAATTTAATGAAAACAATGAAATTAAAGTTTTTCTTATTTCGGTGAAGGCAGGAGGAACTGGTTTAAACTTGGTTGGCGCCGATATCGTAATTCATTTAGATCCATGGTGGAATGTTAGTGTTGAAAATCAGGCAACAGACCGTGCGCACCGAATTGGTCAAAAGCGAAGTGTTCAAGTGATAAAGTTAGTTTGTGATGATTCAATCGAACAAAAGGTGATAGAACTTCAAAACTTAAAAAAGGAGTTAGCAGACAAGATTATCTGCGATGATGATGGAAATATTCAAAAACTTGACGAAAAAGACTTAGATTATTTATTGTCATAAAAAAATCTTTTCATTATTAATAATTTGTTGTATAATATAGTAAAATTATAAGAGAGGTTTATTATGTCAATAAAAAATAAAATCATTGCGATTACACCGTTTATATGTATTATTCTATATTTCTTAATCTATTATCTTAATAAAGATTTAAAGTTTGAAGCATTATTAGTATTTCTATTTATTCCAGCAATGCCATTTTTAGTCGGTAAAAAGAAACTCCGTTTTTCATTTTCATTTTTGGTTATAGTTTTATATTTTGCAATTTGCTTGTTTTTCAAAGAATATAATTTATGGGGAAAAGCTTGGATTATTTTCTTAACAATCCCAGTCTTTCATATTTTAACAACTCCAAATTTTAGAGATAGAATGTAACATTTATTTATGATATTTTTTTAAAAGAGATAAATTATCTCTTTTTTAAATTAGTGAGGGATTATGAGTTTAATTGAAATTATTATTATTGGAATCGTTTTATCGATGGATGCATCGGCAGTATCAATGTGTAACGGAATGCTAGAGTCAAAAATGAAAGTTCAAAAGTCAATTTTTATTGCTATAACCTTTGGAGTTTTCCAAGGTGTAATGCCGATTATCGGATATTATTTGGGCTCATTATTTTCTGATTTTATTGCTGATATTTCACATTATATTGCATTTGGAATCCTCTTTATTTTAGGGTTAAAAATCATTTGGGAAAGCCGAAAAAGAAAATGTGAGCTTGAGGCCAATACTCAAACTATCTTTATTCAAGCAATTGCAACTAGTTTAGATGCCTTAATTGTTGGAATAACATTTGTGATGTTACAAGTGAATATTGTTAATGCAGCAATTATAATCACAATTATTACTTCAATCCTTTGTTTTATTGCAATTAAAGTCGGTAATACGTTTGGAGCATTACTCCAAAATAAAGTAGAAGTATTTGGGGGAATTATCCTTATATTCATTGCCTTTCATAATTTAATTGATGGTTTATTTATTTAAATAGTGAAATAATACTTTTAATGGAGGTTAAAAACATGAAAATTGGTTTTATTGGTGTTGGTGTAATGGGAAAATCAATGGTTCGAAATCTGATGAAAAAAGGGTTTGAAGTTGAAATATATGCAAGAAATAAAGATAAAGTAACGGATGTCCTTGAAGAAGGTGCAGTATTTGTTGATGAAATAAGGAAGCTTTCACAACAAAATGACTTTATCATCACGATTGTTGGATTTCCAAGTGACGTTAGAAGTGTTTATTTTGATGAAGATAAAATTTTGAAAAATGCAAAAGCAGGAACTATCTTAATTGACATGACAACTTCTTCACCATCACTTGCTGTTGAAATTAATGATAAGGCAAAAGAGTATGGGATTTATAGTATGGATTGTCCGGTAACTGGTGGCGATATCGGTGCTAAAGAAGGAACCCTAACAATCTTTGCTGGTGGTGATTTTGAAATCTATGAAAAAATCCTTCCTATTCTTCAAGCCCTAGGAACAACGATTGTTTATGTTGGACAAGCAGGATCAGGTCAGCATGCAAAATTGGCTAACCAAATTGGAGTTGCCGGTGCAATCGCAGCAGTAAGTGAGATGATTGCTTATGCAAAACATAATGGCTTAAACCCGAAGGATTTGATTTCTGTATGGAATACAGGGAGTGCAGCTAGTACTCAGCTGAAAGTTTCAGCTCCAAGGGCTTTGGATGGAAATATGAATCCAGGTTTTTATATTAAACATTTTATAAAAGATATGAATTTAGCAATTGATGAAATGCAAAAAATAGACATTGATTTGAAAATGCTTCATACTGTTCGAGACATGTATCAAAAATTAGCTGATGAAGGATATGAAGATTTAGGAACTCAAGCTTTAGTTAAGTACTACGAATAATTTTTTAGGAGAAAATGAAATGAAGAAAGCAGTTAAAATTTTTTCGAGATTTCTTATGGTTGTACTTGCTACAATCTTGGTTTTTATCATCGGTTATGTGGCTTATATGAATATTCAATTTTACCGAATCGAAGATGATATCTCTATCGATATCGTTAATAATCAAGATGCCATTCTCGATGTTACAAAAGAATATACGATTGTGACCTACAATATCGGGTTTGGAGCTTATAATCATGATTTTTCATTTTTTATGGATAGTGGTGAAATGTTAACTGGAGAAAAGGTCACAGGGACATTTTCGAAAGCGGAAAGTAAAGAAGTGGTTTTATATAATACATTTGGGGCGATTGCCGTTTTATTAGATATTGAACCTGACTTCATTTTTTTACAAGAAGTTGATATTAAGTCAACTAGGAGTCACAAAATTAATCAATATGATGCGTTTGTTGCTGCGTTTAAGGATTATGGAACTGCTTTTGCTTCTAATTTCCATTCTTCATATCTGTTATATCCTTTAAATGATTTTCATGGTAGTGTCAATTCAGGAATCGCAACCTTTAGTAGATTCAATATTTTGGAATCAAAACGTTATCAACTTCCGATTGATATGGGCTTTCTCGCAAAATTTTTTGACTTGGATCGTGCTTTTCAAGTTTTAAGAATCAAAACGAGCAATAATAAGGATTTGGTTTTAATCAATGTTCATTTATCTGCTTATGATGAAGGTGGGAAAATTCGTGCTCAGCAATTAGCAGTCTTAAATCACATCCTCGAACAAGAGCAAGGTAATTATGTAATTGTTGGCGGTGATTTCAATCATGATATTGCGAACTCGATCAATTTGTTTCCAACTACACAAAAAGTTCCAGAATGGGTTTTTGTTATCGAAGAAGATAGCTTGCCACTAGGGTACCGATTTGCAACTGCTAATAATGTGGGTACCTGCCGTTCAACTGATATTCCTTACCAAAAAGGAGTAAATTATACAGTTGTGATTGATGGTTTTATTGTATCTAGTAATATTACAACGACATTTATTGAAAACTACGATAACGATTTTGTCTTTTCGGATCATAATCCAGTTGAATTAAGATTCAAACTTCAAGCATAATCTTTAAAAGATGAGGGAATAAAATGATCGCAACATTAGTCAATAGTCTAGCAGTAATCATCGGAGCTTCGATTGGATTATTGTTTCGAAAAGTGATAAAGAAGGAATATTTTGATTCTGTATTAAAATCAGTTGGAATTCTCGTCTTGATTTTTGGTATTATCGGTGTCTTAAAATCGATGCTCTATATTGGTCAAGACGGACTTATAAATTCTCAATATGAACTGATGCTTTTAATAACAATCGCTTTAGGAACCTTTCTAGGAGAAATGCTTAAGATCGATAAACACATTACTACATTTGGTAATTATTTAGAAAAGAAAATCAATCGTGGTGCTTTTTCTGAAGGATTTATTAGTTCATCATTAATCTTTTGTATTGGAGCGATGGCCATCTTTGGAAGTATTGAAGCAGCAACCGGAAATCCTGAGGTTATATATCTAAAGAGTTTAATTGACGGAATTACAGCGATTGTCTTAGCTTCAACTTTAGGTTATGGAGTAATCTTTTCATCAATATCAATTCTTATCTATCAAGGTAGTATCACTTTGTTAGGAATTACGCTTGGTGATTTTATGTCCTTAGAATTTAAAACAGTTTTTAGTATGGTCGGTTATGTTTTAGTTGCTTGTATCGGTTTGAATTTTTTAAGAAATGAGAAGATAAAGATTGCAAACATGTTGCCTAGTTTAATCTTAGTTATTATATATTATATTTTTTTGAATTTGCTCGGTTAATTAGATAAAATGATTCACATTTTTTTAAGCTAATAAAACCACAAAAATAAGGATTATATTTAAAGTGTATAAAAGGCTGTATAATAAGTTATTAGAACTTATAATACAGCCTTCTTTTATAAATATATATTAATAAGATAAAGTGTTAAAAGATGTAATGGATAATATAAATATAAAATGTATTTATATTTCATTTTTTTTCCTAAAGTCCCATCATAAATAAGAATTAAAACCCATGCAAATAAAGCAAAGTATTGAATTCTATAGTCAAAGAACAAATAAAAAACAATATTTAGAAGAATTTGAAAAATGATTGGAAATATTGGATGATATTTTAATAAATAGAAACTAGATATTAAAATCACACCATAAAACCCATAATCGAAATTAAGAAATTCGGCAGTTATGGAAATTGAAAATATTAAAAATATTTTTAAAACAGTTGAATAATTGGTTTCGATTATTGATAAACAGGCCAAACCAAATGATAATGTTAAAAAGATATTTATTGGTATATTTGTTAATGGAAAGAAAAACTTTGCAATTATTAAAATAACTTCAATTATAATACCTGTCACAAACAAACGCTTAAAATAATTAAGTCTATTATTTGTATGCAAAAATCCTTGATAGATTAAAAAAGCAAAGAGTGGAAAAGCTAATCTTCCGATTATTCGATAAATACTGTCTAAATGAAAGATAAAACCAATATGATCAATTGTCATAATGATCATTGCAATTATTTTAATATAGAAATTATTAAGAATTCTCATGCTATACTATGATTACTAACTTGTTATCCATACCACTCATTTTTACAATAATACCATTGAGACAAATAATTGGCAAAGGAAATGATGTGGTTAGTTTATTCTTTTTATGATAACTACTATCTTCACAATTTGCATCGAGCATTATCGTTTCTCTGCTTGTGATTAATATAACATTATAAATTTTATTAACGGTATCAATTGGATACAATATTTCTTCATCATTTTCTTTAACACTAAGTTGATTATCGAGAGAAGATATTTCGAGAAGCACATTAGTATTTTCATCTAATTTAACTTTATAGAGTAATGAGTTTTTATATCTAACTTCAATAAATAAATTATCTCTTCTTTTTGAATTTATAAAATTAATACTAAAAAATGATAATGAAATAATAAAAATAAAAAATATTACAAAAACATCAAACTTTTTCATTGTTATCAAGATATTTAATATTATATCCGATATTACTAATAATCCGAATGACTTTATATGGATTAATATTTTCTTTAAAGGTTAGGATACTAGTTGTTAAGTCAATATCAAAATCTTTAAACCCATTATCATTTAACTCGTTAGTTATTTTCCATTTACAACTTCCACACATCATTGTTATTTCAAATTGCATCATATAAATACCTCCTTATTTTACAAACATATATTTATTCTCAGCAAATGCTTTTTTTAATATTTCAACATTTTCACCACTTACAATTTTTTCATCATTTGTAATTGGGCTAGGATTACATCCTCCACGTTCTGTTCCGATTGACGAAGTTTTATATCTGTTTCCACAATTTTGGCATACAAATTCATCTCCTTCTTGAATAAAATAACCTTTACCTGAATCGAAGCAAACTTGACAACGGTTAAATGCCATTCTAACAATCCCTTTAGTGTCTCTTACTACAAAAAACTCCATTTTTGTGCCTTCATAATTATAATTGTAATATTTGCCTTTAGAAGAAATTGAGCTTGTATCTAATAAAACATTTCCCTTATCATTACTTTCGAGATTGGTTTTTCCTGATAATGTGAATAACAAAATAATTCCTAAGATTGCTGTTAAAAAAATTCCAACAGCAATGAAATTTTTATAATCATTTTCTTTTTTTCGTTTTGTGTAACTTTTGCATTTACTCATACTTTCCTCCTTATTAATGTGCTTTAAAACGCTTTAGTCTTAGTGCGTTTAATACAACCGATACTGAACTAAATGCCATTGCCGCACCTGCAAGCATTGGATTTAATAAAGGTCCCCCAAAAATATATAATAGTCCTGCTGCAATTGGAATACCTGCGGTATTATAAATAAAAGCCCAAAATAAATTTTCTTTGATATTTCTAATTGTTTTCTTGCTTAGTAATAATGCTGTTGGAACATCCATTAGATCACTACGCATTAAAACGATATCTGCTGATTCCATGGCTACATCAGTCCCTGATCCAATGGCAATACCAATATCAGCTTGTGCTAATGCTGGAGCATCGTTTATTCCATCACCAACCATCGCCACCTTTTTGCCTTCACTTTGCAGTTTTTTTACTTCATTGGCCTTATCTTGAGGTAACACCTCTGCTAAGACACGATCAATTCCAACTTGTTTTGCGATTGCATTTGCTGTACGGGCGTTATCTCCTGTAATCATTACTACTTCAATACCCATCTTATGTAGTTTTTCAATTGCTTTTTTACTACTGCTTTTCATAATATCAGCAACAGCTATAATTCCTGCTAATCTCGAATTGATTGCAACATACATTGGCGTTTTTCCTTCTTCAGCTAACATATTGGATTCTTTTTCTAATGTTATATTGATGTTTTTCTCGTCCATTAATTTTTTATTACCAAGAATAATCGTGTTATTGTTTATTTTCACTTCAATCCCATGACCGGGAATTGCCTTAAAATCTTCGATCTCTAAAAACTTAATTTTTTCTTCATTAGCGAGATTAACAATTGCTTCGCCTAAAGGGTGTTCTGACCCTTTTTCAGCTGATGCCGCTAATTGAAGAATATCACTTCGTTTAAAATTGTTTACAGAAATAATGTCAGTTACTTGTGGTTTACCTTCTGTGATTGTTCCGGTCTTGTCGAAAACGATTGTTCGAACTTTATGAGCTATCTCTAAAGCTTCTCCACCTTTAATTAAAACACCATTTTCTGCTCCTTTTCCAGTTCCGACCATAATTGCTGTAGGAGTCGCTAATCCAAGAGCACAAGGGCATGCAATGACTAATACTGATATAAAAATAGTAAGTGAAAAAATAAGGGACTGTCCAGTAATAAGCCAAAGAATTGCTGATATTAATGCAATAAAGAATGCGACAGGAACGAAATAACCAGAAATAATATCAGCTAACTTTGCTATTGGAGCTTTTGATCCTTGCGCATCTTCAACCAATTTAATTATTTGAGCTAATGTGGTATCCTTACCTACCTTCGTTGCAATGAATTTAATAAATCCGTTTTTATTTAAACTTGCACCTATTACTTTGCTATTGATATTTTTTTCAACAGGCATACTTTCGCCGGTTAGCATAGACTCATCAACTGAAGTGCTTCCTTCAATAATTTCTCCATCAACAGGTATTTTTTCACCTGGTTTAACAATTATAACATCACCAACTTCGACCTCTTCTATCGGAATAATGATTTCTTTTCCATCTTTGATAATGATTGCCGTTTTAGGAGTCAAACCCATTAATTTTTTGATGGCTTCAGAAGCTTTCCCTTTTGTTACAGACTCTAAATATTTACCGAGTAGAATAAATACAATAATTAAACCTGCAATTTCAAAATATAATTCCATCGTAAACATATGTTCGCCCTTTATTATTTGATACAATGCATAACATCCATAAATGAAAGCAGCACTCGTTCCGATTGCAATTAAAGAATCCATATTAGGTTTTCTTTTAATAATTCGGGAAAAACCGACTGTATAAAACTTGTATCCTGCAATCATAATTGGAATCGTTAAGATTAGTTGTGCAATCCCAAAATTAACGGGGTTTATTTCAGGATCAAGAAAATTTGGAATTTTTAAACCAATAAAATGACCCATTGCAATATAAAGAAGTGGAATTCCAAATATTAAGGAAATAATGAATTTTTTCCATAATGTTTTCGCTTCAGTATTTAATGATTGATTCTGATTATATGTTTCAATATCAAGTGCCTGATATCCGTTTTGAACAATTATTTGTTTGATTTGTGATACCCTAATAATTGATGGATCATACTTCACATTTGCTTTTTCTGTTGTAAAATTTATATTGACTTCTACTACACCATTTAAATGTTTTAGGCTTTTTTCAATTGAGTTGGCACATGAAGCACAAGTCATCCCACCAATTGGAATAATTATTTCCTTAAAATTATCTACTTTTTTTAATTTGTAACCAATACTATTTACTTTATTTTCAATATCTTGGAAACTTATTATTGTTTCATTATAAGTGATCTTTAAGGTTTCCGTTGCTAAGTTAACATTAGCTTCGCTAATACCATTCACCTTCGATAAACCTTTTTCAATTGAACTAGCGCATGAAGCACATGTCATTCCTAAGATCTTAAATCTTTCATTTATCATTTGATTTTCTCCTTTTTATTTATATTCAGATTCATCGATATTTTCGACGACAATTATTTGACTTCTAATCATTGACATCCAACATGTATAAACATATGTTCCTGTTTTAGTTGGTGTGAAATTAATTATATTATTCCCAATAATCATTTTTTCTTTAATATTAAATGAATTAATCATTATTGGATTATTACATCCGTTTAAAGAACCTTCTTTTGCAATTAAATTAAATTGTACTGGAATATTATTTTGAATTATAATGGTTTCATAAGCATTTCTTTTTACTTCAATCTCAACATATTGATAATTATCTCTTATTTCTGCAGTTTGATATTTTGATGAATTGTTAAATCCGCTTACTCCAAGATACCCTAACGACCTTGAAAACATCGTAAAAGCCAATAAAATAACTAAGACTGCGCTAATTCTTTGCATTGCAAAAACTTTTTTCCCTTTAAGAGAATTAAATAATATTCCTACTAATAACATCAACGGTACTGTTCCTAAAGCAAATAATAGCATTGAAAATGCGCCTAGAAAGAAAGAAGCAGTACTAATTGCATATAATTGCATCGCTTGAAGAGGACCGCAAGGCATAAACCCATTTAGTAATCCAATAATAAACGGAGATGAGGTTTTTATTTTTCTTGGTTTATGCTTTGGTAACAGTGAGAGTATTTTTTTTGACATTAGACCAAGCATTGAAAAACCCATTATTAGCATGAAGATTGCAGCTAATCCCACTAAAATTCCTTGTAAGAAATTACTAGGAGTTAATACTCTTCCAATTAAACCAGCTAATCCGCCTAATAAGGTATAAGATATAACTCGACCTAAATTATAAAGAAGAGGTTTTGTATAAGGATTTTTAAGTTTTATGCCTACACTTGCTGCAAGATTAAATGATCCACACATTCCAACACAATGAATACTGGTCATTAATCCAATTATAAACAATAGAGGATATGATATGGAATTGTTGATATTGGGGATAACATTTAAAAAATCAAAACCAATAAATTTCTTTACTAAAAGATAAAGAATTATAATTATTAAAAATGTATTAATGATGTTTATTATTTGATTTTTGCGAACGTTAGTAAATTCTTGTTCTGATTCAAAAGCCATATTTAAATCAGTTTTATATCCTAGTTCGGTAATTTTATCAATAACTTGATTCAAATCCAATAGCTCTTCATGATAAGTTAATGATACCATATCTGTAGCTAAGACAACATTTACATCATCAATATAACTGATTTGCTTGAGAGAGTTATAAATTTTTTGTTGACAGTGATTGCATGTCATTCCTAATACTTTTATATAGACCTTTTTCATTTATTTACTCCCTTATAATTCTAAGATGATTTTCAATGATTTTAGAATTTCATCTAGATCATCAAGATTTGAATTGTGTAATTCACTTTTTACGCATGATTGTAGATGGTTATTTAAAATGAATCTACTTAAACTTTTAATGGAATTATTAACTGCAGATAATTGAATTAATACATCGTTACAATAGATATTATTATCAATCATATTTTTAATACCCTTTAATTGACCTTCAATTCGATTGATTCTATTAAAAATTAATTTCTTTTCATTATATTCACGATACTTTGTTATACATTTTTCCATTTTGAAACCCCCTTATAAATACCCCGTGGGGTATATTTATAACAAAAATAAATTGATGTTTCCATCATTTTTTTGATTTTTTAAAAAACCCTATTAACATGACAATATGAAGTAAAGGGCAAATTAAGATAAATAAATATGACCAAGCAGTGCTTTCAGGATATATTGTTTTTAATATGAAAATTAAAACAATTGGTAATAAGCACGCTACTAACATAATTAAACCATGATTATGGTGTTTGTGTTTTTCATTGTTATGAACGTTATTATCTTTTTCATTATGACAATTCATTGAATAATCTCCTTTTTATAAAATTTTAATTTAATTAAAACAGAATGATTTTAATATATCTGTTTTATATACCCCCAGGGGTATATATATTATATAATGATTTTGATATAAAGTCAAATGTTTATTCTAAAAAAAATAATTTTTTATCTAAACACATAAATAATGTTACTAATTTATGATACATGAATATTTTTATTAAGATTTATACATGATTTTTTTTAAATTAGAATATAAAGATATTTCTTTTCTTAAAATCAGATTTAATGTATAATAATAATAGGTGATTATATGGGAAAAGCAATTGTTTTACTGCATGGTTTTTTATCTGATTTTGGTGATTTTGAACCTTTATTTGAATATTTATCAACTCGTTATGACCATATTGAAAAAATCAGTTACCCCGGTCATAGAGAAAACGAAAATTATTGGGATTTTGATTGTGATAAGACTTTTGAAGTTGTTGAAAATGCTTTTTTGCCCTTAATAGATCGTTTTGAATCAATTGATGTAATTGGCTTTTCAATGGGGGGAGCCTTAGCTGTATATTTATCAAATAAATATCATTTTAATAAATTAATCTTACTTTCTCCGGCCAATAAATATTTTAACTTTTACCTTCCTTATTCAATGTTTAGATATTATTTCACAAACCTTGTTAATCTTGAAAAAGCGGTGATTAAAAAAAATAACGATGACATCTATAAATTTAGAGAAAAAATCTCCTTGGCTCTTGAAGATGATAAAGAGGGTTTAAAGTTTATTCAGGAAAGATATTTAAAAACGTATTTTCTTAAAGCTTTTAAAAACTTACGTAACCTTGTTAGAAGAGCCAATAAAAATGTTTTAGAAATAAAAAATCCATGTTTCATTGCATGGGGAAAATTAGATCAATTAGTACCAAGAAAATCAGCTGATGTTTTGTATAAAATGTGTACTAATGAGATTAAACAATTAAAAATATATGATGATTTATCGCATTTAATGTTGCGATCGACTTCGCATCAGATATTACTACAAGATATTTTAGAGTTTTTAGATAAGTAGAGGTTTTAAATGTTTAAGAATTTAGTAAATAGAATCAAAGAATCAAGTCAAAGTGTCCTCCCTATTACAATTGTCATTTTAATTTTGATTTTTGTTTTAGATGTTGGAAAAGGGGATCTTTGGGAATTTGCTATTTCATCAGTTATGTTAATAGTCGGTTTGGTTTTGTTTAATATCGGAGCCAATTCATCAATGATTGTCATTGCTGAGCGAATTGGAAGTTTTATAACCCGAAAGCGAAATCTTACCCTATTAATTTTTATAACATTTTTAATCGGTTTTATGATTACAATTGCTGAGCCAAGTCTATGGGTGTTAGCTGATCAATTTATTGCCGTAAATACCATGATTATGATTTTAAGTGTGGCTATTGGTGTTGCTGTATTTTTGGTAATTGCAATTCTAAGAATTGTCTTTCAAGTTAAATTGTCAATAATATTGTTAATGTTTTATAGTTTAATATTTATTATTGCCTTCTTTATTCCGAAAGAATTTGTACCAATTTCCTTTGATTCCGGAGGTGCTACAACTGGAGCAATGGCTGTACCATTTATCATAGCCTTAGGGATTGGTGTTAGTTATGCTCGAGGTGAAGGTAAAGCGGATGAAGATGTCTTTGGTTTAATTGGTATAGCATCAATCGGGCCAATCATCTCTGTTTTGATCATAGGATTATTTTTTTCATCGTCATTTGATAGCCAAATTATTGATTTAACCTTAAGTGGTTATTTATTTAAATATGGAATTGAAGTTTTATTTGCGATTATGCCATTTGTGATCTTCTTTGTAATCTTTCAAGTTTTTGCTTTTAAATTTTCCAAACGAAATGTGATAAAGATTATTATCGGTTTTATATCCACTTACTTAGGAATGGTATTGTTTTTAAGTGGAGCAAGTGCCGGATATATATCAATCGGAGCATTAATTGGAGAAAGGATTGCATCTATTCCCCAAACTTGGTTGCTAATCCCTATCGGTATGATTTTGGGGTTTGTTGTTGTCATTGCCGAACCGTCAGTTATTATTTTAAATAAACAGATTGAAGATGTAACCGGTGGGGCGATACCACGAAAATTGATGATGATTTTTATGTCGATCGGAATGGCTATTGCTGTTGGATTAGCTTGTTTAAGAGTTGTAACTGGAATCAGCATTTGGTGGATAATATTTCCTGGTTACTTGTTAGCATTATTTTTAACCTTCTTCACCCCTAAAAAGTTTACGGCAATCGCCTTTGATTCCGGTGGCGCTGTTAGTGGGGTTATGACATCAATCTTTTTGGTTTCCTTTGCAATCGGAGCAGCAGGTAAAATCGAAGGTAGCAATATCTTAACTGATGCTTTTGGTATGATAGGGTTTGTGGCGATGACGCCATTAATCGTTATTCAATTTTTGGGAATCTTTTATCAATTAAAAACAAAAAATATATCTAAACAAGATGATGATGAAGAAATTATCGACTTAATTTGAGGTGTTTTATGAAAATATTAATTACTATTGTAGATCGAAAAAAAGGTGATGAGGTTGTAAGAATACTTGAAACCGGAAAAACAACTTTTCAAATGATTTGTTTTGGGAAAGGAACAGCAAATTCTGAGATTTTAGATTATTTAGGAATTGGCGAAACAGATAAAGACATTGTCATAAGTTTTATGGAAGATGATGAAGTTTCTGAAATCATGTCCAAGTTATATGAAGAAATGGAATTTTCAAAACGTGGTCATGGGGTTGCATTTACAATTCCTGTTGACAGTATTGGCAAGAAAACATTGGGTTTAATTAAAGGTAATATTATGGAGGATGCACATGAATAAATATGAATTAATTATCATCATTTGTAATCATGGTTTTTCTGAAGAAATCATGGAAACGGCAAAACTTGCTGGAGCTAGGGGCGGTACAATTATGCATGGGCGTGGAACTGCTATTGATGATGCGAAAAAATTCTTTGGAATTACCATTCATCCCGAAAAAGATATTATTTTAATCGTCTCAACTGTCAGCAAAAAACAAGAAATCATGAAAACAGTATCATCTCAACATGGAGTGATGAGCTCAGCTCACAGTGTTTGTTTTTCTCTACCTATTGATGAAGCAATCGGATTTAATTTTTAAGCCTTTATCAAGGCTTTTTTGTATGTTTTTTTGCTTTTGGAAAATAATACAAATACTATGAAAATGAAAGTTATATTTAATTATAAAAATTTATTATTGGGAATTATCACCATCCTTTGTATATGGCTAGTGATGTATTTTGTTAGAGAAGATATTTATAACTATAAATTTCTTGCAACATTTGCGTTATTAGGTCTTGCATGGGCGATAGTGATTATCGACAAGTTATTAAAGCTTAAACTTCCAACCTTTATGTATGCAGGATATTACTACTTTATTATTTTATCAGTCTTTATTGGCGGAATTTTAGGGTTTAATGATCTTTTCCCTTGGTTTGATAATTTACAGCATTTTTTAGCTGGTGCTGCTTTAACAATCGTTGGTATTTATATAATTGTTAAGTTAGATAATATTGGATATTTAAAGTTTTCAATTATTATTTTATTTTCTTTATTTTTTGTTGGGTTTTGTAAAGCTGTTTGGGAAATAACGGAGTTTACTATCGATCGTGTTTTTAGTCTTGATATTCAAAAGGTAGAGGAGTCTGGTATCACTAATACGATTGTGGATATCATTATGGGATTTTTGGGATCGTTTGTGATTATTCTGTTGCTATTAATTGATAATAAGGCTTATAAAAATAAATATCTTGAAAAATTGATAAAAATGTTTTAAGTGGATTTAATTATGGATAAACAGGAGCTATTTAATCGATTCTTCCCCTATTTATTGGCTTTGTTAGGAATAATTGCTTTCACAATGATTTTTTTTGAAGCTTTCTTTACAATCTATGAAGAAATTTTTGGATATACATCCTCTAAAATTGATTCTTATACTGGTTTACAAATCTCTTTTGGGTTTTCGGTAGGTCAAAGAAAAATCTTACCGATTAATGTATTATCAATTTTTGCTTATGTTTTTCCTTTAATCGGAAGCGTATTATCGGTCTTGAAGGTCAAAGATTTTGAACTTGTAAAATATTTTTCGATTGGTGTTATCTTTACAATCGGGGGAATTTTATTGTTCTTACTTCCGAGTTTTGTCAATATATCAGCATCATTTGGGCTTGTGGTTAAATATGCGACTGCACCATTGATTGCTGGAATCCTTTCGATTGTTGCAAGTTTTGGTAGTTTTTATTATTCACTTAAATTTCAGGAAAGAAAATAAATCTCTATAGAACTTTCTATAGAGTTTTTAAATTAATTAATGTATAATAATACTAAATTAAGAAAACTATCGAGGAAGATATGAATAAAATTGTTGATTTTTTAAAAGGCATTCCGATTGGAATGGCAAATGTAGTACCCGGATTTAGTGGTGGAACGATGGCAGTTATCCTAAATATTTATGAACGCTTTATTAATGCCTTTAGTGATATTCTTCATCACCCAATCAGGGTTATCAAGGATGTATGGGCATTATTTTTAGGAACTTTTTTTGGTATTATTGCTGCAATTACAGTTATTGCATTTTTATTAAAAACTTTTCCAATTCCAACATCGATGTTTTTTGCTGGTTTAATAGTTGGTTCAATTCCGAAAATGTTTGATTATACGAAAAAGCAAAAAATCAAAGTTCGTGATGCCATTGTCTTTTTTATATGTGTCATTGTTGTTATTACCTTACCGATTGTTGGTGAGGGGCCAGCAACAGATTATACATTCAATTCGAAAATAATGATTATAATTTTCTTTTTAGCATTAATCGCATCCTCAACAATGGTGATTCCCGGAGTGAGCGGGTCCTTAATCTTACTGACCTTAGGATACTATGATCTAATTTGGGTTGATGTTATCGGATCTTTTCTTGATTCAATACGATTAATGAAGATCGATTCCATCTTTCAAACTATTGTACCAATTATCCCGTTTGCATTAGGGGCGATATTTGGATTAGTTTTTATTTCAAAACTGATCAGAATGTTGATGAGGAAATACCCGCAAACCGTATACCATGCGATTTTAGGGTTATTGGTTGCTTCTCCATTTGCTATTATCTATGGAATGTATCAAGAATATCCAGAGCAAATAAAAGCATCAAACTGGGTTAGTTTTGTTGTTGGAATTTTCACTTTGATTTTAGGTGCAATTTTAACCACATATCTTTCGAAATATGAAAGGATTGATAAGAATGAACAAACCAAGAAAAGTTGAGGTCAAATGTTTTGAACTAAATGAACTTGGTCAGGGATTAGTAAAAATAGATGGTAAGGTTGAAGCTGTTTCCAATTTGCTTCCTAAAGAAGAAGCAATTGTTGAGATTAATAATGATTACAAATATCAAAGAGTTAAGATTGTGAGAATATTAAAGGCTTCACCACTACGACAAGAACCAAAATGTGATATTTATCAAAAATGTGGAGGATGTCAACTACTTCATTTGAACTATGAATCGCAAATAAAATTTAAACGAGATTATGTTATTAATGCTTTTAAACAATATAAGGTTAATTTGAAAATAGATGAGATTATAAGAGCAGATAAAATCTCTGATTATCGTAATAAAATGCAAGTAGCATATCGATATAAAGATAACCAAATTATTTATGGATTTTATGAAGAAGACACACACCGAGTTATTCCGATGACAAAGTGTTTAGTTCAAACTGGAATTCAAAATGAAATTGCGAAATATGTTCAAACAATCATGGTAAAAATGAAACTGCCCCCATATCACGAAGATAAGCGCACCGGATTAATTAGATTTGTCTTAGTAAAAGAAGCATTTAAGACTTCACAGGTGATGGTTATAGTTGTAACTAATGGTGATATCTTCCCTGGACGTAGTGAATTTGTAAAGCATCTACGAACAAAATTTCCAGAAATCACAACGATAGTTCAAAATATTAATACAAGGCAAACAAGTATAATTCTTGGCGATCAAGAACGAATACTATATGGGCCTGGTTATATTGAAGATTATTTATGCAATATTAAATTTAAAATATCTTCAAAAACATTTTTTCAAATTAACCCAGCTCAAACGGAAAAACTTTATTCAAAAGTGATTGAATATGCGAAATTCTCAGGTCAAGAGACAATCATAGATGCTTATTGTGGAGTAGGAACCATTGGGCTAATCTTAGCTAATTATGTGAATTATGTTATAGGGGTCGAATCAAACAAACAATCCGTTAGTAATGCAGTTGAGAATGCTCGTGAAAATAAAATTAAAAATATCCAATTCATATGTGATGATGCAACTGAATTTATTGAGAGATTTGCGAAAGAAAAGCGTCAGATTGACGCATTAATTATGGATCCTCCTCGAAGCGGATCTACTGAAAGGTTTCTAAATGCAGTTTTACTATTAAAACCTAATAAAGTAATATATGTATCATGTGAGGCAAAAACACTCGCAAGAGATTTACAAGTAATCACAAAACAATATGAAATCAAGAACACTGCTATTGTTGATATGTTTGTTGGTACTTACCACGTGGAAAGTATCTCATTGCTTGAAAGAAGATAGTCAAAAATGTGTATACAGATACCATTAAACAACACTTAAAGACATTATCTATAAGAAATTAAACATGATCATCATTGAGTTTATCACTATTTGATGGTCTTTTTTTGTTTGTAATCATAAATTATATGATTTTGTTGAATTAGGAAACATATGCATTTTTTGTAGTGTTGAGTTAGGAAACATATTTTTCTACATAACCTAGTAAGTGGAAACATATAAAATCATTAAATTTGACAGTGTAATTGACTATAAAATTATATACCTAGCGAGTGGAAACATATCAATATTTTATCTGGAAAGTGGAAACATATTTAATATAAAAATAAATTTATTTTTCCCCTTTACTATAAATGAAACAAAAATAAATATATATATTATCTATTTTTTTTAATTGTGTCCCAATAAATAATTCTTTATACTTTCTATCTATATTATAATAACGTATCTCAACTAAATTAAAATATTCTTTATATTCATCATTCTCAAATGTAATATATATCCATCCGCCATTAATATCTGTCATTATCATCCTACCATTAATTTCCTTTGATAATATTCCATAAAAAATCATATTATTGTTATTTTCAATTTCTATCTTTGTTCCAATATTTTCAATTTCTCCAGGATATAATTTTTCAAAAGTTTCCAAATCATACTCAGTTTCTTCCCCATTATGTACACCAACTATAACTCTATCGAGTTGATATATTGATTTATTTTTATTACATGCAACTAATACCAAACTCAAACATAACAAAAGTATACACATATATATTTTTGACATTTTATTAAATCACTTCCTTTACAATGTATTATATGACAGCAAAATAATCAAAGTGTGTATATGAATTTTGAATTTAAATGCTTTAATATATTTTAAAATTTTTGAAAATTTTCCTAGTTATATCATTTCAGAATAAGTAAATAATATTATTAATGAATGGAGTGTTTTTTTTGAAAAATATATTATTATTAATAAATATAGTAATTATATTCTTATTTTTATCATCTTCAAATATTGAATCAAAAGAATTAAAACTTAATGAAAATATAAACTTGACAAATGATGATTCAAAATGGTCATTGGATGAATATCAAGAAATAACATATTATTTATTGAATCCATATTTATCTGATGAAATAGATAAATATTATTCTAAATATTTAACAATATCTCCAATGGTATATCCATATTATCCTTACACAGAAGTTCTGAGTATAGAGAAAACTCATAGTGGTCCATACCTTATAAAGTTTAGAATAAAATCCGTTACAGGTCCACATATACAAATAGGAACTGATGATATAACTTTTAAAATTGGTACTGGTAATGTTGAGGTTGTAAAATATGAACATATCAAAAGTTATGAATTACCAGAGCGTTATGAAAAATATATAAAGGAAGGTTATAATAATCCTATTCCATAATGATTAATAAGATAGAACCATCATAGATTTATAGTCTTTGATGGTCATTTTAATTTTAATGTTTTTTTGATATATAAACTTTAAATGATAATTACTTTATAGGCCATATCTTTATTGTATTTATCGTTATGATATGTGCTTTCAGCAATCGCAGGGCTTTTCATAAACTCACTTAACTTTGATACAAACTCTTCATCAGAATAATTTTTAGTTCCTGCAACACAAAAGATTATTTCTTCAGGTGATACTGATATTATTTTATAAATAAATGATCTAAGAGTGTCTGTTTCTATTTCTTCAAGTTCATGTTTATTTTTAACAAGTACTTCATTAATTTTGTTAAGTCTAGCTGTTGTATCAAAGTTCTTTAGGCTTTCCTTTTCTAATCTATCGATTTCTTTATTGATAAATGCTAATTCTAGGTTTGTTTCCTGATATTTTTCATTAAACAATTTATCTGATAAAGTAGGATTATTAAGTTTCATATCAACAAGTTCTGATAGTGTAGTCTCTAGTTTTTCTTGCTTTTCTTTATATTCTTCAAGTTCTTTTGTAACATCAGTAATTATGATAGCTTCTGATATAACCTTTTTAATTAAAGGCATTATATTTATATTTTTAATGAAAACCTCATTAAGCATTTTTAATGTTGCACCTTCAATCATTTCTTGATAAGTTGCTTTAGCATCACAGTTTGCTTTTCCATCTATGTAACTTCCACATTGTTGCATGACTCTGTGAGCTGGTGTACCATAGTTCCAGTATCTTCGTTTTAATGTTCTGCCACAATTACTACAAATGATTAATCCTGAGAAGGGGTATCTTTTACAATACTTTGCTATGTTCTTATCAACACCTCTTGCCATTGCAGCTCGTTCTGCTCTAATTTGTTGTGCTAATAGAAATGTTTCTCTATCAATTATCGCTTCATGATTACTTTCAAGATGATAATTAGGAGCTAAGTCATCATTTTTTACTTTCTTGTGTGACAGATAATCAACTGTTACTGTTTTTTGTTGAAGAAGATCCCCAAGTATTTTTCATTATTTAAAATTCAAATTAAAAATGAATTTGTCCATCTTGTTTTACTTGTATCATTTTTTATCCATTTGATTCGAAGTTAAAAAGTTATGATGAGCAGAATTTTTAATATTTAATTCAAATGTTTTATGACAAAATTATTTAATTATTTCACTTTTTTGCTATTATTAAAATCATAATTATAATAATTGTTACATAAATTATAATTATACTTTTAATATTGCTTGAAATAATAAGGTGCATATGATAAAATATAAGTGATAAGGAGTGATTTACAAATGTCAATTGCAAATAATGAAAATATATTAAAATTATTATATTTTTATAATACTTGGTGGAGGACAGGAGAAGTTGATAAAAATCTTAATAAACCCAAAAAACGTTTTGCATTTTATGAAGCAAAAAATGATTTATTGCATAGAGATATAAAACGTGCGATTTTATTAAGTGGAGCAAGGCGTACTGGAAAAACCACAATAATGTATCAAATGATAGATTATTTAATTAATTCACAAAAAATTACACCTAACAAAATTATCTTTTTATCTTTTGATCATCCTCTATTAAAGATGACAAACATTGAAATAGTATTAGATATATACAGAAGAAATGTTAATGTAGATAATGAATTTTATTGCTTTTTTGATGAGATACAATATGCTGAAAATTGGAATAGCTGGATAAAAATATTATATGATACTATGCCAAATATAAGAATTATGGCTACAGGATCAGCAAGTCCAATTTTAACTGATAAATTAAATGAAAGTGGATTAGGTAGATGGAAGTCTATATTAGTCCCAACATTGTCCTTCTATGAATATTGTGATATTTTAGATTTGGAAAAACCTGATATAAAAGAATCTATTAAACCAACCCAAATGTACTTATTATCAGAAGCTGAACAAACGGACATTTTCATGAAATTAAGTTCCTTGCAGCCCCATTTTTTAAGATATTTATTAGTAGGAGGATTTCCTGAACTTGCTCTTTCGAAGGATGATAAATACGCACAAAGAATATTAAGGGAAGACATTGTTGATAAAGCTTTAAAAAGAGATTTACCATCAATTTATGGCATTAGAAACATTAATGATATAGAAAAAATATTTTTATATCTTTGTTATAATTCATCTAATATAATAAATTTAGAAACAATTTCTAAAGAACTAACTGGTGTAACTAGACCAACAGTAGAAAAATATATTTCTCAATTAGAAAGTGCAAATCTCATTTATATAAGTAGACCGGTAGAATTAAGTGGTAAAAAATTATTAAAACAACAAAACAAGATCTATATATCTGATGCAGCTATGAGAAATGCGGTATTAATGAATGAGGATATAGAATTAGATCCAGAAGAATTAGGTATAATAGCTGAAACAGTAGTTTATAAACATATCAAATCATTCTATTATAATATGCAAGTACAAGTAGGTTATTTCCGTGATGGTAGTAGAGGTAAAGAAATTGATATTGTAGTAAAAACCCCAAAAAATAATATATTGATAGAAGTTAAATATAGAGAGAATTCTGAAATTAAAGAAAACGATGGTATTGTACTAATTTCATCTTCAAATCTTCCTAATTTAGTAATTACAAAAAGAGATATAGATTTTGGTATTAAAGAATATGATGATAAAAAAATTTATAAGATTCCAGCTTATGCGTTTTTATATTTATTAGGTTTAGCAGAAAAATCTAATAACATTATTGTATAAAAATAACTATAATTTAAATAATTAGTGATTTTAACTGTTATTATTTTTGTTTATACATAATCACAATGATATATTATTAAATATTTTTTAAGTTACTAGGCTAATTGTTAAATACGGGCAAAACCGCAAGCATCTCGGGTAAAACCGCAGCATTAGCT
>OBJA01000068.1_pt1 | contig 102595 bp, 84 predicted proteins | sample 1519751 | NCBI WGS metagenome assembly OBJA01 (sample SAMEA3881238, study PRJEB22517) | soil metagenome | biome: lake sediment; feature: soda lake sediment; material: sediment, water from around vicinity | place: India | collected 2013-12-23 | depth 3 m | reverse complement strand
AAACTTTACTATTGCATATCCGTGGATTAATGTAACTGCTCCAAATGGAGGACAAGTTTGGAAAGGTTGTTCTTCTCAAACTATTACATGGTCGCATGCAGGGACATCAGGAACTTTCAGAATTTGGTATTCACTAAATGATGGAGCAACTTGGTCGTCAATTACAACTACTTCTTCAAGTTCTTATAACTGGTCGCAAGTGGTTGACTCTCCATCCGATCAAGTACTGATTAAAGTATCCGACAACAGTAATCCAACTTATTTTGATGAAAGCAATAATACTTTTACTATTACTAAAAACCTTGATATAGTTATTACTGCACCAAACGGGGGAGAAAATTGGGAAGTTGGTACTAATCAAAGCATAACTTGGGTGAGTGAACCAAGCTCAAGCAGGTACATTGTACACTACTCTCCTGATAACGGAAGCTCGTGGAATAGCGTCACAAACTCAACATATTCAACAAATCATACATGGACGGTTCCTAACGATCCTTCAAACCAGGCGCTTATTAGAGTGAGAGATTATAATAATACCTGTATTCAAGATGTTAGTGATGCTGTTTTTACAATTGCTCCGCCAACGCCAATTATTACGGTAACAAACCCAAATACTTCTACTACAAGATATATAGGAAACACCGCAAATATAACTTGGACAAGTGCATATCTTACTTCAAGTTTTGTAACTATTGAATACACTTATGATAATGGGAATACTTGGAACATGATAGCTCCTATTGTAAATAATAATGGATCTTATTCTTGGCTTACTCCTGAAACTCCTTCGAACCAATGCAGAGTTAGAATAAGTGAGTATAATAATCCAAGCGTATTTGACGAAAGCAATGTAAACTTTACTATTGCATATCCGTGGATTAATGTAACTGCTCCAAATGGAGGACAAGTTTGGAAAGGTTGTTCTTCTCAAACTATTACATGGTCGCATGCAGGGACATCAGGAACTTTCAGAATTTGGTATTCACTAAATGATGGAGCAACTTGGTCGTCAATTACAACTACTTCTTCAAGTTCTTATAACTGGTCGCAAGTGGTTGACTCTCCATCCGATCAAGTACTGATTAAAGTATCCGACAACAGTAATCCAACTTATTTTGATGAAAGCAATAATACTTTTACTATTACTAAAAACCTTGATATAGTTATTACTGCACCAAACGGGGGAGAAAATTGGGAAGTTGGTACTAATCAAAGCATAACTTGGGTGAGTGAACCAAGCTCAAGCAGGTACATTGTACACTACTCTCCTGATAACGGAAGCTCGTGGAATAGCGTCACAAACTCAACATATTCAACAAATCATACATGGACGGTTCCTAACGATCCTTCAAACCAGGCGCTTATTAGAGTGAGAGATTATAATAATACCTGTATTCAAGATGTTAGTGATGCTGTTTTTACAATTGCTCCGCCAACGCCAATTATTACGGTAACAAACCCAAATACTTCTACTACAAGATATATAGGAAACACCGCAAATATAACTTGGACAAGTGCATATCTTACTTCAAGTTTTGTGACTATTGAGTACACTTATGATGACGGAAATACATGGAATATGATAGCTCCAATTGTAAATAACAATGGTACATACTCTTGGATGACTCCGGAAACGCCCTCAAACCTATGCAGAGTAAGAATAAGCGAGTATAATAATCCAAGTGTTTTTGATGAAAGCAATACAAACTTTACTATTGCTTATCCTTGGATTTATGTAAATTCACCAAATGGAGGACAAGTTTGGAAAGGTTGTTCTTCTCAAACTATTTCATGGTCGCATGCAGGGACATCAGGCTCTTTCCGACTATGGTATTCGCTTAATAACGGAACTTCATGGTCTTCAATTGCTACAACAACAGCAAGTTCTTATAACTGGGCTCAGGTTGTAGATTCCCCTTCAGATCAGGTACTAATTAAGGTGTCTGATAATAATAATCCTGCTTACTTTGATGAAAGCAACAATACTCTTACAATTCTTAAGAATGTTGATATAGTGATTACTGCCCCTAATGGAGGTGAAAACTGGGAAGTAGGGACAAATCAAAACATTACATGGGTTAGCGAACCTAGCTCTAGCAGATATATTGTACACTATTCTGCTGATAACGGAAACTCATGGAATAGCATCACCAACTCAACATATTCAACAAGTCAGACATGGTCGGTTCCGAACGATCCATCAAATCAAGCACTTATTAGGGTAAGAGATTATAATAATACTTGTATTCAAGATATTAGTGATGATGTATTTACTATAAATCCTCCTACTCCAATTATAACAGTAACAAATCCAAACACTTCTGGAAATAGATATATAGGAAATACGGCAAATATAACATGGACAAGCGCATACCTTACTTCAAGTTTTGTGACTATTGAGTACACATATGATGACGGGAATACTTGGAATATGATAGCTCCAATTGTAAATAACACTGGTACATACTCTTGGCTTACTCCTGAAACTCCTTCGAATCAATGCAGAGTAAGAATAAGCGAGTATAATAATCCAAGTGTTTTTGATGAAAGCAATACAAACTTTACTATTGCTTATCCTTGGATTGCGGTTACTTCACCAAACGGAGGACAGGTTTGGAATGGTTGTTCTTCTCAAACTATTACATGGTCACATGCAGGGACATCAGGATCTTTCCGACTATGGTATTCGCTTAATAACGGCACTTCATGGTCTTCAATTGCTACTACAACAGCGAGTTCTTATAACTGGAATCCGGTATATAACAATCCTTCAGAAGAAGTTTTAATCAAAGTTACAGACAATAATAATCCAGCTTATTTTGATATAAGTAACAATGTATTCGTTATCAGTGAAAACAACGATATAATCATCACTTCTCCTAATGGTGGAGAGCAATGGCAAGCTGGATCCTCACAGACTATAAGTTGGGTCGCGGCTCCGGGATCGACAAGATTTTCAGTACTTTTTTCAATAAATAACGGGAGTACTTGGAATACAATAACATCAAGTACATATTCCACATCACAAGTTTGGACTATCCCCAATACTCCTGCTAGCAACTGTTTAATTAGGGTAAGAGATTTTAATAATACATGCATTGAGGATTACAGTGATGATGCTTTCAGCATCACTCCCGGAACTCCAAAACTTCTAGTTCCCAATGGAGGACAAACATGGTATTATGCTTCCAACTATAACATTACGTGGACTAACGAATATTTCAACGGAAACTTTGTTAGTCTCAGTTATTCTGTTGACAATGGCTTATCTTGGCTTCCAATAACTTCAGCCACTAATAATACCGGATCTTATTCCTGGAATGTTCCAGCAAATTACTCTAGTACTTGTCTAGTAAAAGTTAGTGAATACAATAATCCTTCAGTTTTTGACATAAGCGATGCTGTTTTTACTATAGCCCCTGCACTAACAATTATTACTCCTAACGGCAATAATATGTTTGAAGAGTGGAGAGTTTGTACCCAGACTTCTATTCAATGGTTTTCGGGAGGAACTTCCAATAGTTTTAAGATTGAGTACTCTACGAACGGAGGAAGTAGCTGGAATTCAATTACTAACAATTTTATATCATCAGGTAATAATCATTCCTATGAATGGAGCATGCCAAATACGCCCTCACAAAATTGTCTTGTAAGAGTAACTGACAATGCGAATTCTTTAAAAACTGATGTAAGCGACGCTGTATTTACGATCAAACCTTGTCTAATAATAGCATCTCCCAATGGAGCAGAAAGTTTTGCACAAGGGAGCACTCAAACTATAACTTGGACATCAGACGGTGCTTCAAACTATTATAATATTGATTATTCAATTAATGGTGGTTCAACTTGGACAAATATTGCTTTCAACCAATACATCACCAGTAATTCATTTGACTGGACTGTTCCTGCTATAGTATCCTCAAATTGCCTAGTTAGAATAATTGATCATATTAATACTTGCAAAAGAGATGTAAGTGATAATACTTTTTCAATAGGGATGCCTGCTCCACAGATTACGGTCATCTCTCCAAATGGAGGAGAAAGTCTAGCAGGTTGCGAGACGTATAATATTGAATGGATGAGTGAAAATACATCAAATAACTACACTTTAGAATATTCTACTAATAATGGCAATACATGGAATATTATAGTTAGTAATCACAACTCTATCAGTGGTATTTATTCATGGGATGTTCCTAACATTGTCTCCGAAAATTGTCTTATTAGAATAAAAGACTTTTCTAATCAATCAATTTCTGGAATAAGCAACAATGTATTTAGTATAAATCAGTCAGTTTCAGCTAATATTACTTCTTCTGGACCAACTAACTTTTGTTTAGGAGGTTCTGTCGAATTAACTTCAAGTAGTGCGATTGGTAATGTTTGGTTTCCTGGAGGGCAAACCACTCAATCAATTACTGTAAGTTCTTCTGGATCGTATTATGTTGTTGTATCAAATGGAGACTGTTCAGCGGTATCAGAAAATATAATTGTACAAGTAAATGCTATTCCAAATGCCCCAGTGGCAACGAGCAATTCGCCAGTGGGACAATTCGGTACAATTGAATTATACGCGAGTACAATACCTGGAGCCGCTTATATATGGACTGGTCCAAATGGATTCACTGCATTTACTCAAAATCCTGTTATTCCAAACGCCACTCCTTCTATGAACGGTATTTATAGCGTTTCTGCCAGTGTAAATGCCTGTAACGGACCTGAAGGATCTACTACTGTTACTGTGAATGAAGAAGCTCAACCTGTTGTGATTTCTGGAAGTATTCAAACTGAAATTGGTCAACTGGTTCCGGGTGTCGAAGTGAATCTTACTGGAGCAGGTAACGACAATTTCTTAACAGATGCAACAGGATTATACGTTTTTGGTCTCATTCAGGGCGAATCATATATTGTGACTCCTACTAAAAACAATGACATACTAGTAAGCAACGGAATATCTACATTAGACCTTATCTTAATGCAAAGACATATTCTTAACATTGATCCTTTTGATTCTCCATATAAAATTATTGCGGCAGATGTCGACGGTTCCAATACGGTAACTAATATGGATATAGTTCTTACACGAGCATTAATTCTTCAAAACATATCACATTTTCCCGATAATAATATTTGGAAGTTTATAAATTCTGATTTTATTTTCTCGGATCCGATGAATCCATTCCCTTATGAATCTTCACGTTCATACAGCAGTGCTGCTAATGCAATCGAGCAAAACTTTATCGGAGTAAAACTAGGTGATGTGAATAACAGTTGGAATCCTACAATTGCTAAATCATTAAAGAATAGTAATCTTATTTTCGAAATACCTGAATTATCAGCTGTAAGCGGAGATGTTATAAGTGTCCCAATACGCGCATATGAATTCTCGAGCTTAAGCGGACTTCAATTTACACTTGAATGGGACAAAACGGTTCTTAGCTATGCAGGAACAATTAACCAACAATTAGAAATGAGTTTCGGACAAACACAAATCAATAATGGAATGCTTTCAGGATTGTGGAGTACAGAAAATCCTGATGGTTATAATATTGATAATGGAGCTGTAATGTTTGAAGTATTGTTTGAAGTAATTGGAAGTACAGGATTCTATTCTGAAATACAATTTAGCTCTCAGATGACAAGCTTAGAGGCTTATAATACTGTTCCGGAAGAGATCGCTATTTCTGTTATTGATGGTATTGTCAACATCGAAAATCCTAGCAATTATATTAATTATAACAATGCGGAATTTTATGCGAATGTCCATCCCAATCCTTTCTCCGACTACATAAACATTTTATTCACCATTCCTGATAATGAGTTTTTAACTATTGAAATATTCGATATTTATGGTAAAAAAGTCGAAGATCTTTCCAATTATTTCACTATAGGTAATCATATTATAAAATGGTATGCATCTGGAATAAATGGGTCAGAATTAAGCGATGGCACATATTTGCTCAGTATAAAGTCTCAAAACTATAATAAGGTTATGAAGCTTATTTTAATGAAGTAATCATAACCAAAAAATGTTCGAAAAATGAAACTAAGATACATTTTACTAACAGTAATTCTGCTGTGCGCAATTTGCATTAAAGCAGAACCAATACTTAAAATTGAAAACCATACTGCTGAACAAAATTCACAGATAATAATTCCAGTAACAGTAAAGGATTTTAATAATATAATTTCAATTCAAGGAACTATTGAGTTTAACCAAAACTTGATTTCTTACGTTTCGACTCAAGATTATGGTCTTCCGGGCTTAAATAACAGTAGCTTTGGAACGACACAAGTATCTTCGGGCGAACTCACTTTTTTATGGTTTGAATCCATGCTTATTGGACAAAATTTAGCTGATGATGCTGTTTTATTTTCAATAAAGTTTAATGTGACCGGAGATCCGGGACTAATTTCATTTTTAAACTTCAGTAATAATCCCACTGAATTGGAAATGATTAACGGAGATCTTGAATATCAAATATTTCAAACAGTAAATGGGAGTATATTTATAATACCCGAAAACAATGAAAACAATATTTTGCTTTTTGCAGATACAATATCAGGTGAAACAGGATCACAAGTAATTATGTCTGTCCGAGTAAAAAACTTTAGCGAAATTAGTTCTGTTCAGGGTACAATGTATTTTGACCCAAATATTGTGAGTTTTGCAAATTTTGCAAGTTTTGGTTTACCGAGTATGTCTGCTGCAAACTTTGGAATAGGATTAATATCGGAAGGTAAAATTAGTTTTTCATGGTTTGACATTATCCCTGAAGGTACCAGCATGGCAGACTCTTCATCAATTTTTTCATTATTGTTTAACCTGATTGGTTCTCCAGGTCAGCAAAGTTCAATATCTTTTGGAAACAACCCTGCTCAAATTGAATTTACAAATATAAATAGTACTGTTCTAGACTATTCCACTATTGACGGACATATCAAAATTACTGAAAGTCTTGGGATAGGCAATACAGAATTTCGCATTGATTCGGTGTTTGGTCCACAAGGGTCTGTGGTTGAAATACCAATTCGCGGCTTTGATTTTTCCGGGATTGTCGCAATGCAGGGTAGTATACAATTTGATAATACGATAGCAGAATTTGAATCATTGAATTATATGGGATTGCCTTATATGGATATTTCTAACTTCGGACTTTCTCAAACTGAAAATGGAAAAATCATGTACTCTTGGTCAAATCCTGAATTAAACGGAGTTTCTGTTGCAGACTCTTCAGTTCTGTTTAGTTTCACGGTAAAACTAATTGGAGACCCATTTACATCAACTAATATCGATTTTGTGAATAGTCCTACAGGCTTAGAGTGTATAGATTACAATTTCAATTTAATATCTGCAAACTACAAGTCGGGGAAAGCAGAAATAAGTGGAGAGGCTGGAATAATTATTAACAATCCCTCTAATTTTGAATATTGTGCAGGAGAGGAAGTTATAATTAGTTATATTGCAAATGGAGTTTTTATTGAAGGGAATAATTTTATTCTGCAATTATCCGATAAAAATGGAGAATTTGACCTAGCAATAAATTTAGACACAATAATATCTGTAAACTCTGCAACTTTTTCTACTTTTCTTCCTATAAACATTGAAGAAGGAACTTTATACAGACTCCGAATTATTTCAACAAATCCCAATGTAATAAGTAGTACTACTGAGGAAATTACAATACGAGAACTCCCTCCTATTCCTTTTGTACCAACCGGAGACAATATAGTTTGTAAGGCGAGTACCAATGTTGAGTATCAAACACAGGAAATCATTGGGATAATTTCATATAACTGGCAGCTTAGTCCTATTGAGGCAGGAATATTAAACTCAAATAATAATTCTGTTAACATTGACTGGGACGAAAATTTTAGTGGGTTAGCACATTTGTCCTTGTCTGCATCAAACAGTTTTTGTACCGGTTTATTATCTTCCGAATTAGAGATTTCTGTGATTTCGATTCCTGAAACTCCAGAAATACCTTCAGGAAATTTCTTGATTTGCCAAGGCACAATTTCTAGTGAATATACTACTAGCTTGGTTGCGGAAGCGGATAATTATATATGGACGATAAATCCTATAGAGGCTGGGACAATTACTACTATAGATAATAACGCTGAAATAAGCTGGAACCTCTCATTTACCGGGTTAGCTTTTGTAACTGTTATGGCTCAAAACCAAATTTGTGATGGAGGCATCTCCGAAGCTCTTGAGATTACAATCTTACAATATCCTGACATTCCTTTAATACCGTCGGGACCGCTGGAGCTATGCATAAATTCAGCAAATTCTGTTTATACAATAGAGTCTGTGCCATTAGCTACAGATTATATCTGGCAAATAAACCCTCCAATTGCAGGATTAGTAATCTCAAATGGTATATCTGCAGAAATTGATTGGAACAATCTATTTTCAGGGCTAGTAGAAATCTCAGTAAAAGCAACAAACCAAATCTGTGAAAGCGAGTATTCAGATATTCTAAACGTAAATATACTAAATCCTTTACCTGCACCGGAAGTGCCCACAGGACCAGATAATTTATGCCAAAACCCTGACAATACAACATATAGTATTAGTCCGGTAATTGGAGCAGATTACTATATTTGGGGGATACATCCTCCCGAATCAGGAATAATTTCAGGAAACGGAAGTTCTGTATCAATAAACTGGAATGATATTTTTACTGGAACAGCATATGTTTATGTTTCAGCTGCAAATGACATCTGCAATGGGATTAATTCCGATAGTCTAATGGTAATAATATCTACTTATCCTAATTCTCCTGAGGTAGAAAATGAAGTGGCTTGCTTTGGAACAAATATTCCTAATCTTAATGCGTCTGGCATAGGAATAATAAACTGGTACTCCGACGAAAACCTTATGAATTTAGTTCATAGCGGACAAACATTCAGTACCGGAAATACTGATGTTGGTACATATACTTATTACGTAACTCAAGTTGTGAATAATTGTGAAAGTGATGCTGCTGAAATTAGCCTTACTATATTTGATTTACCCGAAGCTCCAATATCTGATGGAGACATCCTAATATGTGAAAATGATGAAATGCTACCTATCTCTGTAACTGCAAGTGGTGTCATAAAATGGTATAATGATGAAGAATTGCAAAATTTAGTTTATTTAGGAAATCCATATTTATCAAACCAAACTAATCCTGGAATATACAATTATTATGCAACTCAAACTGATATAAATCACTGTGAAAGTAATGCTGTCGCTATGACAGTAAGTATTAATAATACACCTGAAAAACCGGATATAACAAATTCACAGGCATGCGAAGGCAGTATAATAATTAATCCCCTTTCTGCTGAAGGAAATAATATCAAATGGTATGACGATGAGGAGTTAAGCAATATTGTACATACAGGAAATATTTATGACCCGGAATTAACTGAAAACGGGTATTATTATTTCTTTGTAACACAAAGTATAAATGATTGTGAAAGTCCTGCAGAAATAGCGACATTAACAATTTTTCAAATTCCCGAAAACCCTGAGGTAGAAAATGAAGTGGCTTGCTTTGGAACAAATATTCCTAATCTTAATGCGTCTGGCATAGGAATAATAAACTGGTACTCCGACGAAAACCTTATGAATTTAGTTCATAGCGGACAAACATTCAGTACCGGAAATACCGATGTTGGGACATATACTTATTACGTAACTCAAACAGAAAATGATTGCGAAAGTGGTGCCTCTGAGATTAACCTTACGATTCATCATACACCAGTTAATCCATCTCAGCCATTTGGTGAAAATTTAATATGTGTAGATTTTACTAATCAACAATATCATACATCAATTATTCCTGATGTTTTAGAGTATCACTGGATTTTAAGCCCCGAAGCTTCAGGCAACATACTTGTTGATAATAATACTGTAATTATTAACTGGAATTCTAATTATTCAGGAATGGCAGAATTAAGTGTATACGTATCTGGAGAGTTTTGTAGCAGTAATCCTTCAGAAGTATTGATAATTGAAATTTCCGCCTTACCAAATCAACCGGCAATTCCTTCAGGAGATGCATTAATATGTCAGGAAACAGTAAGTTCAGATTTTTATATTACCGATTCGGAATACTTAATATTTGATTGGAATCTTATCCCGCAAGAAGCCGGAATTATTTCAGGAAATACAAGTTCTATAGAAATATTTTGGAATCCGGAATTCTCCGGCTTAGCACAGATTAGTGCTGCAGCTATCAATATATGTGGAGTTGGAATATTTTCAGAAACTCTGGAAATTATTATTAGTCCTACTCCAAATCAACCGATAATAACAGTGAACTTACCTTATCTGTATTCTGACTATTCTGATGGAAATCAGTGGTATTATAATGGATTCTTAATTGAAAATGCTAATGATAATATTTTATTCGTTGAGCAGGATGGGTTTTATCATGTAATGTATACTGATAATAATAATTGTAGTTCAGAATCAGAGCCGGTAGAAGTAATTAACGTAGGTGTTTCTTCATCAAAAAACCAACAATCATTCATTTATCCAAATCCTTCCTCAGGAATACTATTTGTCAATTCTCCTATGAGACCTGAACAAATAATAATTTCAGACATGTATGGCAGAGTAATTTATTGCTTCGAGAGTATCTCAAATATAAACTATTTCGAACTGAATAATCTAGCGAAAGGCATTTATCTTATTAATATTCATTTTTCTGACAAGATTGAGGTATTGAAAGTAGTTTTGCAATGAAGTAGATAAAGTCAATTAACATAAATAAGTTCTTAATATTGCTTATTTTTATTACTTTCAGCGTATCTGAAACTTTTTTTTTTAATTTTGCATTTTGTCATTAAAACATTTAATCTTTTGTGAGCCTCGAATTGCAAAATATTTTACTCCATTTTGAATCTGTAAGCCTCAGGGATATAAATGAAATAAGCTTGATGAGAAGAAAGGATTCAAAGTACATATTCCATAAAAAATTATTACCAACAGTGCTTGAAAAGTTAAAGAATGACTATAAAGCATTAGAAATCAATGGAGAAAGAGTAATGGAGTATGAGACAGAATATTTTGATACTCCGGACTTCTTATTTTATCATCTTCATCATAATTGCCGTCTAAACAGATATAAAATACGTAAAAGGGACTATCTAAATTCCCATGAAAGTTTTCTTGAGGTAAAGTTTAAATCAAACAAAAGAATTACTGAAAAAAACAGGCTTAAAATTGACTCCGAAGACATTTTTGATGAAGAAAATGTAATATTTGTTGAAAAGAATTCTCATATTAGTCTCGATAATCTTGAATCAAAACTCTTCAATAGTTTTCATAGAATTACATTAGCAAATTTTGCTTGTAATGAAAGAATAACCTTTGATTTAGACTTAAGTTACAGAAACAGAGTGCAAAGTGCATCATTAAACAATCTTGCAATTTGTGAGTTAAAGCAGGATGCATACGGTAGTGTTGTAAGCCCTGTAAAAAACATTTTAAAATCCTTGTCAATACATCCATTTTCGATTAGTAAATACTGCATTGGAACCGTTTTACTTAATCCTGAAATAAAACAAAATAGATTTAAAAGTAAATTATTAACAATAAATAAAATTAGTAATGGATAGTTTTTTAGGAATCAGCCTTTTTGACATTGACAGTTTTCTTAATATGTCAATACGTTTTACATTCAATCTTATATTCACGGTAATTATTGTGAGATGTTTATATTATCCTATTGCGAGACGCAAGGATTATCTATTTACATATATCATGATATCTGTAGTGGTATTCTTGCTTTGCTACATGTTGGGCGAAATTAAGTTGAGAATTGGTTTTGCTTTAGGTTTATTTGCAATTTTTGGAATAATCCGATACAGGACAACAACTATTCCAATTAAAGAAATGACATACTTATTCATCATCATTGGTATGGCTGTTGTTAACTCACTCACGACTAAAAAAGTAACATTTGCAGAACTCGCTTTTACTAATGTAATCATAGTTGCAATTACTTTTGGTTTGGAAAAAATCTGGCTGCTAAAACATGAAGCTTCTAAGGTTGTGGTATTTGAAAAAATTGATCTGATATTACCAGAAAGAAGAGAGGAACTATTAGCAGATTTAAAAGAAAGAACAGGACTTAATATTCACAAAATTGAAATTGGTAAAATTGACTTTATGAGAGATATTGCTCAAATCAAAATTTTTTACTATGATAAAGACCCCAGTTCTTTTACGGAAGATGAGTACGAAATGAGAAATAATGAAAATGATTTTCGCTAAAATATTTTTTAAGTATCTACGTTTATATAGTCTTAATTATCTAATATGAAAAACATAAAATTATTAGCAGTTTTCATTTTATCAGTTTTGTTGATAATAGGAATTAGTTCTTGCGAAAAGACTGAAGGAGAAGGTGGCACCTCATCTATTAGCGGGAAAGTGAGAGTAATAGATTACAACAGTAACTTCACTCTGATTAATTCAGAATATTATGCACAAGAATCACGGGTGTACATTATTTATGGTGACGACATTACTCATTCAAGAGATGTTAGAACAAACTTTGATGGCACATTTCGTTTTTCATTTCTCAAAAAAGGGACCTACCATATTTACGCATATTCAAAAGACTCAAGCTTTACTTCACCTTCAGGCTATATTCCTATAATAGTGAGTGTTGACATTACCAAAAACAATCAGCACATTGAAGTCGACGATATTGTTGTTTTAGATTAGTGTAATGAGACCAGGGTTACTAATTATTGCATTGCTTATAGTTTCTCAAGCTTTTTGTCAGCAAAAAGACTTTCAGGTTTGGACAGAAGCCGAAATAACGGCAGGACTTAAACATGGTTTCAGTATTTCTTTTGAAAATGAAAAAAGATTTATAAATAATTCATCGTTATTTGGAAGAAATCAATCTGATATTGGTATAGATTATGAAATAAGTAATCTTTTATCGGTAGGTGTTGCATACAGATATATCTTTTATTATCCATTTTCTCATGTTACTTATGGTAAAAGCAGATGGGTCGCAGACTTATATTATAAACCACGATACAAAAGATGGCGATTTAATACGAGATTAAGACTGGTAAATGACAATGAACAGTTCTCTCCAAATTTATTCTCATTAAGACCCCTTCATAGAGAGAGGTTTAAAGCGACATACAATGTAAGAAAATCTCCTTTAAGATTTAGTGGCGCAGTTGAAACATATTTCCCTTTAAGTCAAAATTTATTCGAACTAAGAAAACTCAGACTAACAACCGAAATCCAATACCGTCTTTCGAAAACTCACCGTTTTGGGCTTGGCTTTACATTCGATAAAGAATTTAATCAAAGAAATGCCATGAATGCATTTATTATTCAGACTTCCTATACCTTTAATCTGGGTAATCTTAGTGAAGAATAAAAGCATTATATACTAAAAGTACTGCTTAATCTAATAATTCATAATTAAGTTAGTGCTTTTAGTAATCTTGTATATATTTACTGAAATGTAAATTTAACTTTTATCTATGAAAAAACTTGTACTAATTCTTAGCCTTGGACTATTATTTGGAAATTTATTAAATGCACAAACACCATTAACTAATGCAGTTAATTTTACTGCAACGGATATTTATGGAGTTGAACATACTTTATTCGATTATTTAGATGATGGCAAATTTGTATGTATTGATTTTTTCTTTATTGCTTGTCAAACATGTGTAGCTACTGTTCCCAATTATAATGCGGCATATCAACATTATGGATGTAATTCAAGCAATGTAATTTTTCTGGCTGTAAGTTCTTCCGACAACCAGTCTGCCCTATTAAATTATGCCGCAAGTACAGGATATGAATTTCCTATGATTCCAAACAATTTTGGAATATCTAATTCATATGGAATAACATATCATCCAACATATATTTTAATCGCACCAAATCGAGTAATAGTTGAAAGAGACATATGGCCTGCGTCTAATATTCAAGCCTTTACAACTCCAATATCAAATCAGGGAGGGATTCCAGCAGAATGTGGCACTCCTGTAAGTTTAGATTTCGAGAGTATATTAAATTTTGAAGTATATCCAAATCCTGTTCAAGACATATTGCATATCGCGGTAGATGAACCAAATCTTAAAGTTGAATTATACAATGTATTTGGTTCAATGATTGATTCTTTTATACTTAATGATAGAACGAGTTACAACTTCTCGAATAAAACTTCCGGCATGTATTTTCTGCATGCAATAAGAACAGATGGAAGCAATAAAGTATTTAAAATTATTAAGGAATAGTATCTGGGCTTCTTTTGGAGAAATAATTATACTTGCTAAATCAAACTATTTTTGATCAGTTCTGCTATATCGAGGTTTCTAATTTCTTCTTCTTTGTTTTTATACTTCAGTCCATCAGTTAGCATGGTCATACAGAAAGGGCATGAACTAGCTATTATATCTGCATTTGTTTCGAGAGCTTCTTCTGTTCTTTCGATAAAAATTTCTTTATCTCCTTTCTCTGCATCTTTAAACATTTGAGAACCACCGGCTCCACAACATAAAGCAAAACTTTTATTTCTCTTCATCTCAACACTTTTCAAACCTAAATAATTCAACAAAAATCGAGGGGCTTCATAATTATCATTTGCCCTTCCAAGATAACATGGGTCGTGAAATGTAACAGACATCCCTGTGAGTTTTGTTTTATCAAGTTTTAAATTACCTTCTTTAATCTCTTTTGCGAGATATTCTGTATAATGAATCACTTCATATTTACCACCCAGATCAGGATATTCATTTTTAAATATATTGTAGCAGTGAGGGCAAATGCATATTATCTTTTTTATTTGATACATTTCGAATGTTTCAATCAGCATAAGCGCCTGCATTTGGAAAAGCATTTCGTTTCCGGCTCTTCTTGCAGGGTCTCCATTACATGTTTCTTCGGTTCCGAGAACAGCATAGTCGGCATTTAAATGATTAAGAATTGAAGCAAATGCTTTAGCTACTTTCATATATCTAGCATCAAAAGCTCCCGCACAACCAACCCAAAATAGAAACTCTGGGTTATGTCCTTTTGCGAACAATTCTGACATTATAGGAACCTCAATTTTTATTTTATTTTCCATAACAAATAGCTTAGTTTTTAGTTACTATACCTCTGTCCATTTTAATCTGTCTTCGTTTGAATACTGCCAGGGTGCACCATTATTTTCGATATTTGCAAAGATTGCATTGATTGGAGCAGGAGCAGAAGCTTCTTCCATTACAAGATATCTTCGCATATCAATAATAAATGTTGGATGATCTATATTTAATGGGCATTCTTTTGCACAAGCATTACAGGTTGTGCAAGCCCATATTTCTTCTTCTGTAATATAATCACGTATTATACTTTTGCCATCGGAATAGTTTTTATCTTTAACTAGCCCCTTTCCTTTCTCTTTCATTCTCTTTCTGATATCAATAAACAATTTTCGGGGTGAGAGTTCTTTTCCTGTAAGATTTGCGGGACAGACAGAAGTACATCTTCCACACTGAGTACACGCGAGTGAATCAATATAATTTTTCCATGTAAAATCTTCTGCGTCTAGAATCCCAAATCTTGCTATCTCCGGACTATCGGTTGGTGTTGCGGCATAAGCTGTTTCAGGATTAAGCATCATTTTAACTTCGCGGGTAACATTGTCCATATTTGCAATTTTTCCAAGTGGTGTCAGACGACTGACAAACACATTTGGGATTGACATAAAAATGTGAAAATGCTTTGAGTAAGGTAATACATTCGCAAAAATAAATATCAGTACTATGTGAAGCCACCAATTGATATCATGAACAAGATGCATAATATCATAAGATAATCCAGCAAACATCGGGGCAATAGCTTCACTTATAGGATATCTCCCTACAAAGTCGGCATTTTCTTTGTGCATCAGCACATAGAAAATATTAACTCCAGCTAGCGAAATCATCAAAATCAAAATGAATGTTAAGGCAAGAAAGGCATCTTTATGATTTTTGGAAGAAAGTTCTTTCCCATGCAGTCTTGGTATATCAATGCAACATCTCCTAACTATAAAAATAACTATAAACAAGGAAATAACATAAGCCGAAATATCTCCCAGAGCCATAATAATATCATAAAATAAGCCCATAAAACCAAGAGACCGTTCAATTCCGGCTACACCATCAATAACAATTTCTATGCTTCCAATCAGAATCACACAAAAACCCCAAAAAACCAAAGCATGCATAAATCCTGCAATCGGGCTGCGAAAAATTCTCTCCTGCAAAAAAGCATTAACTATAGTAAGTTTAATTCTCTTTCCGAATTCCTTTATCGGATAAGCTGGTTTAGTAAGCTTAAAGAAAGCTACAATTTTTAAGATTGAGTATAAAAATACTCCTATTGTAATCACAAGTAGGATTGAAAAGATAAATTGTTCCATACCGACATTAAATTAATTTCAAATGAAATCCGTAGGATAATAAAAATATCTTGCGGTAAATTATTTACTATTTAATTTTCTTAACTGATTCAATTAAGTTGGGCAAAACTTTAAAAGCATCGCCTACGATACCGTAATCGGCATAGCTAAAAATTGGAGCATCCTTATCTTTATCAATTGCAACCATAACTTTTGATCCGGAAACACCACCAATATGCTGAATTGCACCTGAAATTCCAACAGCAATATACAAAGTCGGAGCAATTATTTTTCCTGTTTGTCCAACATGTTCATCATGCGGTCTCCAATGCTCGTCGGAAACAGGGCGAGAACAAGCTAATCCTGCTCCTAATAATTCTGCGAGTTCTTCGAGAGGCTTCCAATTGTCACCTGATTTCATTCCTCTACCACCTGCAACTACAATATCAGCTTCAGTAAGTAGAATTTTTCCGCTTACCAAATCTACATCAGTCACATTTGTAGAAAATAAGGAGGCGTCAACTTCAGGATTATAATCTACGATCTTAACATCCTTTATATTTTCAACAACATCGCATGAATTTGGATTTATTGTTAATATTTTTATTTCTGTCTTAATATTTACATTCAAAAATGCAGACCCATTGAATGTTTTTCTTATGAGTTTAAATGGATTGATGGATAGAGGTAAAGCTGTAACTCCAGAGGCTAGCCCTGCTTTTAGCTTTACGGATAATCTTGGCGCAATCGCTTTTCCAACATTTGTATTTGCAAAAATTACAATCTCGCCATTCTCTTTTTCACAAATCTCCGCAATTAGTTGAGTAAAAGCTCTTGTATCTTCGATTTTCATTTTTTCTCCTATTATTCTCAGGATTTTATCAGCTCCAAGTTTCGACAAAAGAGATAATTCCTCATCAGTAACGTCTCCAACTGATATCGCTATTACTTCTTTGGAAGTTTGTGCGGCAATATGTGCGGCATAAGATATTGTCTCGAAAGCATTCTTTTTTAGCTTTCCATTTCTATTTTCTGTAAAAACTATTATTGACATTTTACTTTGGTTTTATATGAATACTTAATATAATTTCTAAATGACTTTTGCTTCATTATGCAGCAAATCTACTAGTTTATCTGTATCTTCTTCATCTATTATTTTGCATGCTGCTTTTGGTGAAGGTAATTCAAAAACTTCATTTTCGACCATTGTTTCAAAACTTTTAGCTTCTGCAACAGTCAAAGGTTTTGTTCGTGCCATCATAATTCCCCTCATTGCAGGAATTCTTGGATTAATACAAATTCCTTTCTGAACTATTGCCAAAAATGGAGCACCTATTACAATTGTTTCCTTACCACCGTCAATATCTCTTTTGAGAACAAAGTTTTCACCATTAAAATCACAAGCAGATACAGCAGATACCGAATTCATATTAAGTAATTCTGCCAACATCCCACCTACAGATGCAGAGTTATAATCACTAGATTCTATCCCGCAAAAAATAATATCATAAGATTCGCTTTCAACAGCATTCGCGATGTTTGCTGCAATAGAATATGAATCTTTCGCATCGCAGTCGACTCTAATTGCATCGTCTGCGCCCATTGCAAGAGCTTTTCTAATTGTTGGTTCTACAGTTATTGGTCCAACATTAATTACCGTAACTTTAGTGATTTTTCCTTCTGAGCCTTCTTTCAATTCAAGAGCTCTTGTAAGCGCAAGTTCGTCCCATGGATTAATAACCCACTGGATTCCAGCTGTTTCCAACTCTTTCATTTCGGCATTAAACCTGATTTTGGTTGTTGTGTCAGGTACATTTCCAATACAAACCAGTATTTTCATTTTTCTATTATTTAGTTAATAATTATTTATTAATAAGCGTTCTAGAAATTACAATTTTCTGTATTTCAGAAGTTCCTTCATATATCTGAGTTACTTTAGCTTCTCTCATAAGTCTTTCTACGTGGTATTCTTTGACGTATCCGTATCCTCCGTGAATTTGAACCGCCTCTGTTGTAACTTCCATTGCTATATCGGCACAATATTGTTTAGCCATCGCACTCTGTAATCCGTATGGTAGTCCATTATCTTTCAGCCATGCAGCTTTAAGAACAAGATTTCGAGCATTTTCGATTTTCACTGCCATATCTGCGAGTTTAAATGCAATTGCCTGATGGTTACATATTTCAGTACCAAAAGCCTTTCTTTCTTTAGAGTATTTCAATGCGAGTTCAAAAGCTCCGGCTGCAATTCCTGTTGCCTGTGCGGCAATTCCTATTCTTCCACCGTCGAGAAGACTCATTGCGAATTTGAATCCGAATCCGTCTTCCCCAATTCTGTTTTCTTTGGGAACTTTAACATCTGTAAACATTACAGAGTGAGTGTCTGAGGAACTCATGCCCATTTTTTCTTCTTTAGGACCCAAGCTTATTCCTGAAGTATCTTTATCAACTATAAAAGCATTTATACCCTTATGTTTTTTCTCAGGATAAGTTTGAGCGATTACAATATAGGTTGAGGCATTTGCAGCACTGGTAATCCAGTTTTTAATACCATTTATAAGATAATAATCCCCCATATCTATTGCTGTGGTTTTCTGGGAGGTTGCATCTGAGCCAGCTTCAGGTTCTGAAAGTAGAAAAGCTCCAATTTTTTCTCCTCTAGCTAAAGATGGTAGAAATTTTTGTTTTTGTTCTTCTGAAGCGTATTTTTCAATTCCATAATTTACCAAGGAATTGCAAACAGATAATACAACTGCAACTGAAGCGTCAATTTTTGAGATCTCTTCTATCGCTAATGCATAAGATACTGTATCCATGCCTGCGCCGTCGTATTTTGGATCTACCATTATTCCAAAAAAGCCGAGTTCGGCTATTTTTTTTAATTGTTCTTTTGGGAATAAAGACTTAGAGTCCCTTTCAATTACTCCAGGCAAAAGTTCTATCTCAGCAAAATCTCTTGCCGCTTGCCTAATCATTTTTTGCTCTTCACTTAAATGAAAGTCCATATTGCTTGTTTTGATTTTTAAAAAAGTTTCATGTTGATTCTGATTTACAAAAATAGAAAAATATTTACATCAACAAAACAAATGCTAAATTAAATGATTTTTTTACATGAAGTTTTTAAACCCGAATTATTTATAGGCAAATCATCCGTTTGTCTTACGATGCCTCTTTCTTTCATTTTCATCAAGAATAATTTTTCTCATTCTGATGGCATCTGGAGTAATTTCGCAATATTCATCCTCAGCAATATATTCAAGATAATCTTCAAGAGAAAATTTCCTTGCCGGAGCAATCGACACCTTTTCGTCAGTCCCGGCCGCTCTTACATTTGTTAGTTTTTTTGAATGAATTACATTCACAACAATATCGTCCTGTCTAGTATTTTCTCCTATTACCTGTCCGGCATATATTGGATCTCCCGGTTCAACAAAGAATTCTCCTCTGTCTTGTAGCCTATTAAGAGAATAAGCTATAGCTATTCCTGTTTCCATTGCAATCAGTGATCCATTCCTTCTTTTCAAAATGTCTCCTTTCCATTCCTCAAACCCCTTCAATCGATGAGCCATCACAGCTTCTCCTTCTGTCAATGTCATAACTTGATTCTGTAACCCAATGATTCCTCTTGATGGGATTGAAAACACAAGAACAGACCTTTCATCAGTTGATTGAATACTAACAATATCTCCTTTTCTGGATGTAACGGCTTCAATAACTTTACCTGACATTTCCTGAGGTAGATTAACGGTTAATTCTTCAATAGGTTCACATTTTTTGCCATTAATCTCTTTGATTACTACTTTTGGCTGACCAACTTGTATTTCGTAACCTTCTCTTCGCATATTTTCAATTAATATCGACAAATGCAAAATTCCTCTTCCATAAACTATATGTGAATCAGGAGAGCCTGTTTCTTCAACTCTTAATGCAAGATTCTGTTCTATCTCCTTTAAAAGTCTATCTTTCACATGTCGTGATGTAACATATTTTCCTGATTTGCCAAAAAACGGAGAGTTATTTATTGTGAACAGCATACTCATAGTAGGCTCATCAATAGAAATTGGCACTAATTGTTCAGGATTTTCAAGATCTGCAATAGTATCTCCAATATCAAAATTTTCTATCCCTAATACTGCACAAATTTCTCCAGATTGAACTTCAAATTTGACTCTTTCTTTTCCTAATCCTTCGAAAATGTACAATTCTTTAATTTTATTTTTTGCAATTGTTCCATCTCTTTTAACTAGAGAAATGCTCATCCCTGTTTGAATAGAACCTCTGGAAATTCGCCCAATCGCAATTCTGCCAGTATATGAAGAGTAGTCTAATGAAGAAATCATCATTTGCAAGTTCCCTTCTTCAATTTTTGGAGGTGGGATATGTTCAAGAATTGTATCCATTAAAAAGCTGATATCAATTGTTTCATTTTCATGACTATCCGACATCCATCCATTTTTTGCTGACCCATAAACTGTTGGGAAGTTAAGCTGATCTTCGCTTGCCCCTAAGGAATACATCAAATCAAATACATCTTCCTGCACATTTTCTGGATTACAATTTGGTTTGTCGACTTTATTAATTACAACTACCGGCTTTTTATTCATTTTAATAGCCTTTTCAAGAACAAATCTTGTTTGCGGCATTGGACCTTCAAAAGCGTCAACCAATAACAATACTCCATCTGCCATATTCAGCACTCTTTCAACTTCACCTCCAAAATCACTATGTCCGGGAGTATCAATAATATTAATCTTTACTCCTTTGTATCTAACAGAAACATTTTTTGAGAATATAGTAATCCCCCTCTCCCTTTCCAAATCATTAGAGTCCAAGATAAGTTCTCTTGTTTCCTGATTATCTCGAAATAGTTTTACTTGGTGTAATATTCTATCAACCAGCGTTGTTTTTCCATGGTCGACATGGGCAATTATTGCGATATTTCTAATATTATGCATATTCATTTAAAACAAAGTTTGCAAAGGTAGTTTTTTTTAACGATTCAAAAATCTGTAATGGAGAATATTTGCATTATTTTTATTGCGCACTCTTTTATAATAGTTTGGCTAACAATTAATAAAGTCCTCTCAAGTGTTTGTTCAAGAATTGAATAGTGGCTTTAAATACTGTTTCTCTTGCTTGATGATGTGGAATGTGACCACAATCAGGTATGTACAGTATTTCTGATTTTCCTGAGGATTTTGTATGTATAGATTCCAGTTGGCTGTAGTTTCCGAAATTATCCTCCGTTCCTTGTATTGCAAGAACAGGGCAAGTAATTCCAGGGATGTAGTGTTCAATATTCCAGTTAAGCATTTCGGGTTGCAACCATAAGGATAGCCATGCTTCTGCCATTGCGTCGGTATTACTGCCATGATATTTACGAAGTTTTTTCCGAAAATCTGTATTGTAGTATTGGTGATGAGCTTCCTGAAGACCTTTTTCAGTGATTTCGTCAATAAAAACATGGGCGGCTTCGGTAATTATTGCAAGAGTATCGTTCGGAAACAGCGAAGCATATACAATAGCAATTGAACCTCCATCGCTATGACCAAAGATGATTTTTTTATAATTGTCGAGTCCTGTTTTTCTAAATAATTCGGGCATATAGTCGGAAGCTTCTTTTTCGAGATAATCAATTTCACGGGGTTCTTCTATTTTTCGCGATTTACCATATCCGTATCTGTCATACATAAAAGCAGCCAGATTTAGTTCAGAGGACATCTGTTCAGGAAAATTCTTCCATTGTTCACTGCATCCAAGACCTTCGTGAAGAAATACAAGTACGGGTTTTTCTGCTGAAAGATATTCCTGATTAATTATTCTATAATATATTGATTTGTTATTTACTTCAACAAACATTGTTGTATTTTCAGTCATTTTTATTATAATTCTGCAAGTTTATTTTTCATTGATTCAAATTCACTGACAATTTCAGTGATGATTTCTTCTGCAGATTTTATTTCGTTTATTGTTGCCGATACTTGACCGATTTCGAGTTCTCCTTCGTCTATATCTCCTTCGAACATTCCAATCCTTGATCGTCCTTTACCTAAGAGTTCGAGAAGTTCTTCAGGAGTAGCACATTCTTTTTCTTTTTGCACGACATCATTATAGAATTTATTTTTCAGCAATCTTACAGCTATTAGAGACTTAAGACTAAGCATTGTGTCCCCGTCATGAGCTTCAAGTACTTTTTGTTTGAATTCGGGGTGTGCAGATGATTCTGTGCTGGTAACAAAACGGGAGCCGATTTGTACTCCTTCGGCACCAAGAGCCATTGCTGCAAGCATTGCTTTGCCGCTACCAATTCCTCCGGCAGCAATAACCGGAATGTCAACAGCATCTGCAATCATTGGAATTAGCACCATCGTTGTTGTTTCTTCGCGTCCGTTATGTCCTCCGGCCTCAAAGCCTTCGGCAACAATTGCATCAACGCCAGAATCCTGACACTTCAAAGCAGATTTTTTATTTGCAATAACATGTACTACTTTAATTCCATTTTCTTTTAATGCAGAAGTGTATTTAGCGGGATTTCCGGCTGAAGTAAAAACTATTGGTACTTTTTCTTTAATTACAATATTGATAAAATCTTCGGCATAATTAAATATTAGGGGGATATTTACTCCAAAAGGCTTATTTGTTGCATTTTTGCATTTTTTGATATGCTCTCTCAAAATATCCGGATTCATAGAACCAGAGCCTATCAGTCCCAGTCCGCCTGAATTACTTACAGCTGATGCCAGTTCCCAGCCGCTGCACCATATCATACCTCCCTGAATAACTGGATATTTAATGTCGAAGAGCTTTGTTATTCTGTTCATATATTCTATTTTAACATCAAAGATATAAAAAGTTGAAAGTTTAGAAAGTCCCAAGAATCAAAACTCCCTTATTTTTGTAAATCTTCGAGAACCCACGAGAAAATATGAAATTGCTTATATAGATTATTTTTACAAAAGATTAACAATAAAGAAAGCTGAAATTAGCTAACAATATGTAAAGATACTTCTGTTTTCTCGTGATTTGTAGAGAAGAAATGACTTTTAACTGTTAACTAAAGTATTTACAGCTTTATATTCCTTTTGAATTTGCTCAAAGCATTCTTTTACTGAAATTATTTCGGTTGTTTTGTATGCGTTTGAACCTGCAAAAGAAAATCCGTTTTGGAAGCTACCTTTTGCCGCATTCAACAATGCCTCTGCTATGCAAAACTGGACTGACTTATAATCGCAGTATTTGATACATCTCCACCCGCATTTTATTGGTTTTTTATGTCCTTGTTGAATCTCTCTTACAAAATCATTTACAATAACTCTACCGGGCATCCCGACTGGACTGTCTATCAAACTTATATCTGATTCCTTTGCTATAATGTAATTTAGTTTAAACTCAATATCAGCGTCACATTCGTTTGTTGTCACAAATCTTGTCCCCATTTTAACTGCTTTTGCGCCGATTTGCATAATATTGTAAATATCCTCACCTGAATATATACCACCGGCTGCTATAACAGGAATTTCAATTCCAAACTTTTGCTGATAGATGTCCATTTCCCGAACGGTCTCTTTTACAATTGATTCCAGAGATTTTACTTTGTTTTCTAATATTTCTTTTTTCTTAAATCCAATATGTCCTCCACACAAAGCGCCTTCAATAACAACCGCATCTGGAACCCTGTTAAATTTCTCCATCCAGTGTTTAAATATAAGATTCGCTGCCCTCGAAGAGGATACCTTAGGTATGAATTTTGTCCCAGATTCTTCCAGTTTGTCGGGCATCTTTAATGGTAGTCCTGCTCCAACAAACACTACATCAATTTTGTCTTCGAGGCAAATATCCAACAAGGCATCATAATCTGTTAATGCCATCATAATGTTAACTCCTATTGCTCCGTTTGTCATTTTACGAGCCTTCTGAATTTCTCTCCTTAATGCAATTTTATTCGACTCCTCAATGTTTTTTTTATAATTTGGTTCAGTCATACCAATACCTACAGATGAAATTACTCCAATTCCACCCTGATTTGCAACTGCCGAGGCCAGACCTGATAATGAAACACCAATACCCATTCCTCCCTGTATTATTGGCAATTTAACTCTAAGGTTTCCTATTTTCAACTCATTCATATCCTATTCTCACTTATTAGCATTAACAAAAAAATCTTTAAATAAGCTTTTGCAAAGCAAAAGCAATCTATGATAAAACATTCATCTATCACAAAAATATAATATAGATTTTTTAGTAATAAAAAATAGGTATGAATCAAAGGTTTTTCGTTGTAATTCTAAATAATAGGGGTGAAATCTAGTTTATCAGGGGTGAAATCTAAAGATTAAATCTTTTTTTAAAGTCATCAATGTATAATTGTGAAACAAAGGCAGGGAATTCAATCTGATCAAAATATAATTTATACCCTTGAGAATTTGCTTGGACATTTATAATATGATTAATATTTACTATAAATGATCGGTGACACTTAATAAAACATGAAAACTCTTTTAGGGATGCTTCAATATTTTTCATGGAATTCCTAATTAACTGTTTAATAATCTTTCCTTCAGATTGGTAAAAAACTTCGATGTAATTATCTGCTGCTTTGATTAATACAATACATTTAACCTTAACTAGTAAACTGTCTTTCTTGTAATCAGAATTTAACTGGATTAATTGTTCCATCTGATCTTTCCTTTCTATAAGTTTTTTATTCAAAAGTTCGGATGTTTTCAGATTAGTTCTTAGTAATCTATTATGATTAATTACAATTAACAATACTATTGGGACTAAAGCTAATAATCCTATTTTCCATATACTTATAATACTTATGAAAATAATCCCAAATAACTTTGTATAGAATAAATAATAAAAAAATGAAATAGTAATTAGTGACCAGAAATTCCATAGAATTTCCTTCTTTATATTCCACTTATCGCGATTAAATATGTTTGGGATAAGACTTGGCAACACCATCAAATTAACAGAAAGAACAAGAAATGTTGATGCTGCAAGACCAATTGCAAGATACAACATTTCAAGCTTGGTAAATTCTTCTCTATCAATTGGTTGAAAAAGAAAAATAAACCCTAAAACGCCAATGCTGATAAAAAAAATAAGTTTTGCATTATATTTTAAGTCATCATTGAAGGGGTACTTTTTATTTAAAATTTTTAACATTAACAGTATAAAAAATTAGTTATCTGATGCAAAGATAATGTAATTTAATGTCTTTGAGTTTATTTGATATGCCTTTGTTAATTTTGATTGTAGATAAATATTTGAACTTCCATGATGTATCTATTGCTAAGCATGGTTTTAATAGAGTTGCATATAATTGTAAAAATTAATAATATCTTATAGAACATACCTCATTTTTATATAAACGAGATTAATTCCTGAATTTACATCAAAGCTAAAATTTTTGAATTTTGGTTTCCTCAGACCAGATGAATTGAAATTTGAGAATCCAAATCCTTCAACTGGAATTCCTATCAGATTGTAATCCATTTTACCATCACTATTCTCATCATCAAGTATAGCAATCCCATAATTTCCTGGTTTTAGATCAAATTCAATATTAAGAACTCCTGATTTTGCAAAGTTTTTTTTAAAGGTCTTTTCAATAATTGGATTTTCATTCTTAAAGTTTATATCACTGTCGAAAACTGCAAGTTGGATACACCCATTTTTATTTCTTACCCCCTCAACAGTAATCTGGATTGTTTGCCCGTAAGAATAATTTATTGATACCCCAATCAATAATAATACTAAACTTTTCAATCTTATCATAACATTGAACTAAAATTATATTAGCTAATTCTCTAGTGCAGCTGGAGCAAATGAGCTTTCTGGCATATTCGAGCCTACCTGAAAAGCATCAATTATCATCACGGATTTTCGCTCGTTTTGTTCGTTTTTCATCTCCATTTTAAATGCAAAATATTTGCCATCTGATTGTTTTCTGTAGTCGCTGATAGTTTGTGTTCTATGTAGTTTTCCGTTAAAATCATAATATTCAACTTTTTGTGCAAGATAAGTGCCTTGTTCAATATATGAAATCTGTTTACCAAAGCCGTGAGCATCTTCTACATCTGCATTTTTTGGAACAATCTCAATTTTATAGCAGTTTTTGCCATTTACATTTGTAGTACCAAGTCCTTTGTAATTAAAATCTCTGCTGTTGGGTGTACTCATGTCTGAGTTTTTGAATTCCGAACCCATAAAATTGCTTGCCTTGTCGTCTCCTGCAATTCTTCTTACTCTCCTGATTGCCGGCATATAAATCCACATGTCGGATTCTTTGTCATCATGATTATGAACAAGCATTGATGTTCCCTGAACATCTGATGGCGAAGTAAACTTCATAAGAGTTTTGTTAGTTTTTCCGAATTTTATGTTTGCGGTACTTAACTTACGGACTCTTTCATTGCCTCGAGCATCGTATATTTTCAATGTTGATAACATCTCGAAAGACTCAATTGAAATTGCATCCAAAGATTTTTTTGCTATCTGCTCGGGCGACTGAGCGAATACGCTTGAAACTGAAAATACTACTAAGATGCTGAATAAAAGTGATTTAATTTTCATAACTTGCTTATTTTGATTTGGTTAAAAATTTTGGTTTTAATATTATACTTAGTGCAGGGATAAGAATCAATGCACAAATTAGACAGAGAAAAACAGAAATGATAATTAAAAAAGCAAATGACCTTACAATAGGGAAAGCTGATAAAAACAACACAGAAAATCCCAGCATAACGGAGAATGCGTTTATGCTAATTCCTCTTCCGGTTGTTTGTAATGCTTTTTTTACAGATTCGGAAGGTGTTAATCCTGATAAATTCTCAGATTTTAATCTCCAAAAAATATGAATTGTGTAGTCAACACCGAGACCGATTGAAATTGAAGACATTATGGCGGTGACAATATTTAACTCAATCCCTAGCCATCCCATAATTCCAAATGTTGAGATGACAGCAAAAACTAGGGGGAAGCTTCCCATAAGTCCGGCATTAAGACTTCTGAAGATAATCATCATCATTAGTAAAATGGCTATAAAGGCAAAAATCAGTGAGTAATACTGTCCTGTTACAACAGCCTCGCTTAATTCTTTGTCAATCAGGCTGAAACCTCCTGCCATTTTATAGTTTGGATCATCCTTTGTAAGCTCACGAATTTTGTCTAAAAGTGCATTTATTGTAGCCAGATTATCTGCTTTATACTGAATATTCATCAGGGCAAAACTGTAATTGAAGTCTATAAACTCCTCAAAGTCCTCAGGATCTCCACTCATACTGTAAAGTTCGAGGTATTGAGCAATTGCTTCGTACGAATCGGGAATTTTATCATAATATTCGTCTCCTTCATCATTCAATGCCTTACTCATAATTCTGATTATTTTGGCTATAGATGTAACGCTGCCAATTTCAGGGCGTTTTTCCAACTCAGTCTGATAATAATCCAGCCTTTTCATCATATCTGGGTTTCTAATATCACCTTCGAAAAGCAACTGCATTAGTTTTATTCCTCCAAAATTCTCATCTGCAATTTTTAATGCCTGATTAAACGAATGCTTTTCAGGTAATACCTTGTTTGAATCTGAGGCAATCTGAAATCTGAACAATCCACTTGCTGCAAAAATCATAAATACACAGAAAATTAGTACAACTCTTTTGGGATGCTTGGCTATAAAATCACCGGAGTTTTTTAATATTTTCGGTATAATTCCCTTTGCCTGACCTCCAAAACTCTGTAGTTTTTTCCCTTTTTTCAGTAGTAAAAGAACCGCAGGAATAAAACTCAGACTAAGCAACAGAGCTATGCCAATGCTTAAGGATGTTATTACTCCCATTTGTCGAGCCGGGGTTAAAATATGTGTTACAAGACCCAGAATTCCTACAATAGTTGTCAATCCTGTGAGTATAACTGGCTTTTTAAGAAAACTTACGGTTTGTATCGTGATTTCTTTTACGCTAAGTTCGGGATACATTGTGTTTAACTCCTGATATCTGCTAACAACATGAATTCCGTAATTATTGGCAATGGCAATCATCATTATAGGAATAAGTATGCCTATAAGGCTTAATTCCCAACCGAAAACTGCCAGCAGAGCCATAGAAACTAATATTGAAATTATAACAATTGATATAGGAAGCAAAACACCTCTTTTTTCGCGAAACGAAATCAAAAGAAAAATAAACATTAGCAAAACACCAACCGGAAGCAGAATCATCAGGTCACGCCCAATTCTTTCGTTTGCAATTGCGCGCATGTATGGCTGAGCATTGATATAGATTTTTTCATCTCCCGGAAATTCATCCAATGTTGAGTAAATCAATTCCATTAATTCTGAATCTTCAATACTTTTGTTTGATGATATCATTATCATGGTATATCTGAAATCTTTAGAAACAATCAGCTCATAAACCAGATCGTTTTCCATAATTTCTTCACGAAGTTTTTCTGTTCTTTGCTCATCAGTAGGAATTCTTCTTATAACCGGATCAACTTTTAAAAAACCATAATCTCCTTTAATATTTTTTGCATCAAATAGTGAATAAACCCTGTCGAATGCACTCATCATGTTGAATTCCTGACTTAATTTTTGTATTCTTTCGAGGGTTTCGGGACTTAAAACATCATCTGTTTCGAAAATGATAATAATCGGCTCACTTTCACCGAATATTTTTTCAATCTCAATTGTGTTGCCTCTCGACTCCATTGATACAGGTAGGTATGATTCAAGATCTGGATTAATGCCAATTTTAGTTAAAGGATAAATACAGGCTAAAAGCAAAATAATAGTTGCTGCAATAATAAGCTTGGGTCTGTCAATCAAAAAGTTCTTCATCTAAATATAATTATTATTAAAAACCTGCTTTTAGTTCAATAAATGCCCCGCCCAGAACTTTGCCTGAGTATGAAAATAATGAGTTTGTAGGTCCGTGCATATAAAATCCGCCTCCGCTTATACTCAGATTGTCCGCAGCTTTCCATACAAGCTTTCCTCTAAGCATAACTTCTTCGGTAGTAAGATTGTAATATGCAGTAAGTTCGGTGTTTATAATTTCATAGGCAAATGGTTTTGCAAGACTCAGCATAAAAGCATGATTGGTTTTTTCTTGCTGCCTAAATATTTTTTGGTTAAATAATGCCATTTCATATACAGCCATTTCTTCTGCATAACCCAACCAATCTGCGGGATTAATGCTTGTTGGAGGCTGTGGGTTTTGAGGGATTTTAAAATTGAGGGTATTAAGTCCAATATACTGAAAAATTACTTGCAAGTCAGAAAATCTCTTATCTAAACCTAATACATACGAAATATCAGGATTTGGTATGTGAATATTTCTGCGATAATCTTTTGTGTGTTTATATGCAACTTCACCTCTAATAATCCATGATTTTACAGGAATAGCAAAATCAATTCCTGCTGTTCGCATTCTAAATGATTCGCCTGCCAGAGATATTGCCGGAGTGAAACCGCTCCAAGTAATTCCTTGTAGATTAAATCCTGTAAACGGTGAATACCCGTCAAAATATGAAATAGAAAAGCCTGCGATAGGATATTCAAAATTTAATCTGCCTGCAAAAGCTGAATTTTTGAAGTTTCTATCAGGGATTATTGTGTTGCCAAAGCTGGCGAAATCATCAAAATCATCAATTTCAAATAAATCATAACGATAGTTGGACGGCACATAAAAAGGTATTCCGATAAGTTCTGCATCAATATCAGTGTTTATTCTGTATTTTAGCCTGAGCATGAAGTTTGACATAATTTGGTCGTCGGGTTCGGCACTCAAAAAGAAATAATCATACGGATTAATATTATTGGTTGGATTAAAACCATCTGTTCTACCCCACATAACAATTTGATTGCCGAGTAAAATATCAAATTTGTCGGAGGTATATCCACCATAAACTTCCTTTAATTCAATCTGATTATCTTTCTCATTAAAAAATATTCCGCTACGAAAACGAATATCCGATTTAAGGACAATCCCTCGCTGAGAGAAATCTGCACTAAGACTTAATTCACTAAAAATAAGGGAGTAATCATAAGTTGCGCTTAACCCAAAAGCAGAACCCCGAACATAACCTGAGAATATTTCGGATTTTTCTATGCTGTTTTCAGAATCCGAAGATGATGTTGAAGATTCAAAAAGTCCCTGCGAAAAAATATTAAGGCAGGGAAATAATAACAGAAATAATAGTGTTTTTCGTCTCATCTTAATCCTTACAAAATTATATAATAGATAGCGAGCAAAGATAGTTATAGAGTGAGCTTGTAAAGTCCGAATTTTAAAATTAGGACAGGTTCTTATTGTCCGGATATTTAAGTTTGAACAAAAACTTAATGTTTTGGGATTTATAGCGGAGTTTTGTTAATAATAATCTGACTTAATTTTGATTTTTATATTTCAATGGAGTCATTCCTGTCAGTTTTTTGAAAACAGTAAAGAATGATGATTTGCTGTTAAAACCGCACTCGTAGCCAATTGCCTCAATTGAGTACGGATTTTTTGGATTGTCCAGCATTTCTTTTACTGCTTCCACTCTATATTTATTTACAAAACCGAAAAAATTATTTCCAAGCTCTGTATTAAGAACTTCTGTGATATGATATTTGGGGATACTAATGTTTTCGGATAAAATATCCATACTTAAATCCGGGTTGAGATAAGGTTTTTGTTTGTCGAAGTATAGAATAATACGCTTTTTTATGTCCTCTTTTTGAGATGTGGTCAATAGTGAGTTTTTATATTTTTCATCAGGTTCTGTCTCGCCTTTCGATTGTATTTTAGTGAAAATTACTTTTTGTCGCAGCCCGTAAAATCCCAAAACATAGATTAGAAACAGTAAAACTGAGTAATTGTAAATATGCGGTAGTAAAGGTCTTTGTTCAATAATTATTACTACGATGCCAATTGTATAAGCAGATAAACAGTAAAGATTGTAAAAAACAAAGATGAATACTGCCCAACCAAGGCTTTTTTGATTTTGTAGACTTGAAAATTCGTGACGAATATTTTTGCGGTGACGGTATAGAACTTTAAAGATGAGAGCATTATATAGCACCCAAGAAAACAGATTGGCAGCCCCGAAAGCAAATCTGAATCCTAAAGTAGTGTCTGCTTCGAAATATGTTGAAAGTGAAATAGTTTCCTGAAAAACGTATGCAAAAACTTCGAAAAACACAAAGGGCAAGAGATGGAGAAGCTGTATTGGCTTAAGGCGGAATTTTTTATCTGTAAGAGATTTAATATAAAGATAAAATGCAGGGTTGAAAAGTAAAAATGAACTTGATAGTAATGGAGTTCCAAATATCTTGTAGTCAATTGCGCAGGTGAGAAACTCAATTGCCAGAAGACTTAACCACCCCGATAGGATTTTATCACTTACGGATGCATTTCGCTTTGCTGCAATAAGAATTGCTGCAAAAAGACTTTGCGAAAAACCTACCCATAAGATAATTTCCATCATAAGCAACAAACGTATTGGTTAGTAATAATATTTGCAAACATAGTGATTTTATTTTATAACGGAGGCTTCGAGACGTCAGACTGTCGTCTTCCTCTACTTCGTCAGGCTCAGCACACCGCTCAGCCCCCTTGGATTTGAGCGAGAAAGACATTCAGGGTCGAGACGTCAGACTGTCGGCTGCCTCTACTCCTGAGTTCGACAGTGGGACTTACTGAAATTGATTTTGTCATAAAATTTGCAAAAAAATGCAAATTTACCGCCAAAATCATTTGCATACCTTATATGGTAACCCCGATTTCGTTTCACTTCATCGGGGTTACCAATATTCCACGCCTACAGCGTGGATTTGAGGGATTAATATTTACTCCATAATATCGAAATGAATATTTCAGTCAGAATATTGATTATTTCAAATTGGAAAAGCTTGGCTTATCCGATTTATAATATAACATTAAGTACTTTTGCCGCATTTTTTTTTGACTTTTCATCTTCCTAACTGTTATTTTAAATGTCTGTCCAACCATGAAATAAACTCAGAGTACCAGAAGATTGAGTTTTGCGGTTTCAATATCCAGTGATTTTCATCAGGGAAATATACAAGTCTTGCCTCAAGTCCCATAGATTTATAAATTCCATAAACCAAAAATGCATGAGCAACGGGTACTCTGTAGTCCAGTTCACCGTGAATAATCAGCATTGGAGATTTAAAGTTTTCGGCAAATTGTGAGGGATTGTTTTTATTTAGTTGATCATAATTCTCAAAAGGCGTTCCACCGTATTGATACTCTCTATTTCCGGAATAATCTGATGCAAATTGCAGATGCAGGTCATAAACTCCCGCATGATTTATCAGACAAGCAAATCTGTCGGTGTGCCCTGCAATCCAACTTACCATATATCCTCCGTAACTTCCTCCGGTTGCAGCCATTTTGTTGGGGTCTGCAATTCCTTTTTCGATGAGGTAGTCGGCAGCTTTCATAATATCACGAAATGGTTTATCGGCATGATTACCATGAATACTAATAGCGAAATCCTGTCCAAAACTTGTTGATCCGTGGAAGTTTGGCATTGCTACAACATATCCTTGTGCAGCAAAAATTCTGGCATTCCATCTGAAATGAAAATCGTCCCCGAAAACTCCATGAGGACCGCCATGAATTAAAAAAACTGTAGGGTGTTTTTTACTAGGGTCATAATCAGGAGGATAAACAATAAACATTTGAACATCAGCACCCTCTGCTCCCTTGTAAAAGATGTCTTCCTTTTTACCAAATGAAAGCTGTGACAATAATTCATGATTTACTTTTGAAAGATTTTCAGCTTGCGAGTTTTTTAAATTCAAAGAGTAAATCTCATTAGGTCCATCAAGGCTCTGATGAAGGAAGACTAGTCTGTTTTTACCGGCAATTGCAGCACTATTATTAGTTCCACCTCTGAAGATTTCTTTGTGATTCCCTCCGTTTGCTGGAATACTGAATATTGATTTCATCGCTCTGTCCTCGGCATGGAAAAATATAGTTTTATTATCCTCAGACCAAAACCATTGCTGGCATGATAAATCTATTTCAGAAGTAAGCTCTCGGTGTGAACCTGTTTTAATATCATAAATGCTTATTACCACTCTGTCGGCATAAAAATGAGATATACTTTGTTTTCCATAAGCGATGAAATTTCCACAACTACTGAAAACAGGGTTGATGTCACTAGCAGGATTGTCAGGGGTAATGTTTTTTAATTCTCCCGATCTATCCGTTTTTAATAAGAATATATCACTATTTGTTCTGTCGTATGGAGGCACGGTTACATTCATGCTTAATGCAATTGTGTTTCCATCCGGAGAAATGTCGTACGAAACACCACCCATCATGTTAAAATAATTTTGAGTATCAGGCATAAGGTCAGTGATTTTTTCGGAAGAAATCTCTATTTCAAACAATCTTGGATAGTAATTGTCTGTCAACCATCTATCCCAGAATCGGTACATTGTGTTTTCAGTTACTTTAGCTGTTACTTTAGAGTTTTTAATCTCATCAATCATTGTTTTCAACTTTTCCCAATCTCCATTGTAATCGGGAAGAATATTTGCCGCAAAAGCGATTTTAGTTCCACAGGGAAACCATTTGGGAGTGTAAACTCCTACTGGTAAATCGCTTATTTTTTTTGCTTCACCACCTTGTTTTAAATTGAGGATGAATAATTGAGCAGGACCCTCGTCGCGCGAGCTTACAAAGGCTAGTTTCTCACCATCTGGACTCCAGACCGGAGAATTATCCTTGCCACTAAATGTAATCTGTCTTATTTTTCCACTTTCGTTAGACATAAGATAGATGTTTCTGTAGGACTTATCCTCATCTATGTCAAATTCGGTAATTGTAAATGCAGTTGTGTTGCCATCGGGCGAAATTTCGGGAGCTCCAACCCGTTTTAATTGCCATAGTGTATGTGCATCAAATTGCTCTTGGGCATTAGATATGAACCCGAGAATTATAAATGTCAGAAAAAGAAATAATGAAATTTGTTTTGTCATGTCTTTATTTTTTAGTTTGAAGACAAATAAAGTAAAAATTAGTTTTACTGAGAAGAAAAATCGTGAAAAGCGACTTTGTATCTCAATCAAGAATTCAACAAATAAAGATTTCCCTGTAAAAAGAATAATTCTAGCAGTATAATGGCATATGAGACTTGTACTTTACATTATGATTATCAGTGCTACTTAATTATATTCCATCAAAATATCCTATTTGTTAGATTTCCCTTTCATTATAAAATCTTTAATATTAAATATTAAGCTAAAAATAATTGCCGATAAAAAACCAAACAATGTTATATTGTCAGCTAACTCAACAGATATATATGTATTTAAAAGCCTTTCGAACAAATATTGCACATATGAATTCTGTATAGGATAGGCATCTATTTGATTTAATACTTCCCAATGCCAGTCAGTTAGAAAGCAATACCCCATTCCATAGAAAATTCCAAGTACGAACCATGATATTGCAGTAATACCAAGTGTTATTAAATTATAAATTCTTAGTGGTTTATAAATCCATCCAAAAAGATTAAATAAAATAAGAAGAGTATGAAAAATGATAAAAAAGTAATCAAGAAAGTGTAATGTCGACATATTTTTTTTTACAAATATATAAAACCTTGAAATTTATTATAACTCTACGGTGAATCTTATTACAATAATTAGTTAAAACAAGATTTCATCATTTCGGTTTATTACAGTATATTTGACCTTAAAAAATAATATTATAATATGGAAAAAGATAATTCCTTAGTAGTTTGGACAGACAACATGTCATTTAAAACTGAAGTAGAAGGCTACGAATTAATAATTGATGCCCACAAAGATTTTGGTGGGCAAGATAAGGGTCCCAGACCAAAACCACTGCTACTTACAGCCCTTGGAGGTTGCACATCTATGGATGTTGTTGCAATGTTAAAAAAGATGCGTATTGAATATGACGATTTCAGAGTTCTAGTAGAAGGTGTATTAAGTGACGAGCATCCGAAATACTACAATAAAATTCATGTGATTTATCAGATAACAGGAGATAATATTCCTGAAGACAAAATAAGAAAGGCTGTTGAATTATCTGAAGAACGGTATTGCGGGGTTAATTTTATGCTAAAAAAAGCTGCAGAAATAAGTTCAGAAATAAGAATTAATGGGGATAAAATATAAGTCAAAAAAAAATTTTTGTTCTTTTTCAAAAAAAGATCTATCCCATTAGTATTACTAATAATATTTATTATTATTGTGTTTAATTTTTAATTGATATTTATAATTATGAAAAGAAATCTACTAATTAGTGCTTTACTATTATTTTTGGCATTTACATCATGCGAAAGAAAGTGTACTCATACTCCATCAAATCAGGAAGATTATGGTAGTTCGGATTATCTGATTAATGCTACACTTTGGGTTCAACATTCAGGCGAGTTGAGAGCAAGTTTTTTTCAAGCTTTTAATATTGCGAAGATTGCGTTACAAAACAATCTCGATAATTACATAGGTGATAAGACTCCGGCAATTGTGTTTGACTTGGATGAAACACTATTAGACAACAGTTTCTATGAAGCAGATCTTATTCTTAATCAGACTTCTTATAATACTGATAACTGGAAAGAATGGACTGATAAAAAATGTGCTACCGCTACACCCGGAGCTATAGATTTTGTTGAATTCGCCAGTAGTTTTGATGTTGAAATTATTTATGTTTCAAACAGAAGAACAGATGAAATAAATTCTACTTTTGAAAATATGAAGGCATTAGGATTTCCAGAGGTTCCAATAGAAAACTATATTTTCAGAGATGCTGAAAGCAGCAAAATAACAAGAAGGTCGATTATAAGTGAAAATTACGAAATAATTTTGCTTTTAGGTGATAATCTAAACGATTTCGATGGTGTATTTGAAAATAGAAATGACGGAAATGGTTGGCAGGCAGTTGATGACAACAAGGAGCTCTTTGGAACAAAATACATTGTTTTTCCGAACCCCATGTACGGCAACTGGGAAAGGCCTTTATTAAGTAATGAAGAGCAAAGCCCACAGCAAAACAGAATACAATCTTTAATAAGCAGCGCAGATATTTGTAAATAATACTTAGAAATGGTCAAAATTTTCAGGGGAAAGAGGGTCTTGGTAGTTGAAGATGACCCAATAAGCTTGAGGTTTATAAATCTTTTGCTAAAAAAATACGGTTTTATAACTATTAGTGCAAGTAACGGTAACATAGCATTAGAACTCTTTAAAAATAACGAAGTTGATGTGGTTCTACTTGACATTCAAGTACCCGGTCTAAATGGGTTTGAACTAACTAAAGAAATTAAAAAAATTAATAGTAAGGTTCCAGTAATTGTTCAATCTGCAAGCGACATTCATGACTTTAAAGAAAGGTGTAGCTGTGCAGGTTGCGATGATTACATTTCCAAACCCATTGAAAGAGAAGAATTATTACTAAAACTAAAGAATGTTCTCCGTTAAATATTTGTTAAATAAAAAAATATGTATTTTTATATAATAAACATTCTTAAATTAGCACTCTAAATCTATTTATTAACCATTAATATCATCGCTTTATGAAACAATTTTGGAAATTTACACTCGCTACAGTAGTAGGAGGTATCATCTCAATTATTCTATTTTTCACTCTGTTTTTCATTATGTTTTCTATTATCCTTGCTGGGTTTGGAGAAAAAGAAGTTCCAGTAAGTGAAAACACAGTGTTAAAAATTAATTTATCTAACGATATTCCTGATAGAACTACTGACAACCCTTTTAAAAACATTGATTTTACAAGTTTTGAGTCAGTCAAAGTTATGGGTCTTAATGATATATTAAAAACTATCGAAAAAGCGAAGCTCGACGATAGAGTCAAGGGGATTTATTTAGATTTATCTTTTATTCCTGCTGGCATAGCATCTATTGAAGAAATTAGAAATAAACTTCTAGAGTTTAAGGAAACAGGAAAGTTTATTATTAGCTATTCAGATGTTTATACTCAAAGTGCTTACTATCTTGCTTCCGTTTCTGATGAAATATACATCAATCCTCAAGGAGGTTTCGACTGGAAAGGCTTATCTAGTCAGATAATGTTCTTCAAAGGGGCTTTAGAAAAACTTGGAGTAGAAGCACAAATATTTAGATATGGAGAATTCAAATCTGCAATAGAACCATTTACTGAAGAAAAAATGAGTGATGCAAACAGATTGCAAATGCAGGAATTAATTCAAAGTATTTGGGATGTTATGCTCAAAAACATTGCCGCTGAAAGAGAAATAAGTATTGAAGAACTTAATCTATACGCAGACGAATTGATGGCTTATAATGCTGAAACATCTCTAGAACATGGTATGGTTGATGGAATTATGTATTATGATGAGTTTCTCGAATTATTAAAAGATAAATCTGGGAATAAACAAGATTCTGAAGACAAAGACTTTTTAATGAGTTTAAGTAAATATCAGAATGCTAAGGTTGAAGCAATAAAACGAAATAAATCTAAAAATAAAATTGCAGTTGTATTTGCAGAGGGTGAAATTGTTATGGGAATGGGAAAAGACGGGAGTATTGGTGGAGATGGTCTCGCAAAAACAATTAGAGAATTAAGATTAGATGATGAAATTAAAGCTCTTGTTTTAAGAGTTAATTCTCCAGGAGGCTCAGGTCTTGCATCAGAAACAATCTGGAGGGAGGTTCTTCTAACGAAAGAGGTAAAACCAGTGGTTGTTTCCATGGGAAATCTTGCTGCATCTGGAGGCTATTATATAGCCTGTCCGGCAAACTACATTTTTGCTCAGCCAAATACAATAACCGGATCTATAGGAGTTTTTGGGATGCTTCCAAATGTTCAAAAGCTAATGAATGACAAATTAGGAATTACTTTTGACGGAGTTTCAACAAATAAAAACTCTGACATCGGATCTATGACAAGACCAATGGAAGACCATGAAAGAGAGTTTATACAAAAACAAGTGAATGACTTTTATGAAGTTTTCCTTACAAGAGTTGACGATGGAAGAGAAAACCTAAGCTATGAAGAGATTGATGCTATAGGAGAAGGAAGAGTGTGGAGTGGAATTACAGCTCTTGAACTTGGATTAGTTGATGGACTTGGTGGCATAAACGATGCTGTAATAAAAGCAGTTGAACTTGCAGAATTAGAAGATTACAGAATAGTAGAATATCCAACCGAAGTAGACTTCATGGAAAAAATACTGTCTGATTTCTCTGCAAAAATATCACAAACAATTATTGAAAAATCTCTCGGAGAAAATTTTATATTCTTTCAAACTTTAGAAAACTTGAAAGAATATAAAGGTGTGCAAGCCCGAATGTATTTTGACATGGATATTAAATAAAGCGCAATACAAATAAATAAAAAGGTGATAGCCAACAGTGCTATCACCTTTTTTGCTTACTAATTAAAACAATCGCTATGAAATTTTAATTTTTTACTCTACAATAATAGATAAATATAGAATATGGCTTATTCAGATTTCTAAAACTTTATCAACTTTTTATTAACATCTTTACCTTCTCCTTGAATATTAACAAAATATACTCCGGATGGAAGAATTCCCAAATTAATGTTATTATTACCCTTCTTTAAGATGCTATCAAAAATGCAAATTCCAGATATTGTAAATATTTCAATAGCCAATTCTTGTTCTGAATTATTTTGAACTACAACAAAATCATAAAATGGATTTGGAAAAAGAACTAAATTAAGTTCATTTATAAAATTATTTATACTATTCGATACTATTGAATTTTCATGAATAATGAAGCTTACTTCATTAAAATCAATCAAATCGTGTAGTACAATTTCCTTTTCTTCACATTGATAACCTGCTTTTTCAACCATAACAAAATAATTCCCCGCTGGGAGGTCGCTGAACATAAAAAATCCGGTATTACCTGTTTTAGTATAACTAATTATTTCTCTATCTACATTTAGTAGGAATACAACCATATTAGGTGCAGGATTCAGTGCTTCATCCTTTTGTTGACCTGACAACCAATTTTGTGCAAATATATCTTCTTCAAAAGCTGCTTCATCTGAATAATAAACATAACCTGAAATAGAAGAGTAACCAAAATAAGCTGTATTGTAACTTATGAGATTTGTAACTAGTGTATCAGATATTTCGCTCAAGCTGAAAATACTATTGTTTTGCCAAAAAGGTTCCGAAAAAGAATAGACCGGAAAATATTTGGGAAAGTAAATTTCTTCAGTATTAAAAAAAGGTATAATATGAGTTAGGTAAAAATCTTCAACAAACAAATTTTGAAAACTGTAAATCCCGTTATAAATCTCAGCAATATCAATCGCTGTATAATTAAGTTCTTCGTATTTGTACAATACTGCAATTCCTATTGGAAGTTTTACATTTCCAGCATATACCATTCCAGAAAAGTCGGCATAATAAATACTAGTATCAATGACTTGTATGGTTTGGCAATACGTGTCTGTACAACCTGAATAAGTCATAATTGTTACACATACATTATAATCTCCTGGTTCTTCGTAATAATGCACCGGATTTGGCTCAACAGATTCGTTATCATCACCGAATTGCCAATGAAAATACTGAAACTCTCCACTCGAATTATTCAAAAATCTATAATAACCATATTCGCCAGGCACAGGAATATTTTCATAGGTAAAACTTGTACTGCAATCATTACTATTAGTAATTACAACGCAATCACTTCCATAGCAGAAATCTCGTGTTAGTGTCACACAGTAAACACCCGGTTCTAGATTATTAATAACAGCCCCCCATTCCCCGTTGCTCCAATTGGAATAATAATAACCGGGGTAATCGCCCGTTCCCGATACAATTGCAGAGCCATTATTAAATGCAGGAGGAGAGGCATTTATTGTCTCAAAATAAATATTTAAAATGCATGCCGATGAATTTGCATCTATTCCAACATTAAGCTTTTTAGTTCTTCTGTCAAAACAATCCTTGTCAGTTAAGATAAAAAGAGTAACATTGTATGAACCCTTATATTCATATGTATATTCGGTCTGATTTCCTTCAATTACATTACCATCGCCCATATCCCAATAAAACTTCACAAAATCTGTATCTTGATATTGAGATGTGCTGATTAGCCTAACTTTATTATTTTCTTGAACCAGATAAATAAAATTTGCGTTGCAAATTGAATACAAATAATTAACAGAAATTATAGAATAAACTAAAAAAAAAGATATATAAAATAATACTTTTTTCATTTAAAAACGAATTGCAAGTCCAGCATTCAATCCAGGTCTATAAATTTTTTGACTCATTAAAGCAATCGGATAAATTGATTTGATAGACCCTCTTATATTTGGCTCAACATAAAGTGCAAAACTATTGGATACTTTGAGTTTGATATTTAAAGATGCATAATAATCAAAAATAAAAGGTTTTAATATTAATTCTCCGGCATCTTGAACAGTAGCATTCTCAATGTTATATAGTGTTCCATCCCTTTTAATAAGCACTCCGGCAATTAATCCTGCTTTCGGTGTAAAAGAGAATTTCCCGGCACTAAGCTCATAGCCGAACAATAAAGGTACTCCTATAATGCGATAATTATTATTATAATTAATTATATTCACATAATCAATTGTGTCATACCGAGTATGAAGAACTGAATCTGTAATTAATATCTGAGTGGAATCTAAAAATGGTATAAATACCGTGTTACCTTGTAAGTATTCATCAAGATCAAGAATCCATGCTAAAGTATCGGTTTGCCATGTTTGATATGATTCATATTCGAAATACGTCACTTCTAATGACATTCTATCTCTAACTCTAGCCAAACCTGTTTCTTCAATATAATTGTATTGAAGTCCACTTTCAAACCAAATATTACGATAATTATATGCAACACTAAGTCCTAAAGCCCATGATTTTTGAGGAATTGTATTCCGTGCAAAATCATCTATCTCACTGACATATTCTGAATTGATTGCTGCAAAATGAAATGAAGGTTTCTCAAACGATTTGAAGGCAGAAATCTCGAAATAATTTTTTTTAATTACTATATCGTCCCCCTTATAATCCACTCCTACTGTATCATAAATAATTACATCTTTATTATTATAGTTTTTAAAATATTTATCGAGAATTTCATAAATATCAGGGCTATAGCTAAGAGATTTTAATATTGCAGGATTGATTTTCTCAAAACCAATAATCTCATTTATAATAGATTTTTCTTTAAATTCTTCAATTTCTGTAACTATTAATTTTTCTTTCGGCTGGTCTACAATTTCTTGCTCAGTTGTTGATTTTTTAATATATGGTTCGATATTCTCAGTTTGGTCATATATGTTTTCCTCGATTAATAAGTCCTGAATCAAGTTATAAGAAGACTCTTGAAAGTCTGCTGTTGGAACACTTGCTAATGCTTCCTCAAAATACTCATTAATAGTTTGTGTATGTCTCTCAGCAATCACTTCACTGTTATTCTGGATGGGAACGTTGTAATTATTAATCCCAAAATAGGCTCCAGTACCTATTATACTAAGAGCAGTCATGTAATAAATGTTGAAACTAAATGGATTGAAATATAAAAAGCTACGAACCATTACTCCTGCAGCAACTTTTCTCCATACTATTTGTGATGGAGCCGATTTGAAACTAGTAAAAGCGTTTTTATAAAATAGTTCCATACGTGGACCTATAAGTTTTTGTTGAATACCCTTCCAAACATTTTCAGACGGTTTCCCAACATGTGCTTCTAAGCCATCCCTGTATAAATCTTCTATATTTCTAAATTCTGTCATTCTCCTTTGAAAAGAGTTTAATCTTTTCTGCCTTTAATTCGATTAATTTTTCCTGCAACAAACTTCTAGCTCTACTGTATTGCGACTTAGATGTTCCTACAGTTATCTTAAGCATTTCTGCTATTTCTCTATGTTTAAACCCTTCAATCGCATACATATTAAAAACAATTCTGAAGCCCGGAGGCAATTCATTTATTGTTTTCAATAATTCTTCCTTAGTAAACTCATCATCATTACTGATCTGAAAATCTTTCAGCCCTGTTTCTGAAATTGAGTTAATATCTTTATGAAAATCGTGTTTTTGTGTTAATCTATAATGACTAATTGCTGTATTTATCAACACTCTTTTCATCCAACCTTCAAAAGAACCTGTTTCATTATACTGATTTATTCTGGTCAGAATTTTAACGAAAGCTTCCTGTAAAATATCTTCTGCATCCTGCTTATTTTGCCCGTATCGCAGTGCTATCCCGAAGAACAAAGGAGAATACTTATTATAAAGCATTCTTTGAGCTTTCTTCTCCATTTTTCTGCAACGAGCAATTATTTCATCAAGTTCTGACATTCCAGCATGTATTTTACAGACAATTCTGTATAGAAAATGGTTGCATATATTTCATTTATTATCAGGTTTTTAATATATAAACCAAATAATTCAACCTATATTTATCATCACAAATATAATTCAATCAATCCATCAGGTGGGCTAATTTTCATATTTTTTTTCTTTTCATCAATTTCTTTAATAAATTCATCTATGAAAGGAACAAATATTTCAATATTATTGTTTTGGATTTCCAGAACTGGATTTCCAGGAATATGATTAAGACCTTTGACTATGCCGATATATCCATGTTTATCTGAATGTACAGTAAAACCGATTATCTTATCTTCAATGTCAACAACATCTGAGTCAGATAGCTCCGATTCTACAGTAAATATTCTACAGTTTTCTAGATCTTCAGCTTTATCAATGGAATCAGTAAATTTAAATTTAACTATAAATGAATTTCCAGATTTATCTGCACTCTCAATAAAAAAAGGAACCGGCAATCCTTTTATTTGGATAAACACCGGTTCGCTTTGTTTTTTATTGAAATCGTATTGTTTGATTAGTTTCACTTTCACTTTCCCGTCAACACCATGCGATTTAACGATATAGGCAATTTCAGATAAACTTATCTCATCAAACATTATTAATATTTACTCTTCTTTTTTAGTTTCTTCGTTTTCTGCTTCAGGTTCAACCACGATTTCTTCTACTGGCTCTGCAACAGGTTCTTCAATAGCTTCTTCTGTTGTTTCTACAACAGGACTTTCTTCTGTTACATTTTCTTCAACTAGAGTTTCTTCTTCTACTGCATTCTCTTCAGCCTGTTTTTGAGCAATTAACTGAGCCTCAGCTGCATATTTCTTCGCAATCGCTTCTGCTCTTTCCTGATTAACTTTTTGTTCAGCTTTTAATCTGTCTCTTTCAAGTTCGATTTGCTCTTTCGACAAATTCTCAATTTTTTCATTAATCTTTGATGATTTTTCTTTCAGCCAAGTATTAAATCTTTCCTGAGCTTCATTTTCATCAAAAGCACCTTTTTTAACTCCATCGAGAAGATGTTTCATCATCAATACTCCCTTATAAGATAGTATTCTCTTAGCTGTTAATGTGGGTTGAGCTCCATTTTTATACCATTGCAAAGCTTTATCGAAATCTAATTCGATAGTTGCAGGATTTGTGTTAGGGTTATAGGACCCAATTCTTTCAATGAATCTTCCGTCACGCGGAGATCTACTGTCTGCTACAACGATATGATAGTATGCGTAACGCTTTCTACCGTGTCTTGCTAATCTAATTTTTACTGCCATAATGTCAATTTTAATTTTAATTATTAGTTTCTCGAACATTTTACGGTTTCTCGAACCGGACGGCAAAGATAATACTTGATTTTAATTCACAAAAGTTTTTATGTAAAAATATTGATATTTAAGTATTTCTGTCTTGAATAAATAATTATCAATAAATATAAAAGAATTAAAATACTAACAAATAACATTGTCAAATATAAGATAATGAGTTTTAATTGCCAAATAATCATTTTTATATTAGTTTTGCTTATTAAACAACGTTACAATGAAAATAATTGACAGTTTATCTGAAGCACTACAGACTCTTCGGGAGTTTATGAGTTGTGATTACAATATTAAAAATATTGAAAATGCGGGCAAAGTTATGCTTGAGTCAATTGAAGATGGAGGAAAAATAATTGCCTGTGGTAATGGAGGATCAATGTGCGATGCCATGCATTTCGCGGAAGAACTCACAGGGAATTTTCGAAAAAAAAGAAAAGCAATACCTGCGATTTCAATATCAGATCCATCTCACATTACCTGTACAGCTAATGATTACGGTTTTGACTATATTTTTTCGCGCTATATTGAAGCTTTTGGAAAAAAGAATGATGTTTTACTTGCAATATCAACAAGTGGCAATTCCCCAAACATAATTAAAGCTGCTGAAAAAGCAAAAGAGAAAGGTGTAAAAATAATTGCCTTAAGTGGCAAAGACGGGGGGAAATTAAAAGATATTGCAGACATAGAGATTCGAGCGCCATTTTCTCAATATTCAGACAGGATTCAAGAAATACACATAAAAGTAATTCACATTTTAATAGATTACATTGAGAGCAATATTGACTTCAATAAGTTAAACTCATGAGAATACACTTTATAGCAATTGGAGGAAGCGCTATGCACAATTTGGCAATAGCACTTAAGAAAACCGGAGATGCAGTTACAGGTTCTGATGATGAAATATTTGAACCATCAAAAAGTCGATTGGAAATGCATGGATTGCTTCCAGAAAAAAAAGGTTGGTATCCTGAAAAAATTAATAAAGAAATTGAGGTTATTATCTTGGGTATGCATGCAAGGCATGATAACCCAGAATTACTAAAAGCATTAGAATTAGGTTTAAAAATATATTCCTATCCAGAGTTTTTATATGAAAAAACCAAAAATAAAAAACGTGTAGTTATTGGAGGAAGTCATGGAAAAACAACTGTAACTTCGATGATAATGCATGTTTTGAAATACTATTCTGTTGGATTTGACTATATGGTTGGGGCAAATATTGAAGGGTTCGACACAATGGTAAATCTTAATCCAAAAAATGACTTTTCCGTATTCGAAGGTGATGAGTATCTTTCTTCTCCAATTGATTTGCGCCCAAAATTCCACTGGTATAAACCCGACATTGCGGTTATTACTGGCATTTCATGGGATCATATAAACGTATTCCCCAGTTTTGAAGTATATCTTGAACAATTTGACATTTTTATTAGAAGTATAAACAAGGGCGGAACCTTATTCTATTTTGCCAATGACAATAATCTTGAAAAACTTGCAAAAAATAATTTAGAAATAAATGTAATCCCATATAAAGAAATAAGATACGAACTTAACGAACAAGGATATGTTATCATCAAATACGATGGTATCGATTATAAACTTAATATTTTTGGAGAGCACAATATACAAAACCTGAGCGCAGCCATGCTGGTTTGTGAACAATTGAAAATATCAGGTAAGGATTTTCTAATTGCGATAAAAGACTTTAAAGGCGCAGCAAAACGCCTCCAACTACTTGCTTCTAGCTCTGATTCGGAAATCTATCTTGACTTCGCCCATGCTCCCTCAAAAGTAAAAGCGAGTCTTAAAGCATTAAGAGACAAAAATAAAAACAGAAAGTTGATTGCTTGTTTAGAGTTACACACTTTTAGCAGCCTTCAGAAAAACTTTTTGCCAGAATATAAAAACACCTTGAAAGATGCGGATACTGCTGTAGTATATTTCAATCCTGATGTTATAAAACAAAAAAAGATGGATATTCTTGATATTGAATATGTTAAGTCTTGTTTTGTGTCAGACGTGGAAGTTATTACCTCTTCTGAAAGACTTCAAAAATTTCTGATTGCGGAGAAAAATAATAATACTAACTTATTGTTCATGAGCAGTGGAAATTTTAATGGAATAGATTTTGTAAAATTTACAAAAGAATTAATCAATAAGGATTTATGATTTGGAGATTTAGAAATACAGTAAAAATATTGATCTTAACTGTTTTAAGTTTTTCATTGTCTTCATGTGAAGTTGATGATATAGAAGTTGGGGCACCAAAAGATGTGCAAGTTGAAGAACTTAATATGTCAAATATCAGTCTACTTATTTTATTGCCAATCAATAATTATAATAATTTTTCATTTAAAATTAAAGGGGTTGATCTAGATGTATATATCAATGGAAGAAAACTAGGGAATATTAATAAAATAGAGCAGGTTAAGGTTCCGAAAAAATCAAACGATGTATATCCTGTAAGATTAAATGCTAAACCATCTGACGCTTTAATGAGTTTTGTTGCCTCTTTATCCGATTTACAGAAAGGACGAGCTAGAATTAGATTACACGGCAGTATTAAAGTTGGTAAATTTTTGGCTTTATCAAAAATAAAGGTAAATCATGAACAGGTCTTTGAACTTTATTAATAATTTTTATAGTTTTACGAACAAATGAAAATGACATGAAAATAAAATTATTCGTTTTGCTTATTTTGCTCCTAGTGGCTTTATCAGGTAATTCTCAGCAAAATATAAACAGAGATGAAATCAGGTTTTTTAAATATTCTTACCAATCACAGGATATTAATATCAAACAATCTGAGCATTTGCAAAACTATTTTGAAACATTAAAGGGTTTACATAAAGCAAGAAAAGGGTTTTATGGATATCGGGTTAAAATTTTTGCGGAGAATAATCGTAATGCTAGAGATCGTGCTAATAATTTGAGATTAAATTTTAATTCCGGACAAGATACAATTAGGGCATATGTTGTTTATACAGAGCCAAATTTTGAAGTCCACATTGGAGATTTCAGAACTAGGTTTGAGGCTGTTTCTGTACTAAATAAAATTGAAGGTAGATACCCTGAAGCCTACATAGTAAAATCGATTATCAATTTTCCAAACTTATAATATGTCTAATGCCGGAGTTCAAATACTGAAACAAATCGCTACCCGGCTTCGCATTGATATAATAGAAAGTCTTACAAAAGCTGGTTCAGGACACCTAGGAGCTTCTCTTGGTTTAGCAGATATTTTCACTGTTTTATACTTTAATGAGATGCATCATAAACCTGAGTGTCCAACTTTTGCAGAAAGAGATAAACTTATTTTGTCAATAGGACATGTTGCTCCGGTTCTATATGCAAGTTTGGCTAATGCTGGGTATTTCGAAAAAGATTTATTACTCACTTTAAGAAAAACTGGATCTGCATTACAAGGACATCCTCACAGGTTGTCTGGAATAGCCGGCATTGAAACATCTTCAGGATCTTTAGGACAAGGTCTTTCTATCGCTTGCGGCATGGCAATGGCAGATAAGTATGACATGATTGATAGAAGAATATTTTGCATTATGGGAGATGGGGAAATACAAGAAGGACAGGTCTGGGAAGCAGCAATGAGTGCATCACATCTCAATCTAAATAAGATTGTTGGTATTATTGACAGAAACAGAGTTCAAATTGATGGAGAAATAAAACAGGTAATGGAAATTGAGCCTTTAAAACAGAAATGGATATCATTTGGATGGGATGTATATGAATGCAATGGGAACGACATTTCTGATATTTTAAAATGCTTTAAAGAATTGCAATATAAAAAACCTAATCTAATAATTGCCAATACAACAATGGGAAAAGGTGTTCCTGAAATAGAAAATGATTATAACTGGCACGGGAAAGTACCTGATAAAATACAAGCACCCAGATTTATAAAATATTTAACCAATCAAAACTATCAAAATGACACGAGATTCTAAATTAAATGAGATTAGCTTAAGTGACATTATGTTTTTAGACATAGAGACTGTTCCAAAAACAGAATTTTTTAATGAGTTAAGCGATTCATTCCAGAAACACTGGGAAAAGAAATCTGCATATTTTCGAAATGAAAATGAAAAAGCAGAAGATGTATTTCAGAGAGCAGGTATTTATGCTGAATTCGGAAAAATTATTTGCATATCTGTTGGAGTCATGGTTAAAACAGACAATATAAATCAGCTACGAGTTAAATCCTTTTATGGAGATGATGAGAGCTTACTTCTTTCAGAATTTTCACAAATGCTTGACTCTTGGGATAAGAAAGGATTGAAGACTCTTTGTGGTCATAATATAAAAGAATTTGACATACCTTATATCTCTCGTCGTTTACTTGTAAATGGATTAAAACTACCCTACTCTATTGATAATTCAGGGAAAAAGCCATGGGAAGTAAAACACTTAGACACTCTTGAATTATGGAAATTTGGAGATTATAAAAACTATACCTCTCTTGCTTTACTAACAGATTTATTTGATATTCCAACACCAAAGAATGACATTGATGGCTCGATGGTAGCAGAAGTTTATTATAAAGAGAAAAATCTAAAACGAATTGTTGAGTATTGTGAAAAAGATGTTCTTGCTGTAACTAATTTAGTTTTAAGATTTAGAAATGAGCCAATTATTTCTAACGATGCTATGATTATAGCATAGACTAGATTATAAACATTGCATCTCCATATGTACCAAACCTATACTTTTCTTTTATAGCAACATCATATGCATTCATAAGGTTTTTATATTCTGCAAATGCTGCAACACTCATCATTAGCGTTGATTTTGGTAAATGAAAATTAGAAATCATACAATTTGGTATTTGAACCTCATATGGGGGGAAAATAAATTTGTTTGTCCAACCATTGTATGGGTTTAAATGCCCTTTGGTAGTAACAGATGTTTCAAGTGTTTTTACGACAGTTGTTCCAACGGCACAAATTTTTCTTTTCTCATCTTTAGCACTATTTACAAGATTGCAAACCTCTTCAGAGATATTAATTTCTTCTGAATCGGCTTTGTGTTTAGTTAAATCTTCAACTTCTACATTTCTAAAATTACCCAAGCCAACGTGCAAGGTAACATATCCAAATCTAACTCCGACTATTTCCAGTCTTTTCAATAGTTCTCTACTAAAGTGCATACCAGCAGTTGGAGCAGCAACAGCACCTTCTTTAGTTGCGAAAATGGTCTGATATCTTTCCTTATCATCCTCATTCACATCTCTTTTAATAATATGCTTTGGTATTGGAGTTTCTCCGAGTCTATATAAAGTTTGTTTGAAATCATCATGATCTCCATCATATAAAAATCTAAGGGTTCTACCTCTTGAAGTAGTATTATCAATTACTTCTGCAACAAGCTCATCTTCACCGAAATAGAGTTTATTTCCAATTCTAATTTTTCTTGCAGGGTCTACCAAAACATCCCACAAAAAATTATCTTGATTTAATTCCCTAAGCAAAAAAACTTCGATTCTTGCTCCGGTTTTTTCTTTATTACCAAAAAGTCTTGCCGGAAAAACTTTTGTGTCGTTAAAAACCATTACGTCCTTATCAGAAAAATAATGATAAATATCTTTAAATAATTTATGATCTATTTCTCCGGTTTTTCTGTTTAAAACCATTAATCTAGATTCATCCCTATTATTAACTGGGTGTAGTGCTATTAACTCCTCTGGCAACTTATAAGAAAACTGTGATAACTTCATTTTATTATTTTAATTATTCTTGTCAATATTATTTCACTTTTACCAACCACAATACACACTCATAGTACTTTTTCAAGAAAGATGTGCATGAATTCTCTTTATACAGATAATAATTAAAAAGGTTACAAATTGTTTAAAAAACTTTCAAATTCATCTGTTTTTATTGCATCTTTTTCTTTAAATATCCCACTTCGAGTTCTGCGAAGATAATACAAAAAAGCCCCGTTGTCAAGTCTTTTTCCAAAGTCGTCTGCTATAGACCTTATATATGTACCTGTACTACAAATGATTGACACTGTAATAAATGGCAAAAATATTTTTTCAATCTTCATTTCAGAGATTCTAATTTTTCTTTTTTTCAACTCTATTTCTTCTCCTCTACGTGCAAATTCATAAGCTCTTTTTCCTTTATGCCAGATAGCTGAATATATGGGTGGAGATTGTTCCATTTCGCCAATAAATGACTTTGCAACTGCATTAATTTTTTCTTCAGTAATATTATCAATTGAGTACTCCGTGTCAATTTCAGTTTCCATATCGAAAGAGGGTCTTGTTGCCCCTAACTGAAATGTTGCAAGATATTCCTTATCGTTAGTTTGTAATTCCGATATTTTTTTTGTTGCTTTACCAGTACAAATAACGAGAACCCCGCTAGCTAAGGGGTCGAGTGTTCCGGCATGCCCCACTTTAATTTTTTTTTGCTTAAGTTTATATTTAAGCATGAATCTTATTTTATTAACTACATCAAATGATGACCAGCCGATTTCCTTGTCGATAACAATTATTTCTCCAGCTAAAAAGTCCGGATTAGCATTTTTAGTTAGAATTTTATTCATGTTTTACAAAAAAAAGATACTTGCTAATCCAACTAAGGCACAGTAAATGGCAAACCAATAAATTTTTCCCTTCTTAACCAAATTTAACATTATCTTACATGCTAATAATCCGGATATGAAAGCTGCAAGAAATCCAAATATTAAGGCTTCTATTGGCATTGCATCAGTATTTAAGTCTCCTTTAAATAGTTCCAAAAAGTTTTCTCCAAGGATTGGGACAAGAACCATCAAAAATGAAAATTTAGCTAAATTTGCTTTGTTATTTCCTAGTAAAATCCCTGTAGAGATAGTTGCTCCTGAACGCGATATTCCAGGTAATACAGCTACTGCCTGTGCGATCCCAATTACAAATGCATCCAGATAGTTTATTTCCCGACTTTTACCACGCTTAATTAGAGTGAGAACTAGTAAAAATGCAGTTATTAGCAACATAAATCCGACAAAACTGATATTGCCTCCACTATAAAAAGTTTCAACATAATCTTTAAAAAATAAACCCACAATAGCTACTGGAATCATAGAAACAAGGATTTTTGCAATGTAAGATGTTTCATAATTATATTTGAATTTGGACAATCCTACTATTAACTCAATTATATCTTTTCTGAAAACTATAATTGTGCTTAATACCGTTGCTCCATGAACCAGAATACTAAAATAAAGATTTTCTTCTCCATTAATTCCAAATAGATGTTTGCCAATTTCAATATGTCCACTACTACTTACAGGTAAAAATTCCGTTAATCCTTGAATAAGTCCAAGGACTAATGCTTCAATCCAATCCATAAATAAGGGAGATTATTTGTTATCGTTTTTTTTGGGAATCCACATTATTGCAAAAATTTCTATAGCAAATCCAAGTAAGATAAAAATTGGAGCCAAGGTAATTCGTCTAAAACTAAATATTTCATAACTAAAAACAGTGGGGTCATCTGTTCCTCCTCCTGTCATAAGGACGAAGCCGATAATAATAAATAAAAAACCAATCAATAATAAAACGTAATTCTTTTTTGATAGAACAAACTTTTTTTCATCAAAATTTTTTTCATTTACATCTCCAGATGATTTTGAAATATTGTTAACATTTTGGGCTTTATTCTTCATATATCTTAATAGTATAAATTAACAGATTTAATTCTCAAGTACTTATTAACAGCGAAAAATGTTGAAATTACAGATAGCAATATTCCTAAGATTAATACTAGAAGAAACAATAATCCTATTGTTCTGTAATCAATCAAACTTATAATATCTTCGAGCTCTTTATTTGTTGTATATATTATAAATGCAAGTCCTACAATTGAGATTATAGCACTAATAAAGCCTTGAATAATCCCTGTAACAAGAAATGGTTTTCGAATAAAAGACTTAGTTGCTCCAACTAATTTCATTGTATTTATAATAAATCTTTTTGAATAAATCATCAACCTTATTGTATTATTTAAAAGTGATATAGAAATAACAAAAAGCGCTGCACTAAATACCAAGAGGATAATGCTAATTCGTCTTACATTTTCATTAATAATATGAACAAGATTTTGCTGATAAGAAACTTCTTGAACTATATCGCTGTGACTTAAAAAAAACTGCTCAATTTTTGCAATACTATCAGGAATTGCATAATCTGCATTAAGGTAGACATTTATTGTTGGCGACAAGGGGTTATAACCAAGTGTTTCAAGGAAATTTTCTCCTAATTCCTCTTGCAAAATCTCTGCTGCTTCATCTTTGGTAATATACTGCGTTGATTTAATGTATTTGAATGAATCTAATGTTTTCTGAAACTTTCTTATATCTGCCTCTTTAACATCTTCGTGAATTATCAGTGAGAATAATATATTTTCTTTTACATAGACAGAAAGTGTTTTAGCGTTAAGCATTAGTAATCCGATAATTCCTAGTAATAAAAGCACCATAGAAATACTCATCAGAGAAGTCAGATATGCTCCTCTAATCCTACCTCTAAGAATATTTTCCTCTTTAATCTTTTTCATTAGGATTATTGTATTACAATTTTACTAATAGCAAAGCTCCCATTTTTATTGTACAAACGAATGAAATAAATTCCGGGAGCAATTTTACTCAAATTTAATTCATTTTTTGTATTCGAAATGGATTCTGACAGAACAATATTACCTGTACTGCTAATCAATTCAATTCTACCTGGTATAGTCTCATCATATTCAATAAATAAAAAGTCTTTGGCAGGATTTGGATATACCTTAACTGTATTATCAGTATTTTGAATTTCAACATTACTTACTGGAGTAAATGTAACGTTTATCGTATCAGTTGCATGGCAACCATTCTGTGCAAAAACTGTTAGCCAAAACATATGTTCTCCCAAGCCATATTCAGATCCGAATACTGTTAAAGTAGGTCCAGTAAAACCGGTATTCCAAATATATTCGACATAAACAGATTCTACCCCAATTGTAGCATGCGAATTAACTGGAGCAGAGACATCCTGTCCAAGAGATAAAGTCACAGGTTCTCTAATTTCAACAAAAGTAGAAGCCTGAGATATGCATCCAAACCAATCTCCGGTTACTGTAACAGAGTAATTTCCGGTGGTAGTAACATTAATAAAATGAGTATTGGTTTCTCCTGTACTCCAATTATATGTATACGCTCCTTCCCCTGCATTAAGAATATAGGGTCCACAAGAAATGTTTGTTTCTGTGTTGAATACGATCTCGTGATATGGATGGAATGTAACAACAATTGTATCTCGGTTTTTACAGTAATTTTCCCCCATTACTTCGAGTATGAATGTTCCACTAAGCATTACCTCTATTGACGGCTGATTACTTAATCCATTATTCCAATTATAATGTACATATTCTCCTGGAGCGTAAAGAATAACAGTTTCTCCTTCACAGATATGCATATCTTCCCCAAATTGAATTTCAGGAGCAGCACTAACCTGAACATACACTGTATCTGTATAAACAGTATCGCATGCATTATATGCTTTACTATAGTAATATCCTTCATCAAGTAAGCTTAATTGGTGAATATGCAATACTGTATCATTTGCTCCTTGAATTGGTGAGTAATTATGATACCATTGTATGTTAAAATTATCTCCGGCAACATTCATATACAATTGTAAGGAATCCAATTGACATAATTCCCAGCCTATAGGATTCCAAGTTATTACTGGAGAAGTTCCTACAACTAACTCCACAGTTTCAGAATCTACAGTATTACACATATTTGAAACTCTACAGAAATACTCCCCGGAATTTGCAATTGTAGACACTTCAAATATCAAAACAGGGTTATTAGCAGAGCTTATTGCAGATCCATTTCTATACCATAAATATTGGAGTGGTTCGGTTCCGGTAGCACTTATTTCCATTTCGATTGGGTCTCCTGCACAAACTTCTGAACCTTCGGGATGCATAGTAATCTGTGCTAAAGCTAACACATTTATAGTAATTGTATCTGTACTTATTTCTCCGCAATTATTGCTTAGAATACAGTAATAATTGCCAGTATTACCGGGTAGAACATATTCAAAACTTAGCACCTCATCATTTCCAACAGCCACATCTGAACCTATCTTGTACCATTTATACTCTATGGGTTCAGTCCCTGTTGAAATAAAATCAATTGTTAACTCAAGCCCTTCGCATAATTCCTGATTTTCTGGTTGGACATATATTTGCGGTTTTGAATTTACTTCAATATAAACAGGATCACTAGTTATTGCACCACACACATTCCAAACATGGCAGGAATAATATCCTTCTTGTCCGATAGTAATTGAATTAATTAAAAGAATATCCTCATTTGCACCAGAGATATTTGCACCATAAACATTTGAATCATTAAAAAGCCATTGATAATATATAGGTTCACTTCCATTAACTTTAACAACTAGAGAATGATTATCGCCAGAACAGACTATTGCATCTGAGGGTTGCTCAGAGAAAAATAGAGGCAAAAACGGGATTATTTGAGCAATATTTGTAGTTTCTGTGCCACAAACATTTGATATTTCACAATAATATTCAGTAGTCTGATCTGTCACAATAACAGTTATTTGTGTTGAGGTTTCATTTTCAATAATACCGTCTTGATTATACCACTGATATGTTGGTGTTGTATTACCTCCTGCATAGGCATATAGAGTTAATTCAGTTCCAACACATTCTTGATGAGAGTTCGGGTGACCGGTTATTTGAGGCAGGTTATTTACAAATATGTACACAGAGTTTGCTGTATCGTAATTACATACATTGTATGCTACAAATTCGTACATATCAGAATCATTTGGATATGTTAATCCTGTAACAGTTAAAGTATCTGTAAATTGTCCTGGAATTAGTAATCCATTTTTTAGCCATTGATAATATAAAAAATCTCCGGTTGCTTCAGCTACAAAAACCGCATCATCTCCTTCACATACAGTCTGATTTGTTGGTGCTACAGTTATCTGAGCATTTTGAATATAATCAATAAAGACTGTGTCACTATGAGTTGAGCCACAACCATTTTGAGCAATACAAAAATAATTCCCCTCATCAATTGGAGATGCACTATTTATGTTGTAAATCGGAGAATAACCAACAATAGCATCATTTTGATACCAAGTATATTCATTTCCAGTTCCATGTACTGTAACAGCAAGAGTATTTGATGTTCCTGTGCACATTGAAACATGTGTTGAGTTTATAGTTATTGATGCAGGAACAGTTTCGGATACAATTATATTGGCAACATATGAATTAGCATTACCATAAGCATTTGTTACCCTACAATAATACTGTCCATTATCTTCTATAGTAAGAGAATTGAAAACCAGCACATTTGACTCTTCACCAAGAACTAGGATTTCATTCTTAAACCACTCATAAGATAAAACTCCATCACCACTTGCAATTACAGTAAGCTGAGCATAATCACCTACGCATTTATTTGTAGACCCCGGATGCTGATTAATAATGGGAGCTTGTTGGGCAAACAAATAAATTCCCGTAAAAAAGATTAAATGGTATAATAAAAGAAACCTTTTCATAAATCTTATGAATTTGAAAATAAATAATCGTACAAAATACTGAAAAATAAGCTTAAGTCAGAAAAATACAGTTCTCAATTTTTAAACAATTTATTGTGAATTGTTGACAACTCAATGATGTTAATGTTTATTTTTGTTTTTTAAAACCCATAATTTCTCTAATATATGCAGCATTTTCTTCATCAGTCATACACTCAAGCAACAAAAAAGCTACAGAGACAGCTGTTGAAGGATTCCATGAACTTATCAAATTTCCGTCCTTAACTATCGGAGTATTTAACACTTTTACCCCCATACTTTCTAATTGTTTTTGTCTTAGAAGTTTATTCCCATTATATGTTGTTGCCTCTCTACTTTGAAGAATACCGCTCTTAGCTAAAATTAGAGAGCCGGTACAAACAGAAGCGATTAATTTATTTTGATTATTAAAACTCTGAACTATTTCCATTATTTGCTCAGAAAAACCTTCTTCGTAATATCCAGACTCTCCAAAACCTCCTGGAATTGCCAGTGCATCAAAATCATTTACATTTATTTCTTGCAGTTTTTTATCTACAATTAAAGTTTGACCAAAAGCACTACAAACATTTTTTGTAAAACCGCAAGTGAAAAGCTTAACGGATGAATCTCCTTCAATTTGATTCCATCCAAATACATCCATAAATGCGCTCGCCTCAAGAGGTTCGAAGCCTTTTATGAGTATTAACAACAATTTTTTCATATATCGGAATGTTACTAGCGTATATTGATATGAGATAATCTATTTAGTTATTATCTTGACTATCCACAAGTTTATATACTTTGTCATTTCTCCTTACACGTTCACTTACAGGGAAAGAAAAAGCATCTGATTGCTTAACACTTGTAACAGGTTTTAACTCAATCCTCAGTTCTTCAACCTCCTGAATATGTGCACCTGTAGTGGGTCCAATAATTACAATTTCTTCTTTAATGCTTAAGGTATCTGCTGTTTCAAATTTAACCTCTGCTACTCCAAGTTTTGAAAAATAATTGGCAATTTTCCCTATATATACTTTTTTCTTAGAGGCTTTTGAGCCATAAACTTCGCTCCACTCACCAAGTTTTTTTCCTAGATAATATCCATCCCAAAAACCTCGATTGAATACAGATACAAGTTGATTTGTCCAATCCTCTATTTTTTCTTGAGAATAAGTTCCATCAATGTATGCCCCAATAGCTTCATTATATACTTGACAAACTATTTTCACATACTCAGGGGATCTTGCTCTACCTTCAATTTTTAAAACTTTGACTCCTGCATCAAGAATTTTATCCAAAAAAGAAATCGTACATAAATCTTTGGGTGACATTATATATTCATGATCTATTTCAAGTTCTGCTCCGGTTTCTTTGTCAGTAACTAGATATGATCTTCTGCAAGTTTGCAGACAAGCACCTCTATTAGCCGAAAAACTATATTCATGTAAGCTTAGGTAACATTTCCCAGACACTGCCATACACAGTGCACCATGACAGAATATTTCAATTTCAACAAGTTTACCTCCTGGTCCTTTGATATTCTGATTTGTAATATTCTTAACAATACTTTTAACTTGATTTAGGTTTAATTCCCTTGCAAGTACCATTACATCACAATACTGAGCAAAAAACTTCACAGCTTCAATGTTTGTAATATTTAATTGAGTCGAGGCATGAACCTCAACATTACGACTTCTAGCATATGTCATTACCGAAAAGTCGGATGCGATTACCGCATTGATATTATTGTTTTTAGCTGCATCTATTATCTTTTTAATCTCTTCAAGTTCATCATCAAATACAATTATATTTACAGTTAGGTAAGTCTTTACTTTGTTTTGCCTGCAATACTCAGCGATAACCGGAATATCTTCTAGGGAGAAATTATTTGCCGAGCGCGACCTCATGTTTAGTTTTCCTATGCCAAAATATACGGAATTTGCTCCAGCTTTTACGGCAGCAGTAAGAGAATCGAATGAACCCACCGGAGCCATTAAATCAATATCTTTTCTTTCTAGCATACTGATAATGTTATCGGAAAGTTACACAAACTTTTTATGATTATCCACCTTTTGTTTGAGTAAAGCAATATCAAGCACATCTTTTATTGTTTCAACGAAATGGAATTTGAGACCTTTAATATATATCTCGTTAATTTCTTTAATATGATTTCTGTTTTCTTCTGAAATTATTATATCCGAGATTCCGGCACGTTTTGCAGCTAATATTTTCTCTTTGATTCCTCCTACCGGCAAAACTTTCCCTCTAAGAGTAATTTCTCCGGTCATAGCCAAATTTTTTCTGATTTTTCGTTGTGTGATTGCCGATGCCATTGAAGTTAACATACTTATTCCTGCTGATGGTCCATCTTTAGGAATTGCGCCTTCAGGCACATGAACATGAAAGCTCCATTTTGTAAATATGTCAGGATTAATATTAAGGTATTCTGCATTTGCTTTTATATACTCAAGAGCTATAGTTGCAGATTCTTTCATTACATCGCCTATATTTCCAGTAATTGTTAAAGCACCTTTACCTTGCGAAAGACTTGTTTCAATAAACAAAATATCGCCACCTGCTGAAGTATATGCTAATCCTGTTACCACTCCGGCAAAATCATTTCCTTGATATACGGTCGATTTATATTTTTCATAACCGAGTAATCCCGAAAGATTTTCTGGAAGAATTTCCGTATTGAATTTTTCCTTCATTGCAATTTTTCTAGCAAGCTGTCTACATATCTTGGCAATAGACTTATCTAAGCCTCTAACGCCAGATTCACGCGTATAAGAATCAATAATTCGTATTACAGTTTCATCTGGAAATGTAATTTTTCTATTATCAAGTCCGTGATTTTTCAATTGCGCAGGAATAAGATGTCGCTTCGCAATTTCAAGTTTTTCTTCAATAATATATCCGCTCATATCAATAAGTTCCATTCTATCACGAAGTGCAGGACTTATTGTATTAATCATATTAGCGGTAGCTATGAACATCACTTTTGATAAGTCATACTCTATTTCTATAAAATTGTCATGGAACTCATAGTTTTGTTCAGGGTCGAGTACTTCAAGTAATGCTGAGGAAGGATCTCCTCTAAAATCACTCCCTACTTTATCAATCTCATCAAGGACAAAAACAGGATTCGAACTTTTTGATTTCTTTATATTTTGAAGAATTCTTCCTGGCATTGCACCGATATATGTTTTCCTGTGACCTCTAATTTCAGATTCATCTTTAAGCCCTCCTAGGGACATTCTGACATATTGTCTGTTTAATGCTCTTGCAACACTTTTTCCTAATGAAGTTTTTCCAACTCCAGGAGGTCCATGAAGACAAATAATTGGAGACTTCAAATCTCCTTTAAGTTTTAGTACAGCAAGATGCTCAAGTATTCGTTCTTTTACCTTTTCAAGTCCATAGTGGTCCTCATCAAGAACTTTCTTTGCATTTTTTAAATCAAAATTATCCTTTGTATATTCCTGCCAAGGCAAATCTAATAATGTATTGAGATAATTAATCTGAACTGAATATTCAGCTGAGGCAGGATTAAGATAATTCAATTTTTTTAATTCTTTTGTGAAGTGTTTTGCAGTCTCATCCTTCCATTTTTTCTTAGAAGCTTTTTCTTCAAAGTTTTTTATTTCCTGCTCCGAAGGGCTCCCTCCGAGTTCTTCTTGAATTGTTTTCATTTGCTGATGCAACAAAAACTCTTTCTGTTGCTTGCTCAATTCTTTCTTTACCTTCGACTGAATTTCACCTTTTAGCTCGAGCATTTGAACTTGTCTGGTCAGAATTTCTAATAATTGAATAGCTCGTTCCTGAATTGAATCAACCTCAAGAAGTTTTTGTTTTTCTTCAGGAGAGATATCGCTGTTTGAACTTATGAAGTTTATTAAAAACGAGGAGTTTTCAATATTTTTTAATGCAAACGAAACTTCGTGAGGAATTGCAGAACTTAACTTTACAATTTTTAGTGACAATTCTTTTAATGAAGAGATTATTGCTGCGAAATTTTTGTCATCAGCATGAGTTTTTTCATCAAGAGATAGCTTTATTTTTGCAGTATAGTATGGCTCCTGTTGAAGATAATTTTCTATCATAAACCTGCTTTTGCCTTGTATTATTACAGAAATAGTATCGTCAGGCATTTCTATGACTTTAATAATCTGTGCTACAGTTCCAACATTGTATAAATCCTGAGGTTCTGGATCTTCTTGTTGGGCGTCTTTTTGTGTTAAAGCCCCGAATAATTTTGTATTTCGTTGTATATCTCTAATTAGTTTATATGACCTGTCTCTTCCAACTGTAAGAGGAATTACTACTCCAGGGAATAATACAGTATTTCGTAATGGCAATATTGGTATCGCATCCGGAATACTGTCACTATCAATCTCATCAAGATTAGTATCAGTAATTATTGGAATTAATTCCGGATTTTTATCCTTATCTGAATTTAAATATTCAAAAAAATCTACATCTTCAAGTTTTCTCATTTATATTCTTTTAATGTCAAATTGTCACGCATATCTTAAAATTTGCGCAAAAGGTCTATTGGCAATATATGTGCCATTCAATAAACTGATAGTTATAACAAATGTTCAGAAATTTCTGTATTCTGAGCTTAGATTATAAATATATTGCATTACTTGTGTTAGCTCAGGAGTTAAAACCATGCCACGTCTTGCCAAAACGAGTTTAATAGTTTCCAAAGCTATCTCCAACTTATATTCTTTAATTCCAGAGTGTCCCCCCCATGAAAAAGAAGGAATAAAATTACGTGGGAAACCTGCCCCAAAAACATTCGCTGAAACACCAACCACAGTTCCTGTGTTAAACATAGTGTTTATCCCAGACTTAGAATGATCTCCCATAAATAAACCGCAAAACTGCAAACCCGTATCGAAAAATTTGTTTTTTTCATAATTCCACACTTTAACATTGGAATAGTTGTTTTTAAGATTCGAATTATTTGTATCTGCTCCTAGATTACACCACTCTCCTATAACTGCATTTCCAAGATATCCATCATGTGCTTTATTTGAATTTCCGAAAATAACAGAATTGTTTATCTCTCCTCCTACTTTACATCCCGGACCAATTGTTGTTGCACCGTATATCTTTGCTCCCATTTTTACCTGAGAGTTCTCACAAACGGCAAATGGACCTCGAATATTAGAGCCTTCCATAATCTGAGAACATTTGCCAATATAGACCGGACCATCGAAAGTATTAATTGTAACTGCCTCAACAAAACAGTCTTCTTCAATAAAAATAGGATTATTGCCAAATATAAGATTTGTACTGCTTATTTCTGCAGATACTCTGCCTAATGTAATCAAACTAAAGTCAGATTCTATTTCTTTATTGTTTAATAAAAAAATAGAATATAGTCCTTCAAGCACATTAACTGAATCAGTATACTCTTTACTATTATTGGGGATATAATTAAAATCTGGTTTATCATCAATAGAACATCTTATTGCTATTACCGTATTATCTTTTTTTAGCACTGATGATGTCATATTAACAATTGCATCCACTAAATTCTTATCGGGAAGAACCGAAGCGTTTATATATATATTTTCAGGCTTCTTTTTTAACTCATACAATCCTTGTAGATAATCTTCTGTTTGAACAGATATCTGTTTGCATAAAAGACGTTCCCATTTTTCTCTAATTTTTAGAATCCCAACTCTGAAGTCTGCCAAAGCGCGCATATATGATAGCGGCAAAAACTTTTTATGAAGACCTGCATCTGACAATATTATATTCATTTTATTTCTTTTTATGATATAAACTCCTACAAAATTAGCTTTTTTTTACTAAAACTACTATTTTAATAAAAATGCAAATATTTTGTATAAATTTGTTTTAAAATATTTTTTTTCTAGCATTAACTTTTTTAATTATTAAAAATATATACGCCAATGAACTATCTAATAATTGCAGGACTTTTTTTAGTAGTACTGATAATCATTTTAATAGGCTTTTATAACAAATTTATTAAACTGAGAAATATGCTTTTAGAAGCATGGTCCTTAATTGATATTCAGTTGAAGCAGAGGTATGATATTATCCCGAATCTTATTGAAACTGTTAAGTCCTATACTAAACATGAATCGAGTGTTTTAGACGAGATTACTCGCCTTAGAACTAGAGCCATGGAAACGTCTGCGATAAAAGACAAGGAAATATCAGAGAAAGTCCTTACTGACAAAATTGCGGAATTTTTTATTAGTGTTGAAAACTATCCGGATCTGAAAGCAAATCAAAATTTTTTGGAACTTCAGAAACAATTAATGGAGATCGAAGACAAAATTCAATTAGCTAGAAGGTATTATAATGGGGCAGTGCGTAATTATAATATTGCAACCGAAACATTCCCTGGGAATTTACTTTCAGCACTCTATAGATTTGAGAAATATTCGTTTTTTGAACTAGACAGTATTGACGAAAGAAGAAATATTGTCTTTGATTTTAAATAATAATGATGCGAAAATTATTTTTTCTAATTTTCTTTCTAATTGCTGCATCAAGTTTCGTATTCAGTTATGAAAGAATATTAAGTTTCCACTCAGACATTTTGGTTCTTGCCACAGGAGAACTTGAAATTACAGAAAGCATAACAGTGAAAGCTGAAGGGAATGAAATTAAAAGAGGAATATTCCGAGATTTACCAAGTCACTATCAAAATAAATACGGACTAAGACATAAAGTAGAATATAATTTTAAGGAGATTCTTAGAGACGGCCAACCCGAGCAACACTTTGTGAAAAAAAGCGGTCCCGGATTTATCAGAATATATATAGGTAACGAAAATATTTTTCTAAGTCATGGTTATTACACATACACGATTAAATATACTACTAATTACCAGATATTTTTAGAAGACGAATTTGATGCCTTATACTGGAACGTGAATGGAAATAATTGGTCACTTCCAATTGAAACCCTGAGCACATGTGTTACACTTCCTGAAGGTTCAAAAATAAACTTTTATGAAGCATATACAGGCTTTGAAGAAGAGAAACAGCAGAATTACGAGTCCTATTTTGATGACAGAAGATTATGTTTTACTACAACAACTGTAATATATCCTTATCAAGGCATGACAATACATATTTCCATAGAAAAGGGCATTATAAAAGAGTATGATAAAACTAAAAAACTCATTGCGGATAACATCAATACATTAATTGCCATAATTGGACTAATAGGACTGTTGGTAATGTATATAATAATATGGCTTAGGATAGGTGTTGATCCACCAAAAGGAATAATAATCCCTCAGTTTGAAATCCCTAAAAACTATTCCCCTGCCATTATCAGATATATATACAAAATGAGGTTCGACAATACAGTATTTTCATCTGCTATAATTGGATTAGCAGTAAAAAAATTCTTAAGCATTGATGAAGTTTCAAAAAACCTATTTATCCTACGCAAGATAAAAGATCCGGAGAATCTAAGTAAAACTGAAACTTTACTTATGAATTTGTTTTTTATACATGATTTTAACATTTTCGAGATTGGAAAAGCTAACGACCCAAATGTTAAAATTGCTATTGATAAACTTAAGAACAATTTAAATTCAGACATAAAGTCAGGATATTTTAAAACCAATGGAAAATATTTAATATTCCCTATTTTGTTTAGTATTGGGATGATTCTTCTATCTTTTATTTCGTTAGGATTTGAGCAAATTTTTATGAGCATTTTTATTATTTTATGGTCTTTTGCATGCTATGCCGCTATTAATGGTTTAATAAATTCTTTCTCTCAGCAAAATACAAAATCAACTCTATTACTTGGATTTATTACAATTCCTTTTGTTTTAATCTGGATTGGACTATTATTTCTTACGGTACATTTTGGAGGTTCCCTTATTGTGCTTGCCTTACACCTTTTGTACATACTCGTAAATGTGTTATTTGCATATCTTATTAAAGCTCCTACTATCAATGGCAGAGAAATCATGGATAAAATTGAAGGTTTAAGGATGTTCATTCGTACAACAAACATTGATGAAATTGGGAATTTTTTCGTGGAGGATAGAATACAAATATATGAGAAATATCTTCCATATGCTATTGCTCTGGATTGCGAGCAAATATGGACTAAGAAATTTGAACGTCTTATATCTGCGGCTATAAGTAATAATTCATATCAGCCTAGTTGGAATAGATCTTATGCAACAGGAATTAGCGCATCTAGTTTTAGTAGTAATATATCTTCTGGAATTAGTCGTGCAGTAAGCACCTCATCAACATCACCATCATCGGGAGGAGGCTCATCAGGAGGTGGCCGTGGTGGTGGTGGAGGAGGAGGCTGGTAATAAAAAAGGGACTAAAAAGTCCCTTCTATATGAATTCGTATATTTTACTATTAGTTTTTATTTCTTTGATCAAGATGCTTTTGATATCTATTACGGAATTTATCAACTCTACCAGCAGTATCAACAAGTTTCATTTTTCCTGTATAGAAAGGATGTGAAGTGTTTGAAATCTCTAGTTTATACAATGGATATTCTATACCATCGACTTCAATAGTATCTTTTGTTGATGCAGTAGATTTTGTAATAAATACATGATCGTTCGACATGTCTTTAAACGCGACTAATCTATAATTTTCTGGATGTATTCCTTTTTTCATTTTAGTAATCTTTTTATATTTTAAAAAAAATCGGACTGCAAAAATACTATAATATTTTTAATGAACAAATTATTTACTCAGAAATTTCATTCTCATCACTCGCAAAGAGTTTTTAAAAAGAATGGCATCGGCTTTGATTAAATTCCTCCTTCATCTCTATCCATGCCACCATTTTCGAAACCTCTTTCTCTTCTTGACTGGAAGTCATTAATTCTGTAAGTTATTGATAAAGTGAAAGTTCTTCCTCTTGGAGCTCTTTTTGAATGGGAGTAAAAGTAAGGAGTTTCAGAGATTACCTCCCAGCCCATTGTATTAAAGACATCTCTAACATTTAAGCTAACAGTTAACTTTCTGTCAAATAGATCTTGTCTTACACCGGCACCCATCATATACATTGGGAGCCTTTTCCCTTGTGAAGTAATACTTTCTCCTCTGTAAAACCCCGTTAACTGTACACTAGTTCCGTATTTTGTAAATCTGAATGAATTATTCAGTCTCGCATTCCAGCTGAATGTGCTATTAATATCAACAATTTCGTAATAGAAACCACTTCCACTAATATTAAAGTTCCACCATTTAGTAAAATTTAAGTTTGTCATTAGGTCAATTCCAGCATTTATGCTTTGCCCTATATTTTGGAAACTCGATATAAATATTTCCGGATTAACAGGATCTACGGTAATAAACCTCTCAATTTGATTGTTTGTTCCCCTATAATAAGTTTCCAACGAAACAAAGTTATTATTAAACCGTTTTTGAACATTTATCTCAAATGAATTTGTATACTCTGACTCCAACATTGGGTTTCCAACTCGCACATTATTGGGGTCAACAACATTTACAAAAGGATCTAAGTACCAAGGTCGCGGTCGGTCTAGCCTTCGACTGTAACTTGCCATAAGGTCAATATTTCCCGGAAGTTTATAAGATATATGCATAGAAGGGAAAAAATCAAGTACTTTATATTTCCATGTAGTATCCATTTGTGATGGATTAAACTCTCTGTCAGTAAACTCTGACCTTATTCCCGTCATAAATCCAAACTTTTCGCCTAGGTTGGAAAACACGAGATATCCCGATTGAACATTCTGGATAAAGTCGTAGGTATTATATTTACTCGAGTCGTCTACCCAAGAGTTTATCAGTAGATTTTGAAATTTGTAATCATTAAAAAGTCGGGATATTCTAATTTGATAACCTGCTTCAAGTTTGCTTTTTTCGGAAATTGGCAATACATAGTCAAATTTTCCATCTAATGTATTTCCATCTGCAATTTGAAATGTTCTAGTAGAGTCGATTATATCATCTACCGGTTGAAACAGATAATCTATTTCTTGTTCACTAAACTTATTTTCCTCATTTCTCATATTAGTCGCATAGCTGGCATATATTTGGATCTCATGTCCAGGTTTAGTAAATTTCTTTAAATAGTTGACATCCCCTGAAAAATAACTCCAGTTTGTTTCAAAAAAATTATCGGTCAAATAATTGTAATTGTTGTAAATATCTCCATTATTATCAATAAAGCTAGTAGCAGTAGATAATAGTTTATTGCCATAAACAAATAAATTATATCTCCCTGAGACTGTTAAAATTTCCTTATCATTAATATAATAGTCCATACCAACTCTTGCAGATCCTGAATTTCTAATCCTTCGTCTGTCCGCTTTTGTTGTTAAATAATAATCTTCGTCATTTGGCAAGAAACTGATTCTCTGATCTAGGCTACTGCCTTTATGTTTTCCATCATTATAGTTTCCACCGATAAAAAAATTAAACTTTTCCTTTCTAATGTTAATAAGGAAGTCGGTTCCAAAAGCACCAAAAGTTCCAATATTTGCAGATATTTGCGCGTTGTATCCAACTCTTCTGTCTTTTTTCATTATGATGTTGATAATTCCTCCAACTCCTTCGGAATCATATCTAGCTGATGGATTTGTAATTATTTCTATTGATTCTATTGTTTCTGCCGGAATTTGTTGCAGAGCCTCGCTTCCTTGCACCGGACTTGGCCTTCCGTCAATAAGCACCAAAAAGCTTTCGGTTCCCCTTAGCGAAACATTTCCATCTAAATCAGTCTGTACACCGGGGACATTTTCGAGTGCCTCAACAGCCGTACCTCCGGCGGATATTATATCTTGGGAGACATTAACAATTCTTCGGTCAAGCCTATATTCAATTCTTTCTCGAGAGGCATCAACAGTAACTTCTTCTAGAATTTCAGTATCAAAAGCTAGAGCTATTGAGCCTAGATTTACCACTTTTCTATCTGGACGAATTATAACTTCAGGTATTGTTTGCTTTCCAAATCCAATAAACTGTATCTCAACAAAGAATTTTCCGTATCTGACTTTATCTATATTAAACTCACCATTTTTATTTGTTATTCCACCGCTAACTATTGTGCTGTCGCGAAATGAATAAATAACGATGTTTGCAAATTCTACTGGTTTGCCTGTTTTGGCTTCAACAACAGTTCCATAAACAACACCCTCTGGTTCGCCAGCATACTGTCCTCCACCCGGTCTTTGCTGAGCGAATAAATTGAAAGATGTATATATTGAGATAATAAGTAATGTGTATTTTAAAATATTCATAAGCTTAAACTGAGAATGATTAATAATTTGTAATAGTTAATAAAGACAAATTAAAAAAGAAAAGGTTTAAATTGAAGAGATTTTATTTTTGAATTATAATTGTAATCTTATTATTTAGGGACTTAATATATCCTTCAACTATGTCATATTCCAATACATTTCCACTATTTTCTCTAATTTTAACTTTCCCCTTTTCAAGAGTTGAAATTATAGGTGCGTGATTATTTAATATTTGAAACAAACCTTTAGTTCCAGGGACTCTGACCATTTCGACTTCCCCTTCGTATATTGTTTTCTCAGGTGTTAAGATTTGAAGGTTCATATTTATGTATTTTGGGCAAGAATTTTTTCTCCTTTTTCTATAGCCTCCTCAATTGTTCCAACTAGATTAAAAGCTGCTTCTGGATACTTATCAACTTTTCCGTCCAATATCATTCTGAAGCCTTTTATTGTATCCTCAATTTTAACAAATACGCCTTTTAGTCCTGTAAATGCTTCGGCAACATGAAATGGTTGGGATAAGAATCTTTGTATTCTTCTTGCACGGTGTACAATTTGTTTATCATTATCGGACAACTCATCCATTCCAAGAATTGCAATAATATCTTGTAGTTCTTTATATCTTTGTAAAATTTGGATGACATCTTGTGCAGTTTGATAATGTTCGTCTCCGACAATTTCGGGGGTCAATATTCTTGATGATGAGTCAAGAGGGTCAACAGCGGGATATATTCCAAGTTCAGCAATTTTACGACTCAATACAGTTGTGGCATCTAAGTGAGCAAATGTTGTTGCCGGAGCCGGGTCTGTAAGGTCATCTGCAGGAACGTAAACCGCCTGAACCGAAGTAATTGATCCTGTTTTTGTTGATGTGATTCTTTCCTGCATTTCTCCCATTTCGGAAGCTAATGTTGGCTGATAACCAACTGCAGAGGGCATTCTTCCGAGCAGAGCTGACACCTCAGAACCTGCTTGAGTAAACCTAAAAATATTGTCCACAAAAAACAAAATATCTCTTCCGCCTGTGCCACTTCCACCATCTCTAAAGTCTTCGGCAATAGTTAAACCTGAAAGAGCTACTCTTGCTCTGGCACCTGGAGGTTCGTTCATTTGTCCAAACACCATACTAAGTTTTGACTCCTCAAGTTCTTTTTCATTCACTTTACTTAAATCCCATGAACCTTCCTCCATTGATTTTTTGAATTCATCGCCATATCTGACTATATCTGCCTCAATCATTTCTCTAAGCAGGTCATTTCCTTCTCTAGTACGTTCCCCAACACCCGCAAAAACGGATAAACCTTCATATCCGATTGCAATATTATTAATGAGTTCTTGAATTAATACTGTTTTTCCAACACCTGCACCTCCAAAAAGTCCAATTTTTCCTCCCTTTGAGTATGGTTCAATTAAGTCGATAACTTTTATCCCTGTGTAAAGAACCTCTGTTTCCGTACTTAAGTCAACAAATTTGGGAGACTCTCTATGAATTGGGTTGCCATCGACATTTGACAATTCTGAAAGCCCATCAATAGATTTTCCTACAACATTCATTAACCGTCCTTTAACTTTATCTCCTTTGGGCATTTTAATTGGCTGTCCAGTAGCAATAACTTTCATGCCTCTTGACAGTCCATCAGTTGAATCCATTGAGATGGTTCTAACGGTATTCTCTCCTATATGTTGCTGACACTCAACTATAAGCAAGCCTCCATTTTCCCTTTCAATTTCCAAAGCTTCGAATATTTTGGGTAGATGTTCTCCGGATTTTTCAAATTTCACATCTATAACGGGTCCAATAACCTGAATAATTTCACCTTTAATTTGACTCATGACTAATGTATTTAAACAAACAAAACTAAAAAATTTTATCAAAACAAAAAATGATTCTCAATTTTTTATTTTATTTAATCAGAAATCTCTGAATCTTAAAGACTCAGCAAACTCTTTTAAGAATTTCTTTCTTTCTACTGGGACAGAAACCATTTCAAAATATTCGAAAGCTTTCTGGTAGTACTCCGATATTTTTTTTGAGGCATATTCTTTAATTTCTAGCTTATTAAAAATATTTTTTATTGATAAGACTTTATCATTATTGTCAAATTCTTTTAAGCTTAACCAATAATTCAATTTTTCTAAGTCTTGATTTTTTGCATCTTTTAGAGCTTTGGTAAGAAGAAATGTTTTTTTATTTGAGATAATATCATTTCCGGTACTTTTCCCAAATTTAATTTCATCTCCATAAACGTCAAGGTAGTCGTCTTGCAGTTGAAATGCAAGCCCTAGGTTCCTTCCAAACTCATAGATACAATCACAATCTTTAGTTGAAGCATTTGCTGATAGAGCCCCAACTTTTAGACTACATGCAAGTAAAACCGCTGTTTTGAGATTAATCATCATCAAGTATTCATCCTCACTAATTTTTTCGACTTTTTCAAAATCCATATCAAGCTGTTGACCTTCACAAATATTCAATGCAGTATTAGAAAAAACGCTTAATATTTCTTCCAGATTATTAGAACTATCAGCAATGTATTTATAAGATATTACCGACATTGCATCTCCTGATAACAAAGCGATATTTCTATTCCATTTACAATGTACTACCGGCATGCCTCTTCTTATTTCAGCATTATCCATCATGTCATCATGCAATAGTGTGAAATTATGAAATATTTCTATTCCAAGAGCTGCACTTAAGACATTTCTGTAATCCCCTCCAAAAAGTTCACAAGCCATAAGACTAAGGACTGGTCTTATTCTTTTACCTCCTGACTTCATCACATACTTTATAGGATCATAAAGATTTTCTGGACTTGTTCCAAAATCAATATCATTAAGTCCTTTATTTATTATTCCTGCAAAATCTTTTGCTGTATGCATTTTAAGAATGTTTTATCTCGAACAAACCCTGATTAATAATCTTTTCTATCCCTTGTTCAATTGTTAATAAATCTCTTTTTAATACATTTCTCATAAGAGAATTATCCGGGCATCTTCTAGTCATATCACCTTCAGGTAGTGGTGGGTGATGTATGATTTTAGATTTAGATCCGGTAATATCAATTATTAATTCTGCAAGTCGTACTATTGGCATTTCGAGAGAATTTCCAATATTTACTACATCATTTATGAACAGGTCTTGATAAGCTATTTTTATACAGGCTTCGATATTGTCGTCGATATAACAAAATGTTCTGGTTTGTTGTCCGTCTCCATATATTGTAATATCTTCATTCCTAAGAGCTGCCACTAAAAACTTACTGATTACAAAATCCTTACTTTGTTTTGGTCCGTATGTGTTAAAAAATCTGAAAATAGTGAAATTTATTCCATATTCTTTATGATATGACCTTAAAAATGCTTCGCCAAGATTTTTCACAATAGCATACGGAAGTCTCGAGTTAAGTGGAGTTGTATGTTCATTTTGAGGCACCTCGACCGGCTCGCCATATACTTCTGAAGATGATGCATAAAAGACTCTTTTAACTCCTGTATTTTTAGCGAGACGTAGTATGTTCTCAATTCCTCTAATATCTTTCAGAACACAAACAGGATTTAGTTGCGTACGAATAACTCCAACCATTGCAGCATAATGAAAAACATAATGAAACTGATATGACAGCATTACCTCCATAATTTCTTTATATTCATTTACGTCTCCCTTTATAAATCTGAGATTCTCATAATTTGGTGGTAGTTTTCTGACATCTCCTGTTGAGAGATTATCCATTGCTATTACAAGATTCTCAGGATCATTAGCGAGGCTTTCAGCAATTGCACTCCCAATAAAACCTGCACCTCCTGTAACAAGAATTTTACGTTTGTAGGAATGACGGGATGTTGTAGTTTTCATTTTTTGTTGATTAAGGATTAATAATTTTGTTAGTCATCGTCTTCATATATTTTTATTGTAGGTTCTTTAAACTTTTTTCTTGTAAAATATTTATCGAGTGAGAATAATAATGAAGGCAAAATTACAAGATTCGAAAACATTGCTACCAATAAAGCGATTGAAACTAGAAGCCCTAAGGCAACTGTTCCACCAAAATCTGAAGCAGTAAAAATCGCAAATCCAAAAAACAATACAGCAGATGTGTACATCATACTAACGCTAGCTTCCTTAAGAGCTTTTTCAGCCGATATTTTTATTCTCCATCTATTTGAATGAAGTTCCTGTCTGTATTTTGCCAAATAATGTATAGTATTATCGACAGAAATTCCAAATGCAATGCTGAATACAAGAATAGTAGATGGTTTTAAAGGAATTCCGAAATAACCCATCAGCGCAGCAGTTATACACATTGGGATAATATTTGGAATTAATGATATTATTACCATTTTTCCTGACCTAAACATTAAGAAGAGAAAGATGGAAATAACAATCACTGCAAGCGAAAGACTAATAAAAAGATTATTTATTAAATACTGTGAACCAACAAAATACATAATAGTTGATCCTGTCACAACCGTATCAAAACTTTCTTCGGGAAATGCCTGTCTGATGTCATCTCTGACTTTTGGCAGTAGTTTTTCCATTCTTGCAGTACCGATGTCTTCAACATTTAAACTCACTCTCACTATTGTATTTGTTGAATCGACGAATGAATGTAAAATATTATTATTAATACCCTTTGGGAGCCTCTCAAAGATTGTTTCATATGTTCTAGGATTTGGAGGCAGAGCAAAATTGTCTGGATTTCCCCTGCTATATGCTTGATATAAAAATTTAACCGCATCAGCAACCGACATTGATCTTGATAGTTCAGGGTGTCTTTTAAGTGAATTTTGTAATTGATCAAGTTTTTCTATCTGAGAAATTCTATCATAATTTGTTAAACTATCTTTTGATTGAATGAGTATTTCTAATGGACTTGCACCGTTAAAATTCTTTTCAAAAAACTTGAGATCGATATAGATTGGATCCTCAGTTTTAACATCATCAAGAAAGTAGCCTGTTCTGTGAATTTTAGTAATCCCAAATACAGATAGTATTAATATAATAATCATTATACCGTATATAGTTTTTCTATGATTCATAACCAAGTTAAGCAAAACTGACACAAATCTACTAACTAGTTTGCTGTCCAGATGTTTTGTATATTTTAAGGATGGAGCATCGAGGTAACTGAAGACAGAAGGAATAATTGTTAAAGCTATTAGAAAAACAAACATTATTCCCGCTGAAGCGACAATTCCAAACTCTACTAAATATCTGCTGTTAGTTATTATGAAAGTAGCAAATCCGGCAGCTGTTGTTAAATTAGTAAGAAATATTGCATTCCCAATTTTCCTAATAACCCGTTGCAGAGCGAGAACTTTATTGCCATGATTTTTTGTTTCCAGATGATATTTATTCATCAGAAATATAACATTTGGAATACCTATTACAATAAGTAAAGGAGGTATCATTCCGGACAAAATTGTAATTTTATAATCAAGAATCCCCATTAATCCTATGGCCCAAATTACGCCCATTCCAACTACAGCAATTGACACTCCAATAACTTTAAAAGAACGGAAAAGCAAATAAAGAATAAGAACACAAATTATTGCAGCTAAAACAATAAAAAGTTTAATTTCTTCTCGAATTAAAATCATCATATGAGTTCTGATGAAAGGCATTCCCGAAATATGAATTTCAAGATTTTGCTTTTGTGCATAATCTCTAAGAAGTTTCTCAACTGCAAGTACTGTTGGAATTCGTTCTTTACTATTAAGAATATCCTTTTCTATTGATATGCTTATTAGAAAAACATTCGTTGAATCGTTGTAGAGGAAATTTTTATAAAAAGGTAAATCGTAAAAAATCGTTTTAAGGCTATCCAATTCTTGCTGACTATTAATATATTCGGGAAATAGTGAGAATGTTTGAAATTCTCGTTTAGTCCTTCCATCCTCATCAGTAATTGTTTGTTGCTTAATATTCAGGACTTGAGGAACAGAAATTACATTTGATACATTTTCAAGTTTCTTGATTTCTCGACAAATCCTTTGGAGACTATTAAATCTTTCTAGTTCAAAAAGTTTATCATCGGTAAATCCACATACAATAACATTAGCCTCATCGCCAAAAACTTCTTTAAATCTTACATTATCAATAAATACCGGGTGTGAGTCTGAAAGCATATTGGCATAATGATAATCCATCTTTACCTTGCTGAGTTGCCACAACATAAAAACTGTTATCACCAACGATCCGGCAATAAAATACTGCCGATTCCTAAGAATTATGCCCGCGATTTTAATCCACATATGAGTTAAAAAACAATGCAAAAATATTATAATAGAAGCAGAACACAAAATAAAACTTTGGTTTCAAACATAATTATCTAAATTGAGAAATATTTCTGATAGTTTTATGGTTTCATTTACATTTTATAATAGCAAAAAGTTTACAATTTCTTAACATTGGATAAAGCTATATTTTTTCTCAATTATGTAATATTGCACCTTGATTTAATCTATTAAATATGGAATACGGACTTTTTGATTTTCTAACACTTATAGGTTCTTTAGTTTTATTTCTGTTCGGGATGAAACTGATGAGTGAATCACTACAAAAAGTTGCAGGAAATAATCTACGCAAAATATTAGCTGCAATGACTTCTAATAGGGTTTTTGGGGTACTTACGGGTATTATTACAACTGTTGCCGTGCAGTCATCATCAGCTACAACAGTTATGATAGTAAGTTTTGTAAATGCAGGCTTACTTTCTTTGGTTGAAGCAATTGGTGTAATTATGGGTGCTAACATAGGTACTACAGTAACTGCTTGGCTTATTTCTCTAGTTGGATTCAAGGTAAGCATTAGTGCTTTTGCTCTGCCTCTAATTGGATTAAGTTTTCCATTAATATTCTCTAGAAACAGTATGAGAAGATCCTGGGGAGAGGTTATAGTTGGTTTTGCAATTTTGTTTATTGGTTTAGATTTATTAAAAAATGCAGTACCTGACATTAACAGTAATCCGGATATTCTTGTGTTTTTACAATCTTATACTGACTTTGGATTTTTCAGTTTGTTGATTTTCATGCTTATCGGCACTCTGCTAACAGTGGTCTTGCAATCTTCCAGTGCATCTACTGCACTAACATTGGTTATGTGTTATAATGGATGGATTCCTTTTGATTTGGCTGCAGCAATGATATTAGGTGAAAATGTTGGAACAACAATAACTGCTAACCTTGCAGCTATTGTGGCAAATCATTCAGCAAAGCGAGCCGCATTTGCCCACTTATTATTTAATATGATAGGTGTCACATGGATACTACTAATTTTTAGCCCGGTTATAAATGTTATTGGAGATTTAACCGAAAAGATTGATGGAAATTCACCATTCACACATCCAACTGCAATTCCAATAGCATTATCGATTTTTCACACAACATTTAATGTTACGAATGTTCTTCTTCAGATTTGGTTTGTAAAGTCTATTGCTAAAATAGTTACAAAAATCATTAGAAAAAAAGGGGAGGAGGATGAGGAGTTTGAATTGAAATATTTACATACCGGGCTATTAAACACCTCCGAGCTATCGATTCTGCAAGCGAGAAAAGAAATAATTGAGTATGGAAATCTTGCAAAGAAGATGTTTGAATATAATAAAAGAATGTATAAGGAAACAGATGAGAAAAAATTCAAGAAGCTTCTAGAAAAGATAGAAAAGAGTGAAATAAAAATGGATGAACTTGAAGTTGAAATTGCCAACTATCTCACCCAAATCTCAGAAGGAGAACTTAGTATTATGGGTTCACGTAGAATTCGAACTTTACTAAAGATTAACGATAATATTGAAAGTTTGGCTGATACAAGTTATAACATTGCTAGAGTAATTAATCGTAAACGTAAAAGAAAAATATGGTTTACTCCGGAGCAAAGAGAAGATATTCAAAAGATGTTCGTTCTCATTGACAAATCATATAAAATTGTTTTGGATGCACTAAGGGATTTGCAAGATGATTCGGTGAATATTGATGAAATAATGAAAATTGAAAAAGAAATAAACGAGTTTAGAAATTATTTGCGGAAAGAGAATGCCAAAAACATTGCCGAGAACAAATACTCTTATCAGTCGAGTGTTGTATATGTTGATCTTTTTACTTTGTGCGAAATAATGGGTGACCATTTAATAAATATTGCCCAAGCAATACATTCTCAAAAGCATAAACTAGTTTAGTTTTAATTTCTTAATTTACTTAGAAGTCTTAAGATTTCGAGATATAGCCAAATTAGTGTCACCATGAGCCCAAATGCGGCAAACCACTCCATATATTTTGGCGCACCTGCAATTGCTGATTCTTCAATAAAACTAAAATCTAAAAGAAGATTAAGCGAAGCAATAACAACAATTGCCAAACTAATTAGGATTCCAATAACTCCACCTTGGTGTAGATAGGGCATATTTACTCCGAATAAATTCAATAAAAAGGATGCAATATAAACAATTAATACACCAAAAGTAGCCATCATTACGCCAGCTTTAAACTTCTGAGTAACCTTTATCATATTAGTTTTATAGGCAAAAAGCAAAAAAAACATAATTCCAAGAGTAAGCATTACTGCCTGTAAAACAATCCCCTCGTATAGCATTGCATATACTGCTGAAATCGATCCTAAAACGATACCTTGTGCCAGCACATAAAGTGATGCAGTATATGGAGCCCAAGTTTTTTTAAAGATCGTTACTAGTGCAATAATAAAACCTATTAATACTGCCGGCATAAGATATGACATTCCTTGCTCCGGATTTGCCACAACAAGTTTCCACGAAAAACTTCCTGAGACCAACAAAAGTAAAAAAAGAATAATTGATTTATTAACAGTGCCTTGAATTGTCATTGCACTACCGGTTACTGGCTCTGCAAAAGCCTTAGAAGTAAGCACCGGATTTGATGTATTTGTAATTTTCATAATTAAAGCATTTATAATTATTTATAAAACCTTATTTTTAGGAGTCGTTGCTACAAAATCTTTTAGGTAAAACGGCTCGAAATAAATAACATCTACAAAAACATTTTTATTATACAATTTGTTCGAAATTTCACACATATATTCTGCTGAAGGATAAATGTTTTCTATATATACTATTTTTTCATGACTTATAAGCTTTAATGCTTTTTCAGCCCCATCACCAAAAATGTTAATTTTATAGTCTGAGTATTTATCAAAAGAATTTTGATCTAGAATTAAAGCCTCAGTACTTGAGATTTTCTGGATATTATTATTGTAGATTGCCGTATAAACTTCCATTCTCCGTGCGTCAATCATAGGAATAAAAAAATCATTATGATGTTTTAATATCTGTTTATTAATTGCCATAATGGTCATTATCTCCATTGTGTCAATTGCGATAAGGGGTATATTAGCTCCAAAACAAAAGCCTTTGGCTGTACTCACTCCAATTCTCAATCCTGTATAAGAGCCCGGACCAGAACTAATTGCGACGGCACTAAAATCAGAAGGTTTGAGATTATTTTCCAATAAAATATCTTTTATAAATACTCCTAAAATTTGCGAGTGAGACTTATTTCTCTCGCTTACTTTAAGGGCAGTGCACTCACCATTTATTGATACAGAAACGGAACAAATATCAGTTGATGTTTCAATATTTAAAATTCTTATATCCATAAATTTAACTCAAGACAATATATGCTATTTTGAAGTTTTAAAAAGTTCTTCTTTTGTTACTTTTGTTACTTTCATACCACTTTTTAAGGTTCTTGAGATAAGATTGTATGGTGCTGTTACAACCTCTTCCCCTATTTCAAGACCTTCAATTATATGTATGAAATATGAGTCTTGTATTCCAGTTTTTACAATTCTACGAGTGATTTCTCCATCTTTATAAACAAATACAATCTCAGCAAGAGGCAAATTTGTTGCCACCTCTAAGTCAGTATCGACTCTCATAGGCTCTCCTATATATTCTAGTTTTGTCGAGTCTACTCTTGTTGTAACAGCCGGAAGAGGAACTGCAATTACTTCTCTAGCTGTGACAGTTTTTATATCAACACTCGCAGACATTCCTGGTCTAAAAGGATGCTTTATTCCACTTTCAATAATGTCACTATACGACTCTGGTAAGATTCTAATTTTAACTTTAAAATTAGTAACTTGATCAACTGCAAAACCTGATGAGGTTGCTGAATTTGCGATTTCTGTAACAATTCCCGAAAATCTTCTATTCAAATAGGCATCTACCTCAATATCAACGCTATCATTAAGTTTCACCTTAATAATGTCGTTTTCGTTAACATCCACAATTACCTCCATGGAATTAAGATTTGCGATTCTCATCATTTCCGTCCCTGCCATCATTTCAGTTCCAACAACTCTTTCTCCTTTTTCTACATTCAGTAATGATAAGGTTCCATTCATTGGAGCAAAAACAGATGTTTTTCTCAAATTTTCATTTGCTTCTCTTACCATTGCCTGGGCACTTAATACATTAAACCTTGCGGCATTAACATTTTCTTCAGATGCTTTAAGATCTGCTAAAGCAATTTCATATGATGAAAGAGCATTTTCAAATTCTGCATCTGAGATTACACTTTGCTGATAAAGAGATTTATTTCTATTATACGCTTTTTCCACTTGATTAAACTGTGCTTTTACCTGTTCTTGTCTGGCTTTCGCATTTGCAAGATTTGCGTTTGCGGAGTTTTCAGCAGCGACAGCACGTTCAGCAGCAGATTCATAAATGTCTGGTTTTATTTTCAGTAAAAACTGTCCTTTCTCAACATAATCTCCTTCTCTCACCATTAGTTCTACAATTTCTCCTGACACATCTGGGCTTATTTTAACCTCTGTTTCAGGCTGTATTTTTCCTGAAGCAGTAACAATTTCTGTTATAGTTCTTAATTCTACCAAATCAGCACTAATTTTGACTTCTGCATCCTTTCCTAACCAACCTGCTTTTTTTCCTACAATTAGAAAGACGACTAAAACAACTACAGCAATAACAATGTATTTTGTGAACTTGCTTTTTTTTCTTTTTGTGTTCATATTAGAGTTTTATTTGAACTCCCCGATAAAAATCGAGTATTTTTTGTTTAAAAATAAAATCATATTTTGCTCTAACCAACTCAGATTGTGTTCTAGTTAGGTTATTTTTCGCTATATTATAGTCTACTGAGTTCAGTAAACCTACATCAAATCTTTGCTGCATATATTCAAATGATTTTTGCATTGCTTCAAGAGTTTTCTGAGTAGCATAGTACTTTTTAACAGCTGCCTCTGCATCAGCATGCGCCTGCTGAATATCCTTGTATAAATCTTTTTTTGCTTGGGTTAACTGTATTATCGATTGATCGTATAATAGTCTCGAATTATTAACATTGGATTTAATTTGCCATCCATTGAAAATTGGAATACTTAAGCTAAAACCAACTGCTGCACTAGCGTTGTCTTTTATTTGATCAGAGAAAGGTCTTGTTACAAAAGAATAATTAGTTGCAAACTGATACACATTATGCAGAATTTCATAATTATCGTCTAAGACAAAACCAGAGATATACGGGTCACCAAAGCTTACATCCTGAATCATTTTTCGAGCATTTGAATAGCCTGTGCCATAGGAAGCGCTCAAGTTTAATCGTGGATACCTCGCTCCCTTCGCGACCATAAGGCTCATATAAGCACTTTCAGTACGGCATTCGGCACTTTCGATTTGTGGCATCGTATGAATAGCCTCTCTATAAATCTGATCGACACTCATAGCAACCGCTTCAATATGTATATTGTCTATATCGGGTTTTAATACATAAAAATTATCTGAATTTTCAACTTCAATGATCTGGGCAAGGTTTAACAAAGATAGGCTCAGATTATTTTCAAAGTTTACAATATTAAGGTCTTCATTTGCTTTTTGCGCTTCAATTTCGAGAAGATTTTGTATGGGCAAGCTTCCCGACTCCACCAATTTTCTTGTACGGTTTAACTGTAATTCTGTAATTTCCAGTTGAAGTTGAGCTATGTCTAGTAGTTCATAATTATATAGTATGTTAAGGTATGATGAAACTATCAGCAACATTATGTTATTTTTAACTTGTTCAAGCTCAGCTGTTGCGGCATTAAGGTCTGCTCTGTTTTTCTTTATATTATAGTGTTGCTGAAAACCACTGAAAAGGTTCCATGAACTACTTGCAGAAAAACTTGATGAGGAGACATTCTCTTCTGCAAACTCATTAGTAAAAGGGTCAACCGTACGACCAAAAGAATAATTATGATTACCTCCTGCATTTAGACTAGGAAAGCGAGATGCAATAGATGATTGTAAGTTATTTTCGGAAATATTAGTATATATTCTTTGCTGCTTAATGTTTAAGTTATTATTTAAAGCATGATTTATGCATTGTTCCAAAGACCATTCATTTTGTGCTTGCAATAATAATTGCACAAACATTAGAATTGCAATTACAAAAAAAACTCTCATATTAAAGCATTTTTATTTGTTCTTAACGTCAAAAATCAAAGTGCTAAATTATAAAAAATTCACTTATTAAAGAAAGTGCCAATTGGTTTAATAAAATATTAACTAAATTGCTGAATTATTTATATGCTTACATCTTGTTTTTGTTAAATATATTTAGATTACATTTGTATCAAGAACTTAAAAAACTTGACAGACAAATTATTAACTAAAACTGCAATTATGAAAAAAACCTCATTTTTAATTATGTCAATTGTTTTGCCATTTATTCTGTTTTCAGTAAATGTTCCTCAATGCGAATCAAAAATTGAGGAGGCTACGGTGTACTTGTTTGGCGCAGAAATTAAAAGCTCTGCAAAAATCAATATTTCTCAAGGAAGAGGTATGATTGAGATTCTTGGAATTAGCCCCCATGCAATTGATAATAGTATACAGATTTCTAATAAACAAGATATTGAAATATTATCTGTTTCAGTATCGAATTACCATGATAATGCAGAAATTCGATTCCCAGAATTAAAAAGAATGAATGATTCAATAAGTCTATTCAATTCAAAGATTGTTGCTCTTGTTAATGAAAAGACTTCTTACGAATCGGAATTAGAACATCTGACAAAAAATATAAATATAGGAGGAGCGAATACAGGAGTAAATACAAATGAATTGAAATCTGCATCGACCTATTTCAGAGAAAGAAACTTTATAATTAGACAGGAAATTAGTAAAATTGAAAAGGAGATTTCTAAACACAATGAAGTTATAGCAAAAATAAACTCAAGAAAAAGTAAGATTTTAAATGAAAATAATTTCTCATTTAAGAAGGTCATTATAGAATATGAAGCCAATATTAATATAAATGCGATTTTTGAAATATCTTATATTTCAGGTAAATGTGGTTGGGCGCCGGCATATGATTTAAAAGCTAGTGACATAGGTGAGCCGGTACTAATGAAATATAAAGCCAAGGTATATAATAATACGGGACTAGCATGGGAAACTATCAAACTTCGTTTATCTACAGGCGACCCATTACAAGGAGCTACGGCTCCTGATATATCTACATGGAATCTCAATTTTCAGGATGTGGCAGCTAAATCAGGATATTTTGACAATGCAATTAGACAAGAAAAACGTCAATTTGATTATGCTCAACATCAAGTACTAGATGCAAGCTTTACTTACAATACAATTGCAGTTTCAGAACTAAGCGTTGAGTTTGAAATCGCAAAAAAATACAATATACCTCCAGATGGAAAACCTTATACAATAGATGTTACAGAATATAGTCTAAATGCAGAGTTCAGTCACTATGCCATTCCAAAGTATGAATCTAATGTTTATCTAATCGCTAAAGTTACAGGTTGGGAATCGCTTAATCTGATTGATGGAGACATGAATATGTATTTTGGTGACACCTACCTAGGAGTTTCGAAGCTCAATACAAATTCTCTTAATGATACGCTGGAATTATCGTTCGGCAGAGACAAACAAGTTTCAATAACAAGAACTAGAGTAGAAGAATTCACAAAAAAAAGTTTTCTTGGAAATAGTCAGAGAGAAAGTTTTATGTTCGAAATACTTGTTAAGAACAATAGAAAATCAGATATAAAAATCAGTGTAGTAGATCAGTTACCGCTTTCGAATGTGAGTGATATTGAAGTTACAGCCGTAGAACTTTCAGGAGCGGAATACAATAATATAACAGGAAAGCTATCTTGGATTATCAACCTAAAGCCTTCTGAATCGAAAAAAGTCGGTTTTGGGTATAATATTAAATATCCAAAAAACTACAGTTTAAACACTAAACAAGTTCAGTACAGAAGCGTTCGTGCCTTTTAAACATTTTGTAAATGGACATAGATATAATATCATTCAGTTTTACTGAAAAAGAATTATTTAAACAAGCATTTCGGATAAGAACTGTAGTTTTTACTGAGGAGCAAAATGTACCTCCAAGTCTTGAATATGACGGAGAGGATGAAAACTGTACTCATTTTCTTCTTTTTTTGAATAAAAATCCAATAGCAACTGCTAGGATAAGAAAAGTCTGTGAGGGGATAAAGCTTGAACGATTTGCTGTTTTAAAAGATTTTCGTAATCAACAGATTGGGAAAATACTTTTAAATTACATTTGTGATTTCGTTTCTGAAAATAATTTATTATGGTTGAATTCACAAGAGCCAGCAGTAGACTTTTATAGACGTCATGGATTTACTATCATTGGAGAATCATTTTATGAAGCAGGGATTAAGCATTATAAAATGGTTTGGTTGTAATGATAATAATAATTAATTTCGCAAAAAACAATTATTTTGTCAAACATTTATAAAAAACTAGCCGGACAAACTGCAATCTATGGATTGAGCAGCATAATTGGCAGACTTTTAAACTATCTGCTTGTTCCTTTATACACACGAATTTTTGTCCCTGAAGTTTATGGTGTAGTTGTAGAACTATACGCTTATGTTGGATTTCTTCTAATCATACTTACATATGGTATGGAAACAGGATTTTTTAGGTTTGCTCAAATAAAAGATGATTTTGAAAGAGTATATAGTACTATAATCACAAGCTTAATTTCCAGTTCTATTTTTTTTGTAATACTTGTATATTTATTTTTGGGTCCAATTTCTGGAGTGATGCAATATGGTGGCAATCCGGAATACATTTTATGGATGGCTGTAATTGTTGCAATTGATGCAATAATTGCAATACCATTTGCCAAGCTTAGGTTAAAGGAAAAAGCACTGAAATTTGCTGTAATAAAAATCATTAACATATCCGTAAATATTGGTTCAAACCTATTTTTTCTTGTACTATGTCCTAGAATCGCAGCTGAAAATCCCGAATCTTCTATCCTTATAATATATTCTGCTGAAATAGGAGTTGGTTATGTTTTTGTATCAAATCTTATCGCAAATATTGTGACTCTAATATTACTACTCCCGGAAATATTCAATGTAAGATTTAGTTTTGACAAAAGATTATTACGGCAAATTCTGTTATATTCGATTCCTTTGCTCGTAGCAGGACTTGCAGGTATGATAAATGAGACTCTTGACAGAATTCTTCTTAAATATCTTTTGCCGGATGACGTTAATGCAATGGAACAGATTGGTATTTATGGAGCAAACTATAAGCTTGCGATATTAATGACTTTGTTTATCCAGATGTTTAGGTATGCTGCAGAGCCTTTTTTCTTCGGACATCATAAAGAAAAAAACTCTGTAGAAACTTATGCAAATGTGACAAAATACTTCATCGTTTTTGGATTATGCATATTTCTCGGTGTAATGTTATATATTGATATTCTAAAATATTTTATCTCTGAGAAATATCACTCAGGTCTTAGTGTTGTTCCGATACTTTTATCCGCGAATTTATTTCTTGGAATACTATATAATCTTGCAATCTGGTATAAACTAAAAGACCTTACGAAATACGGAGCTTTAATTGCAATTATTGGAGCTTTAATAACGGTAATTCTAAATATGATTCTCATACCTTATATTGGCTACATGGGTTCTGCATGGGCAACATTTATTTGTTATCTGAGCATGGTAATCATCTCATATTTCTGGGGTAGAAACCACTTAAAGGTTCCGTACGATTTAAAAAAGATTGCCGTATATTTTCTTGTAACTGGGATATTTTTTGCAATTAGTTTGATAATTGAATTTAACAGCATATATGTCAGCCTTGCAGTTAATACAAACCTTATGATTGCATTTATATTTTTTGTATTATATTATGAAGGTATTTATAAGAAAATCCCTTTTATAAACAAATTATTGAAATGGTAAGGACAGCTATTTTTATAATACTTTGTTATTCGGCAATTGGGATTAATGCACAAATATCAGTAGATTTAGAATCTGGAAAGAACAAAATAAATAAACAGCAAAAATTAGTTTACTCCTCGTATACAATTGGGACGTGTTTAAGTTTTGGAGGTTTATATTATCTGTGGTATGCTGATAATGGAATGTCTAGATTCAAGTTTTTTAATGATAACAAAGACTGGTTGCAACTGGATAAAGTGGGACACGCAACAAGTTCGTATCAACTTGGAGAATATGGAATAAAAGCATTAAGATGGGCTGGCACAGAAGACAAAAAGGCAATTATCCATGGTTCGGGAGGAGGATTGTTATTTTTGACCATTCTTGAAGTTATGGATGGGTTTGCAAATGATTATGGATTTTCATATGGAGATATGCTTGCAAATAGCTTTGGAACAGGCTTGCTTATCGGACAAGAATTTTTATGGAAAGAGCAACGGTTACGCCTTAAATATTGTTTTTTCCCTTCAGAATATGCACAGTATCGTCCAGAATTACTCGGATACAATGTCTTTTCGCAATCACTTAAAGACTATAATGCCCAAACCTACTGGTTATCGGTAAATATCAATTCATTTATTAAAACAGAGATTGTTCCCGATTGGCTTAATCTTGCCTTCGGATATGGAGCCAATGGCCTTACAGGAGGGTCGAATAATCCTGAATTCAATGCTTCAGGAGAACCTATTCCTCATTTTACGAGAATAAGACAATATTATTTTTCCTTAGATATTGACTTACATAGATTAAACCCAAATTCAAAAATATTAAAAAGTCTTTTCTCTATATTCGGATTTATTAAAATCCCACTTCCAGCGATTGAATTCAATAATGATGATGGATTAAAGTTTCATCCCTTATTTTTTTGATTGTTATAATTCAGACATCTTTTTTAAAACATCTTCGGGTAACTGTGCATTAATTAGATAGTACAAATTAGAGATCAAGCGATTAAGGGTCATATCGTTTATTCTATTGCCTTTTGCTGTTAAATCCCATCTTGGTGCAATTCTATAGCATTTGTTAATTACTGAAGGATAGTCAAAGTTACCTTCAAACGAAATGTCAACTACTATCGAATGTTCCGGAACAAATTCTGTGGGAATAACAAATGAGGCAGATGGTACTGCTGAAATAATATAATCGGATTTAGAAACACTGGCTAGTATTTTATTAAAGGGCGTGTAATAATGACATACCTGAACATAAGCATTTTCGTTAAGCATCATTAGGGCAAGAGAACGACCAACAGCCAATGAGTCATTTATTATGGTAACACGTTTGCCTTCAAGATTAAAAGGATTTTGCTCAACATTTCCGGGATAATAATTATTGATGTCTTTATATTCTTCATAATTCATTGCATATCTTTTAAATATGCTAAGTATACCTTTTGCTGTTGGAGGTATAACCAGTTTTTGTAAATTGCCTGCATCTCTGAATTTTTCATATTGAGCTAAATATCCTAAATATGTATGATGCAAGCCTTCCACGTCTTTCATTGGATCGACCATGTTCATAAAAGAACTGTCCTTAACACCATAACCTGTAGGATACATTATCATTATCCCATGTACATTAGGATTAGCATTAAGTTCTAAGATTGTTTTCTCAAGTTGTATTTTGTTTTCAACTCTATATTCATAACAATTAATACTGTTTAGATTACAAAACTTAATTATGCCTTTAGTATAGGATATACTCCCGGCATCATCGCTGGTTAGAACAACTGCAAGACAAGGTTTAATGTCTTTCTGATCGTAGAAAAAACGTGTGCATGCAAAGGATGGTAAATCAAATTTTTCTATAAGAGATTTAACATCTATAATTTTGGAAGAGATTTCACTGCTCATATATTATAAATATTTTTAACGGCAAATATAATTATTTAACCGCTTTTATTGCTAAAAGTTCTTTTCGGTTTTATCTCTAATATTTATTTTCATATTTTCCTAATCCTAACATATGTAATAAAAGATATATTTGTATTTTCGCAGCTTGTGTTTTATGAAAAATATTAAGAAAACATATTGTGAAGTATGCCAGAATGATAATCCTGATAACTTTAGGTTACTCTATCTTAAAGAAGCTTATGAGATTTTTAAGTGTAATGAATGTGGATTTGTATTTATTCCTCAATTTCACAGGATAGAGATTCCTTATTCAGATTATCGCGACGAGGAGGTTTTAGCTGAGGTTCGCAGGGGAAATAACATGATTAAAATAAAGCGACATAAACTTAGAGTAAATCTTATAAAAAAATATCTTAAAACTGGAAAACTCTTTGATATAGGTTCGGGATGGGGTCATTTTTTATATACTGCAAAACTTTGTGGATTCGAAACTGAAGGTATTGAAATATCGAAACTTATGTGTGAGTATGCAAAAGAAGACCTTAATTTGGATGTTACAAATGTGAATTTATTTGAAGATCAGCTCAAGGTAAATTATTACGACATTGCTACAATGTGGGATGTACTTGAGCATCTTGACTATCCGGCAAAAGCTTTAGAAATCGCAAACAAAGTACTCAAGCCCAGAGCTTATTTAGTTCTTCAAGTTCCTCAAATTGACAGTTTTATTGCAAAAAGGCAAAAATCAAACTGGAGTATGTTTTCTTTGGAGCATTTGAATTACTTTTCCTCTAAAACCATTAAACTATTATTGGAAGACAAAGGCTTCGAATTAATAAAAATTAAATCGTCTTTTGAATTCAAGCTATTTATAATGTTCAGATTACTCGCAATTGTTAAGAGACTAAAAAAGAGAAAAAAATTGTTGAAATCAGAAAACATAAGCAATACTGAAAGACAATTATTTTTTAACAAACTTGTGAAAATGCCAAAATTTTTATTAATCGTAGTTATTTTTATGCATGATTTAATCTACAATTTATTGTCGTTTTTAAGAATTGGCGACGAAATGATTGTTATTGCAAGAAAGAATCACAGCTAATAATTTTTTTCGGGTTATGGAAAACTACTACGGAGAATTTGCAGCTTTGCTTACAGCGGTTTTTTGGACAGTTAGCTCTATGGCTTTTGAAGCTGCAGGAAAAAGGGTAGGCTCTATCTCTCTGAATCTTATTCGTCTAGTGATGGCACTATTTTTCATTACATTGATGAATTATTTTACAAGAGGCTTATTTTTTGCAACCGATGCCAGTTCATATAATTGGTTTTGGCTTTCATTATCAGGCCTTGTTGGTTTTGTAATAGGAGATTTGCTATTGTTTCAGGCATTTATTATTGTCGGAGCGAGGGTCACTATGCTGGTAATGTCACTTGCGCCTCCAGTAACAGCTCTAATTGGCTGGTTTATACTTGAAGAAACTCTTGACTTAAAGCAGATTACAGGGATGCTTGTAACTATTTCAGGGATTGCAGTAGTAATGTATTTTAAAAATTCCGGGAGCAAAATTGGAAATCCGTTTAAACAGAAAAAACTTTCTGTCACTCTGATCGGATTCTTATTTGCCCTTGGCGGAACAATTGGACAAGCAGGAGGCTTAGTTCTTAGTAAAAAAGGAATGGGCGATTACGACCCCTTTGCATCAACACAAATCAGGATTATTGCAGGAATTGTTGGTTTCTCAATTATAATAAGCATCTTAAACAGATGGAAAAGAATATTTGCAGCGCTTTATAATATTCCTGCAGTAAAAAGCATGGTTTTAGGTTCTTTTGCAGGACCATTTCTCGGGGTTTCTTTTTCACTGATTGCAGTAAAATATACTGAAACAGGTATTGCTGCAACTTTAATGGCAATTGTTCCAGTAATAATTATCATTCCGTCTGTTTTAATAAATAAGGAAAAAATCAAGTTTATGGAAGTTGTTGGAGCATTTATTGCCGTTGCAGGGGTTGGATTATTTTTTATTTAATCTGTTTTAAGTTTAGATTTCGGTCCTACTCTTATAGGAATATTCATTATCATATTCTGATTAATTATATTTCCTTCAGCACTTGCAGGTGCAAATTTCATTGACAATAGAACTTTAGCAAACTCTTCATCGATACCGTAACCCAAACCACTTAATATAATTACCCCGCTAACTGTACTATCTGCTTTAACATCAAAGCTAACCATAATTTCGCCATCAACTTTGGCATCAATTGCTTCCTGAGTATATTCCATTTTATTCCATAAGTCTGAAATAAAAAGACTTATTCCACCTGGGTATTCTGCCTCCTTATTATATGAGACATTCATGTTTTGAGGATCTGGATAATCCTGCGAAAAAGCAGAAAAAACTATCACTACTAATAATGATATTATACATAAATATTTCATAATATAGTCGCTCTAAGTGAAAATGGTTAACAATAATTATGCTAATATACGTAAAATATGTTTTACTGGAAATCTATCTTTGTCTTTTTTTTTAATTAAGCTTAAGTATTCAAAAAGACTATTTTGCTTGATTTTCAAGATGAAAAACTATCCTAGATTTTTTTGTTAAGTAAGATGAAGCCTATTTAATCCTGACATAATTAAAAACTAGCCCGCAAAGAGATCACAAAATTTCTTCCTGCTGATGCAATTCCAGAACTATAAGTTCTATATCTTTTGTCTGTTATATTTTCAAGTCCCGCACTTATGGTAAAATTATCTGTAAGCTCATACATTGCCTTGAAGTTCAAAGTATACCATGCGGGAGAGTATGGATTACCATTTTTATCAATTGCATAAAGATATGGTTTCAATCTTTCCTCATAATTAAGACTCTTATAACTAATTTCTGTTGCATAAGCGGCATATAGCTGAAGTTTAATTTTATTTGTAACAAAAGAAAGTCTTGTAACTCCAAATGCAGGAGCAGCATGTCTTGCTCGACTTATTTCCATATCTACAGTCTCTTCAATGCCATACTGAAAACTATATGCAGAATAAAAACTAAATCCATGTGGAAGCTTTACATCAACACTCAAGTTCCAACCATAAACATAAGCATAAGATGCATTTTGCAAAGCATATATTTTAGCCATATTTCCATCGAATACAACAGAGTCTAGTCCATTTATAGTATAAGGTCGCTTAAGCATTGCATTATCTAGATAAGTGTAATAAGCATTTGCATCAATTTTAATACGCTCAACAAATATTTTAGCGATATTGATCTCTCCATTATAGGCATATTCTGCTTGCAATTCGGGATTTGGCATCATTATTTCGCCTATCCCAAAGTCAAATATTTTTCCAATATCATCAACATTTGGAGCGCGAAAGCCTGTAGAAACATTTGTTGCTATTCTCCATGTATTATTAGGAGAATAAACCAAACCTATGCTTCCTGTTAAAGCATTATTGTTGATTATCGCGGATTCAAAATCGAAAGGAAAGAAAGCAAGATTTTTACTAAAATCTGAATTCACAATAAAATGGCTGTATCTGAGTCCTGCCTGCAAAGTATTTTTATTAGAAAACTTATACTGATAGTTTGCAAATGCGGCGTATGACGACCAAGTAGATTCGGGATAACGACTTGCAAGATTCATGGTTTCCTCGGTATTAATATTTGTCGCAGATGCTTCTGATTGAACATTATTTATGACAGCCTCGGCTCCATAAAATATTTTATTTTTCCCGAAACTTCTGACTAGATCTAGATTAGCAGAGTAAGCCCAAACCTCTTCCTCCTGAGTTCTTAATCGCAAACTGTTAGTACCGCTATAATTTCTATCAATGCGACTTTCTGCAAAATACTGCTGAGCAATTGTTACGGATAATTCTTCATAGAAAATATTTTCTGATTTGTTGTCTAACCTGAAATAATTCATCATCCATTTTTGAGGACCATAATTCCAAACAGCAGAGCGCGGCATTCCATCGGGTTTTAGTTCAATCAATCTGTCATATCTTGAAAAATCGGATGTTTCAGAATAGTGAAATGCATATTGAAAATCAAAATTTGAGACAGGTTGATATCTGATTTTTTGCATCATATTAATTTGCGAATAAGCAGTTGGATACTGTACTAAGGGATTAGTATTTTCAATAATTCTATCTGTACTGTCGATTCTTAAAACATAGAAATTCCGAAGATATTCATCAGGACCATTATTCCCCATTTTCAAATGTCCGAAATCTGAACTCGAAATACTTGTTAGCATGGCAAATTTTCTCCATGCAACATTGACGTCAAAATGCACGGTTTTCTCATTATTAGCATTTGAATACCTTGTAAAGGCCTTCCCTGCAATATAAGTTTTATCATTCTCTGAGAATCTAGGAGTAAGAGTCCTGAAAGCCATAACTCCTCCTACTGCATCGCTTCCGTATATAATTGATCCCGGACCAAATAATACTTCTGCGCTTTCAATTGCCATAGGATCGAGCGAGATTACATTTTGAATATTGCCAGATCTGAAAATAGCATTATTCATTCTAACTCCATCTACAGTATATAAAAGCCTGTTTGTTGCAAATCCACGAATCATAGGACTTCCTCCGCCTTGTTGACTTTTTTGAATAAAAACCTCTCCTGTGTTACCAAGCAAGTCAGCTGCTGTCTGGGGATTTTGCAGAAATATGTCAGAATATCTTATTGTGTGTATTTTTGCTGGCACATCGCTCAAACTCTGCTTCCAACGTGTTGCAGACACGACAACCTCATCAAGTCTAAATTTATATGCCTCAAGTTTTACTACATAAGAGTTCTCAGCAATTTGATTATAAGAAAGCAGGATTGTCTTATATCCTAATAATCGAAATTCCAAAACTTCCTCGCCAACAAAAACACTAATATCTGCCTTGCCTTTATAATTTGTAGTTATATGATGCCCTTTATTTTCACTAAATACTGTTACCCACGCGAGTGTTTCGGAGGTTTCTTTGTCCATAACAGTTAATTCCTGGGTGTACATATGTAAACTGATATGTACAAATATTATAATTAAAAATATTTTTCTCATTACTTAAATTTAATAATAAACTTATCTATAATCACTTTGCAGTGGAATTTAAAAATCGTAAAATGCGTATCAAATGCATTTAATTTTAAATATATTACGATAAGTTTGGAGGAGGAGTATCCGGTATGGGTTTAAAAGATTTGTATGATGTAGTATACTCATATTTCTTTGAAATCATTTTAAAGCAGGAGTTAAATTCAATATTTGCATATTCGTAATATAATGATTTTAGAAAACTAATTAGGATTTTATGAACTTCATTAGCTTGTTGATTCGCGCCGGTTGTATGAGCATATAAATTAGCAATTTCGTCAATAAGTCGGGTTTTTTCAGGATTTTTTATACAGAAAAAAACTGTAATATCTCCGGAATATTTGAAACTAATAATTTGATAAATAAAATTGTCGCTAATAAACTCTCTTTTGCCTAACCAATGAATTTCATTATGAATTTGCTGTCTTGTTAATCTCAAAGAGACTACTTCACTTTCTAATGCACCTGAACTTATTTTTCTGTTAAACTCATCCTCAATCCTAATGTTTTGAATTTTTTTATAAGTATGTATGCTAAGAATTGGTAGGACTAAAATAATAATCAGAAATATGGGAGTGAATGTTCTCATTAAATTTATCTTAGACAGCACAAATTTAGTAAACTATTTGAGAATATTAAGTTTTTCTTTATTTTTGTTTCTCAAGATTACAATCTAACTTTAACAAATGAATAGAATTTACATAACCATAGTTTTACATTTGATTGTGATTTCTTTAGTTTCACAAAACAAGCATTTAATTTTTGAGAGTGACTTTGTTTCTACATCTTTAATTAAGGATAAAAATAATACTAGTAATACTTCCTTGACAACAATAAAAGGCTTTGTTAATATATTAGTTTTTAAAGGCAATAAAGCTATCGTTTTTAATGAATACAGTGACAGTTTTCCCGATATTGAAAATATAATTCATTCAAATCATAAATCTTATACTTTGATTGACTTAAAAAAGAATAGAGCAAAAAATTTGAATGCATATTTCAATGAGAGTAAAGAAAAAGTTTTTATAAGTACGAATTTTTATTCTGACTGGAGAAATATTGACCCCTATACAGAGCCTATTTTTGACGAATTTACAAAATCTATAGTAAATAAATACGATTCACAAAAATGGCAGACTCCAAAAATTAGTTTCTCAAATGAAGTTTCTCATATAGGACGGTTTAATTGTAAAAAGGCGATTGTTATTGATAATAACAAAGAATATATAGTTTGGTACACTGAAGATTATAAATATAATAATTGTTTTGAAGATTATCGTTTTCTAATTCCTGGCACAGTAGTAATAATAGAACATGAGGATAAAATAATATTTGAACTTATCAGCATAAAAGACACAGAAAAAACTAAAGATAAGTCAAAAGATAAAGTATTAAAAGCGTTATTAAAAAGTTTTTAAATTATTTTAGTAAAGTGAAATGCTTTACTAAATGAAGGTCTAATTCATACTTTTAATCTCAAGTAATACAAGATTCAGAAATAAACAAAAAAACAGAGCAGCACCTGCAATTACAAATGACAAATTATGAGATCCTGTACTTGCATATAATGTTTGTGATAGCCTACTGAAAACAAATCCTCCGAGACCCCAAGCTGACATCAGAATTCCATAGTTTAGCCCAAAGTTTTTCAATCCCCAAAAACCCTTTGTAAAAGAAGGAAATAGTGAAAGGTTTGTTCCATAGTTAAATCCGATAAAAGTTGCGAAAAACACAATCAAAACTGCGGAGCTATTTTCATCCAGAATCAAATAAGCAATAAACATCAATGAGCTTTGAAAAATAAGCACAATAGCTAGGGTTAAAGATTTAGCAATTTTATCGGATACTATTCCTGCCACAATTCTTCCTGCAGCATTCCCAATTGCCATAATTGCCACAGCAACAAATGCAGTTTCGCCCATGCTTGCTTTTGCCATTCCGGAAATATTACTAATAACCATCAATCCAGCTCCTGAGCCTATAAAGAATATTACCCACATAATATAAAATTTAGTGGTCTTAAGCATTGCCATACTCGAAAGTTCTTCACCTGTGTTCTCAGAAGATTTCGCCTTAGATTTCCCTGAAGATGCAGTTTCATCGGGAATATATCCGGGTGGAGGATTTTTCAGAAAGAAAGCCAATCCACAAACAAAAATCAGAAAGGAAATTCCAAAAATCATCATCGCATTTTGTAGTCCGTAACTATTTACAAGACTTGAAGCCAAAGGAGCAATAAAAACAGGCGCCAATCCAAAACCTGAAACAACAATTCCTGCAATAAGTCCGGTTTTAGCTGACGAAAACCATTTAAGCGCAGCAGGAGTTGTAGCAGAATATCCAAAACCAATGCCTGAACCTCCCAATATTCCAAATCCTAATAACCACATATAGTAATTTGTTGACAATGATGCTAATACAAAACCGATTCCTACAAGCAAGCCACCAATCTTAGCGGTAAATGCCGGCCCCTTTTTATCCTGTATCTTTCCGGCAAATGTCATGGAAAAAGCAAAGGCAAGGATACAAAGAGCATAAGGGTCGTTTAGTGAAGCCAAATCCCAATCAAATGATCCTTCTCCTCCTGCCAATACAGAAGAGGTAATTGATTCTTTCAGAACGCTCCAGGCATATAAAATACCTAAAGCCAAATTTATTGCTAATCCGGCAAATGTAACCGCCCACGCTTTTTTTACATACAAAGAAGAACTCATAAAAAAAATTTAATTCCTCGGGCTTTTGTCTGGGACTAACAATTGCTATTCCATCTCACAAAAAATCCGAAACCATCGCACTAAGCCCCACATTACACTAACCTTCAGGCGGTTAACCTGTCTGCTGGCACTTATTTGCAAAATGGCAAATATAACTATTTAGTATAGAATAATAAATTTTAATATTACATATTTTATAAAAAGTTGAATTTTGTATTTATGGCTTTGGCGGGAAATTTGCGCCGCCATGGCGGATAGCAAATTTCATGACAAAGCCTAATCAGTGAGTTCAAGTTGATTTAACAAGCCTTTTACACTATAATATTAAATAAGACTTGCTATTTGCCAGAAATAAGTCTATCTGCAGAATATTTCCCTCCTCCAAATACTAATAAATTGAAATAAATCAAAATGTATAACATTCCTAATTCCTTTTGAGCAAAAGGATGCCCTGAATGAAAAATAAATACAGCAACAAACATGGTAAATATTAATGGGATCGTTGCTAGCCGCGTCCCAAGTCCTGCAATTATTAAAACTGAAGCAAAAAACTCTGCGAAAACAACTAATATTAAAGAAAAAGTCATTCCTAAGCCCAAAGGATCTAAAAACATTATTTCATTACCTGAAAAAAGTAATTGTAACTTTGGTAAGCCATGAGTAATCATCAATGCTCCAACACTCATTCTAGAAATCAATAACCAAATATCTGCCAAATTTCTATTGTATTTCGTTGTGAATATTTTTTTCATATTTATATAATTTTATGTCCAATTATCTTTTAAACAAATAAAATAAGAGAATGTTTGCCACGTTATATTAACAATATGACTTGAGCATATTACAGATCACAAATTTTATGTATTTTTGTTAAAAAATGTAATTATGCAAAAATTTATGCCATTCATATTATTACTGATTGTTGCAACTTCTTCTTGCAACAGGTCAGGTTTTGAAACAAAACCAGGAGCTCATGGTAATGCCGGCAATGTCATTGTTGTGATGGAAAATAATTCATGGAACTCTGAACCAGGGGATTCGCTAAGAGCAGTCTTTCAGCAGTATTGCAAAGCTTTACCAAAGGAAGAATATTTATTTACATTACATCAGGTTCCTAGAGAAAAATTTATTGATCAAAACAGACTTCACAGAAATATTGTTTTTTGCGTAATAAATTCGGAAATTACAGAAGCGAAAACAACAATATCTCGAGATAAATATGCTAACAGACAGTTATTTATAAATATTGCTGCTCCAAATCAAAAAGACTTTGTTAACGAAGTGCACAAACATAAAGACAATCTTATAAAACTTTTTTTAGACGAAGATCGAGACCGTTACCTTTTTCATGTTAATAATCACGTAAATAAAACAATTACTAATATGCTACTTAGTAAGCATGACATTGTTCTGAATATCCCTACTAACTACACCGTCGACATTAATAAGGATAATTTTGTTTGGATAGCATTTGAAACAGTAAAGTACAGTATGGGAATTTTTGTTTATCATGCACCTCTTACCGACACATCTGCTTTAAGCAAAGATTATTTAATCGCTCTTCGAAATTCGTTCCTCAAAGAAAATGTTCCAGGAGAACTTCCAGGATCTTACATGAGTACTGAAGTAAAATACTATCCTCCATATTTCGATATTATTAATCACAATAATCAGCAAACAGCCTATATGCAAGGATTGTGGAGAGTTGAAGGAGACTTTATGGGAGGACCATTTGTAAGTTACTCAAAAATTGACCGAGCCAGAAATAGAATTGTTACAGTTGAAGGTTTTGTCTTCAATCCAAATGAAGAACTTCGAGACCAAATAAGAAGACTTGATGCAATTTTATATACTTTTGACCTCATAAAATAAATTGTAATTAACCAAGAAATATTTGTTGTTTTAGTGATAAAATTTATATTTTTGTAACTATAATTATAATATCCAGATAATGAATCTTAATAAAGTAATGCTAATTGGCAGAACAGGTAAAGACCCTGAAATTAATTATATAAAAGAAGATGTTCCCGTAGCTAGATTTTCTTTGGCAACGAATGAGTCTTACAAAACCAAAGAAGGTGAATGGAGAGACATCACAGAGTGGCACAATATAATTGCATGGCGCAATACTGCTAAATACTGTGAAAATAACTTAAGCAAAGGAATGCTTATTTTTATTGAAGGAAAACTCCAAACCAGATCATGGCAAGCTCAGGATGGAAACACAAAATATACAACAGAAATCGTTGCAGATACAATTAAAATTCTTGAGAAAAAAAGTGATGGAGTGGCTCCATTACCATCAGAAGAATTTCCTGATAATTCTCAAAAAACATCAGTACAAGACCGAAAAACTCCTCAAACAAACGAATCATTCCTAAATGAGGATGCAAATATCAATAACAGCAACGAAAGTGATGATTTGCCATTTTAACTAAAATAAAACGAAATTGGACCCTGACCCGTACAGATACTCCGAACTATTAGTAAATATCGATATTATGCCTCTAGACATCACTATTCTTGGCATTTTAGTCGTATTATTTCTTCTATTTATTTCTGCAATGGTTTCAGGTAGTGAGGTTGCATTCTTTAGCCTAAGCCCAAAAGACAAGAATAAAATCCTACTGTCCCAAAACCCAATCTCAAAACAAATTCTTAAACACTTAAATCATCCCGAGAAACTCCTTGCAACAATTCTTGTAACTAATAATTTCGTTAACGTTGCAGTAATAATACTCTCAGCATATCTAACAGAACCTATTTTTGCAAAGATAAATAATGATCTCGTAATATTATTATTACAATTGGTTGTCATAACTTTTATTCTTTTTCTTTTTGGAGAATTAATGCCTAAAATATTTGCCAGTAAATATCAGTTGAGCATGGTTAGAATAATGGCTTTTCCTTTAAATTTTGCAGAAAAAATCTTTTATCCAATATGCTATTTACTAATAAAGTCAACAAAAATTGTAAATAAAAGACTGGAAAAACATCGAGATAATGATATCAGCATGCACGAATTATCCGACGCTATTAAACTTGCATCTGATGAATTAAAGGAAGAAAAGGAAATGCTTGAAGGAATTGTAAACTTTTCTAATATCGAGGTAAAAGAAATAATGACTCCACGTCCGGACATTTTTGCCTTAGAGTATAATACTTCATTTACAAAAGTACTGGGACAAATTGTTGAATCTGCATTTAGCAGAATACCCATTTATAGTGAAAGTATTGATCACATAAAGGGTGTATTATACATTAAAGATGTATTACCATATTTGAATACAGAAGAGAAAAAAGAATTCAATTGGCAATCGCTAATCAGACCATATTACATTGTTCCGGAAACAAAAAAAATAAGTGATTTACTTGGAGATTTTAAAAATAAAAAAATGCACATGGCAATTGTAATTGATGAATATGGTGGCATAAACGGATTGGTTACATTAGAGGATATTCTTGAAGAAATTGTTGGAGAAATAGAAGATGAATCTGATATTGCAGACGAATTCTATAAAATTATAGGACAAGGTGAATACGAATTTAGCGCAAAAATTAATTTAATAGATTTTTGCAAAGTTCTTGATATAGAATATGCACTATTAGAAAAAGACAAAGGTGATGCAGATACTCTTGCAGGTCTAATTCTTGAATTAAAAGGAAAAATCCCTTATAAAAATGAACAAATCTTTTACAAAAACTTTATCTTCACAATTTCAGCTGCAGATAAACGCAGAATTAAAAAAATTAAAGTAAATATAAAAAAATGACTCAATACTTTATATTCTTTCTAATTGTATTCTTAACTATTTCATGCAATAACGAAAAAGGCAATATTCCTCGCCCAACAGGATATTTTAGGATTGATTTTCCTGAAAAAACATACAAAACTTATGATGATGAATGTCCATTTGTATTTGACATCCCTACATATTCATTTATAATAAAAGAAGGGAAAGAAGAACCTTGTTGGATGGATATATATTTCCCCGAACTAAAAGCAATGATTTATCTTACATATAAACCAATACATAATAACTTTGCTACCCACCTTGAAGACTCTCGAGAGTTTGTTTATAAACATACTGTGAAAGCTGATGCTATTCAAGAAATCCGATTTGAAAACGATAGCCTAAAAGTATATGGAATTTTATATGACTTAAAGGGAAATACTGCATCTTCAGTGCAGTTTTTTCTAACCGACAGCATTCATCACTTTTTAAGAGGTTCTTTATATTTCAATGTTCCTCCAAATAAAGACTCATTGAGTCCATCAATTGAGTTTTTAAGAGATGATATCATATACTTGATTGAGAGCTTTGAATGGAAATAATATGTCTATAACTCTAAAAGATTTTACCGGAAATAATTCAAAATCAATTCTTTGGAAAGTAAATGAGGATTTTGAATTCTTCCGAAATAATACAAATTTATCAGCAAAAGATTCAGTTTTATTGAAAAGTTTTAATAGCCCTCAAAGAAGAACTGAATTTGCTAGTATTAGATATCTTGTTTCATTACTAAATAAAAACTTAATAATTGAATACACTAATACAGGAAAGCCGATTGCGAGCGATGGTAACATAGGTATTTCCCATTCTGAAAACTTCTCAGGCATAATCTGGTCAAAAACAAATCTTTGTTCTATTGATATCGAACAAGTTTCCGACAGATTTTTAAGAATCGCACATAGAGCTTTTTCAGAAAATGAAAACAAATTTGCCAATGAAGATATAAAGTTATTGACAATTTTGTGGTGTTGCAAAGAATGTATTTATAAAATTGTAAACATTCCAGGTATAAGTTTTAAGAAACAAATTAAAATTTATCCTTTTAAAAATAACCAAATAATAAAGTGTATATTTACGAATTATGATGAAATCCAAACTGAATATAGTTTATCATATAAAGAAATTGAAGACCATATAATTGTTTGGTGTATAAAATAATATGTATGATCTCAGAAGGACCTATATACAATCAAATCAGAAATAAATCTGTGAATAATATTAAACAGATTGCTGTTCTTATTGATCCTGACAAATCTAATGATAACCATATCGAAAGAGTCGCAAAACTAGTTGAAGATACTCCGATTGATTACGTTTTTGTGGGGGGTAGCATTATTTTTTCAGACATTAACAAATGTGTCGACAAAATAAAAACTTACACGAACAAACCTGTAATTCTATTTCCTGGACATTCTTCACATATTTGTGAAAATGCAGATGCCATTTTGCTACTATCAATGATTTCCGGACGAAATGCTGATTATCTAATCGGGAATCATGTTATTTCTGCACCAAAACTATTTAATTCTAATATAGAAATTATTAGCACCTCATATATTTTAATTGATGGCGGCAATAACACCTCCGTTCAGTATATCAGTAATACACAAGCCATTCCTTCTGACAAACCGGATATAACTTTAGCAACTGCAATGGCAGGTGAAATGATTGGCCATAAACTAATTTACCTTGAAGCAGGAAGTGGCGCTTTAAATCCTGTGAGTGATGAAATGATTAGATTGGTTAAACAAAACCTCTCTGTTCCAGTAATTGTAGGAGGAGGATTAAAATGTGTTCAATCAATCGAAGCCAAACTTACTGTTGGAGCAGATATTATAGTTATTGGAACAGCAATTGAAAATGACAAAGATTTTATAAAAAATCTTTATCAGCTTTAAAAAGGCGGAATTCCATGTTTTTTATCTAATTTTTCCTGAAACTTATGCTTGCACAATCTTAATGAATTTATCAGATTCTTTCTAGTTTCTGAAGGTTCAATCACTGAATCAACATAAGCTTTTGATGCTGCAACATAAGGGTTTGCAAATTTTTCTTTATACTCTTCAATTTTAATATTTCTCATTTCATCTGGATTCTCAGCATCACTAATTTCTTTTCTGAAGATAATATTTGCTGCTCCGTTTGGTCCCATAACTGCAATTTCTGCAGTAGGCCATGCAAAAGAGAAATCTGACCTTAAGTGTTTACTGCTCATCGCAATATACCCTCCTCCGTAGGCTTTCCGTAAAATAATAGTAATTTTAGGCACAGTAGCTTCACTATATGCATAAAGTATCTTCGCACCATGCCTAATAACTCCCGCATGTTCCTGATCCACTCCTGGCAAATAACCGGGAAGATCAACCAAAGTAATCAAAGGGATATTAAACGCATCACAATATCTGATAAACCTAGCTGCTTTATCAGATGAATTAACATCCAATACTCCAGCAAGATATAAAGGCTGGTTCGCAACAAAGCCTACAGTTTGTCCATCTAATCTTCCAAAACCCACGACAACATTTTTTGCAAAATTTTCCTGAACTTCAAAAAAATCAGAAGAATCTGTAAGTGCTTTGATTACATTTCGAACATCATATGGTTGTGTAGCCCTTACTGGAACAATATTGTTAATATCAAACTCTGAAAGAGGCTCATTGGCATTTATCTTTTCAATATTTTGCTTATTACTATGGGGGATAAATGACAAGAGCTTTCTAATTTGCTGAAAGCATTCCATTTCTGACTGTGCAAAAAAGTGAGCATTTCCTGTTATCTCACTATGAACCCTTGCTCCTCCAAGTTCCTCCATAGATATTTCTTGTCCCAGTACTGTTTTAATTACCTCGGGACCAGTTATAAACATTTTCGAAACTTGATCAACAACAAAAACAAAATCTGTTAAGGCAGGGGAATAAACTGCACCTCCTGCACATGGTCCAAGTATGACAGATATTTGTGGGATTATTCCACTAGCTTGAGTGTTTCTATAAAATATTTCACCATAGCCGGCAAGAGAATCAACTCCTTCCTGAATGCGAGCGCCTCCTGAATCATTAATTCCGATTAAAGGTAATCTGTTATTGAAAGCAATGTCCATTATTTTACAAATCTTTTTGGCATGCATTAAGCCTAATGACCCTCCGGCAACTGTAAAATCCTGAGCAAACACACAAATAGGTTTGCCATTAACATTTCCACTACCAATAATTACACCGTCGCCATTCAGAACCTTATTCTCCATACCAAAGTCTCTAGCTACGTGTTGTGCAAATAAATCATATTCAACAAAAGAGCCTTCATCTAATAATATATCAATTCTTTCTCTGGCTGTATGTTTGCCCATTTGCTTTTGCTTCTTAATAGCCTCCTCTCCACCTCCTAGCATTAATTCTGCTTTTTTCTCTCTTAATCTATTAATTTTATCATTGAAATCCATAATCTGTTTTTTAATTAGAATTATTTTGGCACAATCACATACACACCAAGGGCAATAAATGCGAATATAATATTTGGAATCCATACAGAAAGAGCCGCGCTAAACATTCCACTCAACGCAAAAACGGTTGAAAATCTGATGAATAAAATATATGAAAAACTTAACAATAATCCAATCCCAATGTTTAATCCTATTCCACCCCGGACTTTCCTAACAGACAATGCAACTCCAATAATTGTAAGAATAAAAGTCGCGAAAGGAGCAGATGTTCTCATATATTTTTCTATTTCAGAATTAATTACATCCGAGGTTCCCATTAGCTTTTGTTCCTTAATATAATGATTCAACTCTTTTCTGTTCATTGCCTCAACAATATTACTCCTGCGTCCGAAATCTTCGGGATTTAGTCTTATTGCGGTATCAAGTCTTATACCTGAAATTAGCCGTTCCTCTTTCCCTTCAAAATTCCTAATAAAATAATTTTGCAAAATCCATTTATTAGTAATAGAATCCCAAATCATCATATCCGAACTTAATTTTGAGAGTAATTCCATCCCATCAAATTTTTCTAGGGTCATTTTAAGTCCGATATTTCTATTTTTGTTATAACTTTCAACATAAAAATAAACACCAGGTTCAATTTGTCTGTGAATATTATACTCTCCGTACATAGCTGCAGCACTTGCACTTTTTATATACATGTTTTGAAACTCAAGACGTTTTTTATTAGCATCCGGAATTACATAATATCCTAAAACAAAAGAAAATATAGTAATTATACTTGCTGCAATAAAATATGGAATCAGTAAACGTCTGAAACTAATCCCACTGCTAAACATAGCTATAAACTCCGATTTTGCCGACATTCTAGAAGTAAAGAAAATTACTGCAATAAATACGAAAAGAGCACTAAACAAATTCGCAAAATAAGGAATAAAATTCATGTAGTAGTCAAAGATAATAGAATTCAGAGGAGCTCCTTTATCAAGAAAATCATCCATTTTTTCCGAAAGGTCAAATATAATTGCTATGCATATTATTAGAGCTAATGCAAAGAAGAATGTTCCAAGAAACTTTTTAATTATATAATAGTCAATTCTTTTTAGCATCTCACAATCTTTGCATAATATTTTTTAAAACACAATTCTTCCAGTCAACAAAAGTATTATTTAATATATGTTGCCTTGCCTGATTCATAAGGTCTACATAAAAGCGAAGATTGTGCAAACTGGCAATTTGAGCACCTAAAAGTTCTTTAGATATTATTAGATGCCGTAGATATGCTTTCGAATAAAAACCGTCTACAAAACTTTTTCCATTAGTGTCGATTGGAGAAAAATCAAACTCCCATTTCTTATTCTTTATATTAATTGTGCCATCCATAGTATACAATAGTCCATTTCTCGCATTTCTTGTAGGCATTACACAATCAAACATATCAACTCCCATCGAAATAGCTTCCAAAAGATTTTCAGGAGTCCCGACTCCCATTAGATATCTAGGCTTATCTTCAGGTAAGATACTATTAACTACTTCAATCATTTCATACATTTGTTCTGCAGGCTCACCTACAGATAACCCTCCTATTGCATTCCCTTTAGCTCCTATACTAGCAACAAACTCCGAAGCCTGTAATCTTAAATCTTTAAAAACAGATCCTTGTACAATTGGCAGGAACGTTTGATTATAACCATATAATGATTTGGTATTATTAAAGCTGTTCCATCCCCTAACTAACCATTCATTTGTTAGCTTAAGAGACTTTGAAGCATATTTAAAGTCACAAGGGAAAGGTGTGCATTCATCAAAAGCCATTATTATATCTGCCCCAATAACTCTTTGAATATCAACAACATTTTCAGGTGTAAAAACGTGTTTTGATCCATCTATATGACTTCTAAAGATAGCTCCTTCTTCTGTTAACTTGCGATTTTTTGATAATGAAAAAACCTGAAACCCCCCACTGTCAGTTAAAATAGGATTATTCCATCCATTAAATTTATGTATCCCCCCAGCTTTTCTAATAACTTCGATTCCAGGACGTAGATATAAATGATAAGTATTACCAAGCATTATACTGGCATTTATATCTTCTTTTAGCTCAGTGATATGTACAGCTTTTACAGTCCCAGCAGTTCCTACAGGCATAAATACTGGTGTCTCTATTGTTCCATGATCAGTTTTAATAACTCCACACCTAGCCTTTGACTGTATATCTGTATGTTTTAATATAAACTCCATTTTAAAAAGAAACAAAGATATAGAATTTTCTCAATTGAATCACGAGCATTTAATGAGACTTTTACGAGATAGTCAAAGAAAGAGTTCATATTATTGAACTCTTTCGTTTTAAAAAGTTTTTTAATAAACGACTGTAACAGTTCCAGTTCTTGGACTACTACCATCAAACATATTTATAATATAGATATAAGTTCCCGTTGGAACAAACTTTCCGTTAAGCTTTCCATCCCAGTAATCTTCA
>OBJA01000067.1_pt1 | contig 104271 bp, 98 predicted proteins | sample 1519751 | NCBI WGS metagenome assembly OBJA01 (sample SAMEA3881238, study PRJEB22517) | soil metagenome | biome: lake sediment; feature: soda lake sediment; material: sediment, water from around vicinity | place: India | collected 2013-12-23 | depth 3 m | reverse complement strand
TGCCACGACCAGGATGAGAGCCAACAAGAACAGGACCTTTTTCATCCGAGTACCCCCTACTAAATTTTTCTTTAGGTTTTTCACAGCGATGACAGGATTCCGCCATCCTGATTTCAAACCCAGTTATATTATCGCTAATATTGAGCAAAAAATCTAGTAGAAATTTAAATTTTAGTTAAAAATTATCCAGTGTAGCACATTAGACCAGTTAAACCCGCATTTGCCATCTTTGGAAATATTCCGATGCGTTCCATAATTTTGGCTAATTATTGATCATCGACGCTCAAGATCGCTTTTGATCAACTGATTAACCATCCCGGGGTTGGCGCGTCCTTGAGTCTCTTTCATCACTTGTCCCACTAAAAATCCCATGGCTTTTTCCTTACCCGATTTGTAGTCCGCCACGGATTGGGGGTAAGAGTCCAAGACACGCTCCACCACTTTGGCCAACTCGGAGGTATCGCTGATCTGGACAAGCCCTTTCTCCTCTACGATTTCCTTCGGTGATTTGCCGGTAAAAAACATTTCTTCAAAGACATTTTTAGCAATCTTGCCACTGATGATCCCTTCGTCAAGCAATCTTAATAATGCAGCCAGTTCCGCCGGTTTCACTTTAGCCTTCTCCATCTCCAACTTTTCCAGGTTCAACAGACGGGCAAACTCTCCCAAAACCCAATTACTGATGGTTTTTGCATCGCCGCCATAGGCTTTGACCGTTGCCTCAAAGAACTCCGCTGTGGTTTTATCAGCCACAAGGAGCTTTGCATCGTAGACTGGAAGCTCAAGATTTTCCCGGTAGAATTGGTATTTGGCATCCGGCAACTCCGGTAAGCCATTCCTCATCTCTTCGATCCAGTTTCGTTCCAAAGTGACCGGAAGCAAATCTGGATCGGGAAAATATCGGTACTCATGAGCCATTTCCTTCGGGCGCATAAATACCGTAACACCTTTATTCTCATCCCAAGCTCTAGACTCTTCAGAAGTCAACGGCGTACCGGCCTCATAGAGAGCGATCTGGCGTTTGACTTCATACTCCAACGCCATTTGAACCGCGCGGAAGGAGTTCATATTCTTCAATTCCGCCCGTGTACCGAATTCCTTCTGCCCCACCGGACGAATGGATATATTGGCATCGCACCGCAAAGAGCCCTCTTCCATCTTGCAGTCGGAGACGCCAAGGTAAAGGAGGATCATCCGCAGCTTCTCCATGTAGAGCCGAGCCTCTTCCGGTGAGCGCATATCGGGTTCGCTGACGATCTCCATCAACGGGATGCCGCAACGGTTATAGTCCATCAAAGAATAACTGGATCCGGCGATTCCCGCTGTGGAATGGACGGACTTCCCCGCCTCCTCTTCCAGATGAATTCGGGTAATACCGATCCGTCGCACCCCAAGCTCCGTCTCGATCTCCAGCCAGCCTGGGCCACAGATCGGCAGATCATATTGGGATATTTGATATGCTTTAGGCAGATCCGGATAGAAGTATTGCTTACGGTCGAACTTGCTGTATTCCGTGATTTCGCAGTTCAAAGCTAATCCAGCAGCCACCGTATATTCCACCGCTTTTCGATTTAAAACCGGCAATACACCGGGCAACCCCAGACAGACCGGACAAACCTGTGTATTGGGCTCGGCTCCAAATCGGGTCGAACAACCGCAGAAGATCTTGGATTCTGTGCGGAGTTCGGCGTGAACCTCCAGGCCGATGACGATCTCAAACTCCATGTCGCTCCCTCCTTATAATGCAGATGGCTGTCCAAAGTCTCCAACAGCCTTTTGATATTGATGTGCCACCCGAAGGAGGGTTTCTTCGGATAATGCCGGCCCCATAAGTTGCATTCCAACGGGTAAACCATCGACTTGGCCACAAGGGAGCGATAGTCCGGGAATCCCTGCAAGGTTTGCGGAGACGGTGCATATATCCGCAAGATAAACGGATAACGGATCTTCCGCCTTTTCGCCAAACCGCCATGGAAGGACTGGCGAAGTGGGGGTCAGCAAGAGATCATATTTGGAGAAAACCGCTTCAAATTCTCGCCGCAATAACGTCCGGGCCTTCTGTGCTTTGAGGTAATATGCATCATAGTAGCCGGCGCTAAGTGCGTAGGTTCCAATCATGATCCGTCGCTTGACCTCGGAACCCAGTCCCTCGCTGCGCGTCTTCATAAACATGGAGACGATGTCATGGTCATGCTCGGAACGGCGCCCATAGCGAACACCATCATAGCGCGCCAGATTTGAACTGGCCTCCGCCATGCAGATGATATAATAGGTGGCTATGGCATATTCAGTGGTGGGTATCGAAGTCTCCTCCACAATCATTCCCATCGTTTCCAGTTTCTTAGCTGCGTTTAACACTGCTTCTTTAATTTTGGGTTCCAGACCTGCGCCAAAATACTCTTTGGGCAAACCTACCCGGAGACCGCGAACCTCCCGCTCCCATTCCATTGCCCTCTCTGATACGGGTGTTGGCAAAGCCGTCGAATCCAAAGGGTCATGGCCGGCGATGACATAATACAATAATGCCAAATCCTTCGCAGTGCGTCCAAAGGGTCCGATCTGATCCAACGAAGAAGCAAAGGCCACCAACCCATAACGGGAGACCCTCCCGTAGGTCGGCTTAAGCCCCATAACGCCGCAGAAAGACGCCGGTTGCCGAATGGATCCTCCCGTATCGGAACCTAACGCCAGTGGCACCTCTCCTGTAGAGACGGCAGCTGCCGATCCACCGCTGGATCCACCAGGAACACGTTGGGGATCCCAAGGGTTCCGTGTTGGAGCAAACCCCGAGTTTTCTGTGGACGATCCCATAGCATACTCATCCATATTGGTCTTCCCGACGATAATGGCTCCCGCGTCCTTCAATCGTTGAATAACCGTGGCATTATACGGGGGAACGAAGCCGTTGAGTATCTTCGACGAACAGGTGGTGGCGATACCCTCGGTACAAATATTGTCTTTAATCGCCACGGGAATCCCAGCCAATGGGCCCATCATCTCACCGGCTGAATGCCGCCGATCCAATGCCTTGGCTTCTTCCAGCGCCTGGTCTGCTGCCACTGTGTTAAAGGCATGAATTTTCGGCTCGACAGTCGCGATCCGTTCCAAGTACGATTGGAGGATTTCAACTGCGGATACTTCTTTTGAAGCCAAAAGATCACTAAGCTCGAATGCGGTTGAATAAACCATATCCATTCCTCCCATGAATCCGCCATGAATACTTTTCATGTGTCGACTGTTATGTCTTAGTTCGTATAATGCTCGGTTAATTATCACCCTCGAGAATCTGAGGCACTCGGAAGAACTCTCCCTCCCGATCCGGGGCATTGGCAAGCGCCGCCTCCCTGGCCATCGAAGGCCGGGGCTTATCTTCGCGAAAGACATTCTTAAGCGGAATGGCATGGGCTGTGGGTTCAACCCCATCCGTCGGCAGTTCCTTCAGTTTCTCCACATACTGCAGAATACTGTTGAGTTGTTCCGTGAAATGCTCTTTCTCTTCGAGCGTCAACTCCAGCCGCGCCAATCGGGCAACTTGTTCAACTTCACTTATGGATAAGGCCATTGATGTCACTCCCAATAATAAATTAAGATTACTCAGGATTCAGTAATCAGAAGTCAGAATTTTGACGCCTTGTTTAATCCGCTCCAAAAACTCTTCCTCCGTAAGGATCGGTATCTTAAGATCCAGCGCCTTTCGGTACTTAGAGCCCGCATCCTCACCCGTCACGACATAATCCGTTTTCTTGCTCACGCTGGAGGATGGATTGCCTCCCTGTAATCGAATGGCTGCTTCGGCCTGGGGTCTTGTCATTGTCGAAAGCCCGCCTGTAAGAACCACCGTCTTTCCCGTGAAAAATCCCTGGGTTGTTTTGGTCTCTTCGGCTCTGAAATTCACTCCAACCGTTCGAAGTTTTTCGATCAACAAGCGGTTCGGTTCAATACTAAAGTAGTGGAGAATGCTATCCGCGATAATGCCTCCGATCTCAGAGACTGCCACAAGCGCCTCCCGATCCGCAGCCATAAGCCCATCCATATCGCCAAAGGCTTTAGCCAAGGCTCGTGCCGCGCCTTCCCCCACATGGCGTATTCCCAAAGCAAACAACAGTCGATGCAACGGATTCTCCCGGGTTTTATCGATGGACTTGACTAAATTTTCAGCTGATTTTTGACCAAATCGGTCAATCTCAAGAAGATCTTCAATCCGTAAGGCATATAGATCAGCCGCGTCACGCAGAAGTTCGGCCTCGATCAATTGATTTATAATGGAAGGTCCAAGCCCATCGATGTTCATCGCGTCCCGCGAAGCAAAATGGATAATGCCTTCTCGCAATTGAGCCGGACAAGCAGCATCCAGGCAGCGCGCCACCGCTTCGCCGGCTTCTCGGTATACCTTTGCCCCACACTCCGGACAGTTCGTCGGCATCACAAATAGTTGCTCGTGACCGGTACGGCGTTCGGGTAGGGATCTCACAATTTCAGGGATGACATCGCCAGCTTTGCGCAGAATCACCTGATCCCCGATGCGGATATCCTTGGTCCGAATATTATCCTCATTGTGCAAGGTGGCCCGAGAGACGGTTGAACCGGCAACCCGCACAGGATCCAAGATGGCCAAGGGCGTCACGGCGCCCGTCCGCCCAACGTTGACTTGGATCGCTTTAACCGTGGTGATGACTTCTTCAGCCGGAAACTTGTAGGCAATCTTGGAACGAGGCGCCTTGGCCGTCGCGCCTAAAGCCATCTGTTGCGCCAGATCATCCACTTTAATGACGATACCATCGATCTCATAGGGTAAATCTCCACGACGGTTCGTCCATTCCAAACAATACGCGATGACATCCTCCATGGTTGAACAGTGCCGTCGGTGGGGGTTAACATGAAATCCCCAGGATGCCAGGGTCTCCAAGACTTCATGCTGTGTTCCGGGTCCATCGCCATCCTGAACCAATAGATCGTAAAAGAAACCATCCAGAGGACGGGTGGCGGTAACTTTGGGGTCCAACTGGCGCAAGGAGCCCGCCGCCGCATTGCGCGGATTGGCAAAGAGCGCTTCTCCCGATCCTTCTCGGACTCGGTTTAAGGATTCAAAATCCTCTTTATCGATGAAGACCTCGCCGCGGACGGCAAGATAATCCGGGACATGTTTCAATCGCAACGGAATGGACCGAATCGTTCGAATATTGGCGGTAATATTCTCCCCTTGAACGCCATCGCCTCGGGTCGCGCCCAATTCCAGCAGCCCGTTTCGGTAGGTTAACGCCACGGTTAAGCCATCGATCTTCAACTCGGCCACATAAGAAACGGCAGCGCCATTAAGAAAACGGCGGACTCTCGCGTCAAATTCGCGTAGATCGTCCTCGGAATAGGCGTTGCTAAGCGATAGCAATGGCACTGGATGCGTAACGGTTTGAAAGCCAGCCAAAGGGGTTCCCCCTACCCTTTGTGTCGGGGAGTCTTCCGTCACCAAGTCAGGGTTAGCCCGCTCCAACGCCAAGAGTTCCCTCATCAACGCGTCATACTCGCTATCGGTGATCTCTGGAGCGTCCAAAACATAATATCGGTAATTATGGTGTTCGATTAATTCTCGCAATTCATGGACGCGTTCCCGCAGATCCAAGCCACACACCTCCAAAACATTCTTCCCTGCTCATCTTTTTCCATGTCTTCGCCCATTTATTCTCCCTTTGATCCAATATTCCTTCGATTTCCTTTCGAATCGAACAGAAAACCGGCGATCGGATTAAAATTTTCAAGATGAGAAATAACGTGCTTTGTTCATAAGAGATCATCTCTCCCTGTCTCCCTTTCATTCAACTTTAGAGAAAACCACTTTTTTATAATTCATGACACACTTGTGTCATGAATTAAATTATAAAATAAATCGATAAATACGAAAGGAGTGTTATCATGAGGATTTTTGTCATTTGTGATCTAGAGGGAATGGCTGGCGTGGTCGATCACCGTAAACAGTGCTGGTTTGATGGAGACCACTATCTACAAGCGAGGCGGTTAGCCACATTAGAGCTGAATGCTCTGGTGGAAGGGGCACTTGAAGGTGGGGCCACTGAGATCTGGGCCTGGGACGGACACGGCGGTTTTCCCGGAGGTATCGATGTAGAGCTAATGCATCCCGAGTGCCAGCTTCTGATGGGAGCTGGAGATGAAGGCCCTGTCGGTCTCGATAAGAGCTTCGATGCCATGTTCTTGCTGGGATTTCATGCGATGGCAGGCACACCCGGCGGCGTCTTGGCTCACAGCTTTTGGCCAGGTATCGCAGGCTGCTGGGTAAACGGGCAGCCCATCGGCGAGATTGGTGTTAACATCCATAGTGCCGGTGAACACGACGTTCCCACAGTCTTTATCGCTGGCGATCGTGCTGCTGTTGAAGAAGCTCGAGCCCTTATCCCTGATATTGAAGGGGTTATCGTTAAAGAAGGCCTAACAACTAACGTAAACGGTCTAGAGCAAGGACCCATGCTTTCTTTAGCTCCATGTAAAGCTCGGGACCTCATCCGCGAAGCTGCTCGCCGTGCCATGGGAAGAATCGGAGAGATCAACCCCTTTGCTTATAAAGGGCCATATCTTTGCCGAACTCGGTTTCTCGAATCATCCATGGCTGACGAACGAATGAATCAGCCCGGCATCCGTCGAATCGACTCTCAAACGCTGGAGATCGAACACAAAGAAGGTTTATGGTTGATCCTATAGCGCCGAACAAACCTCCACGTTTTGTCCACCCCAGCTAACTGGGGCACATGAAAGGATGAAAATGGAGCCAAACCCTCATCCCTTGCCCTTCTCCCAACACCTTGGGAGAAGGGGAACTGCCAAATTATCAAGCTTTAAGTTTTGTCCTTCAGATTTGCCGTTTCCCCTCGCCCGATGTATCGGGAGAGGGGTTAGGGGTGAGGGTACTCCAGAGGCATTTTCTAAGTAGTCGGCCACGTCATTTTACGACTCTCCACTCGTCACTATCTTCTTTACGAAGAAAGATGCGTTCCATAAAAAAAGAACCCGATAACACAAGGCCACTGAAAAAATCCTTCTTTATGGGATAGGACCACAATATATAGTGATTAGCTTATTTTAGGCTATCAATATATCGTGGTCCTATTTTGGCGTTTCAAGTTTTTCAGTGGCCTCGATAACACGGGTTCAATGATAGCGGAATAGGATTTTGCTCTTATCGTATTATGCTCCTGGCGCAGTTGACGATGACGAAGGTGCTGAACTGCGCGGCCTTTTTTTAAACAATTCCCTTCTGGGACCTGCCAATATTGCAAGAATAACAACGGGGATCAGATTAACGATGGGAATCATCCCCCAGATGGCAAAGGCCATAGCCGGTAAGAATTGAATGCCTATGGAGCGGGCAAACGACCACGATAGAGCAAACATAACCATAGCGTAGATTGCTGCTGTTCCGGCTCCAGCAATCTTTGCCCAGTAGATCATCTCTGACCAAGATGCGCCGTAGACTCTAAGCTCGCGTAGACCCAATGCCACACCCGCGGCAATCACTAGGATTCCAAGCCAACCAAAGAAGAGTCCAACATAGGATTGGATGAATCTCTTTTTCCGTCCCTGAATCTCTTCGTTTTCCATAGCGTATCCCCCTCCCTTTTTCCATCTGTTATTTGTTACGCATTACGCGTTATTCCCATAATGTGTGGCGGGTGTCGATGAGAATCAACCAATCGACTTGATTCCCTACTTCGGTTACACGCTACGTGCTACTCGTTACCCGTTATTTACCCATGACACCGATATCGATCGTTCTTGTATATTCTTTGCTATGAAGGGAAGTCCTTCCTCTAAGTTTCAAATAAAAAGCAAAAGGCTGTTTCAAAAACGATTTGAAACAGCCTCAAACCAACGCTTCCCGATACTTAGCGGCGTTTTTCCAATTCTGCCAAGACCTCTCTCGGTGATACCCCTTGATGCGCCAGCAATACCAAGAGATGATACATCAGATCGGCAGCCTCATAGACAACCTCTTCCCTGCTGCCGTTCTTGGCTCCAATAATGACTTCCGCCGTCTCTTCTCCAACCTTCTTTAAGATCTTATCCAAACCTTTCTCCCAGAGATAGCAGGTGTACGAACCTTCCTTCGGATGATCCCGCCGTTCCAGAATGACTTGATATAGCTCGTCAAGTATCGCATAGTCCGATCCCATGACGCCTTTTCCGTTCTCCATCTCATCTCCCCCTTTTCATTTTCTCCCTCGTAAGGAGGAAGCCGTTGGATAAATATTATGTCCTTACTTCAATCCCTGAGGATTTTAGAAACGCTTTAGCCTCGTTAATGGTATAGGTCCCGTAGTGAAAGATGGAAGCTGCCAAGACCGCATCCACCTTTCCATCGATGATGGCATCCCGCAGATGTTCAAGATTGCCCGCTCCACCCGAAGCGATAACGGGTACACCCACAGCTTCAGCAACGGATCGATTAAGGAAATTGTCGTATCCATTGAGCGTACCGTCCGCATCCATGCTCGTAAGCAGTATTTCTCCCGCTCCAAGCCCGACTGCGCGTTTTAGCCATTCCAAAGCATCCATTCCCGTGGGCGTTCGTCCGCCGTGAATATATACCTCCCAGCCCATTGAAGGGTCCGTCGCATCCCGACGTTTCACATCGGCCGCCAGGACAATGCATTGGCTGCCAAATCTCCGGGCCCCTTCAGCAATTATTTCGGGATGTTGCACTGCTGCAGTGTTTACCGAAACCTTATCCGCTCCAGCCAGGAGAAGGGCTCTAATATCATCGATACCGGAGATGCCGCCGCCTACCGTAAAAGGGATAAATACTTCCCGCGCCACCTCAGCCACCATCTCCACTACGGTTTTCCTTCGTTGATGCGAAGCAGTAATATCGAGAAAGACTAACTCGTCAGCGCCCTGGCGATCATAAAAGGCCCCTAGCTCCACCGGATCACCGGCATCCCGTAGATTTAAAAATTTTGTGCCCTTGACGACCCGACCATCGCTAACATCCAAGCAAGGGATAACCCGTTTAGCCAGCATTCTCGGTCACTCCCTCGATCCGACGTACAGCATCATCCAGGGCAATACGCCCATCATAGATGGCCTTACCGACGATGACTCCGTTGACGCCAAGTGGCTCCAAAGTTTTTAGAGCAAAGAGATCCACCAGCGAACCGACGCCGCCGGATGCAATCATCGAGAGTCTGCTCTTGCGGGCCATTTCTTCCAATGCAGCAAGATTCGGTCCTGTTAACATGCCATCACGAGAGATATCAGTATAGACGATCTCTTGAACCCCCAAATCTTCCATGCGCCCGGCCAATTCCAATGCGGAAACCGACGACTCTTCAAGCCATCCGCGAGTTGCCACAAGGCCATCGCGGGCATCGATCCCAACCACGATTCGTCCGGGATACAAACGACAGGCCTCCTCCACCAGCGATGGATTCTCCACCGCCACCGAACCCAGGATCACCCAATGAACACCGGATTCAAGGTAAGCAGAGATCGTCTCCAAATCGCGTATGCCTCCCCCGATCTCGACCGGGATCGATAATTCATGGGCTATGCTGGAAACCAGGTTTTTATGGGTGGGATAACCATCCCTGGCGCCATCCAGATCAACCAGGTGCAAGCGTTTAACACCCATCAATTCAAAGCGATGGGCCACAGCCAGCGGATCCTGATCATAAACCGTCTCTCGCTCATAATCCCCCTGTTTAAGGCGGACACAACAACCATTTCGTAGATCAATGGCAGGAATAATGACCATTTTACGACATCTCCCCGAAATTCTTTAGTATGGTCAGCCCCACTCCGCCACTTTTTTCGGGGTGAAACTGTAATGCCAATATATTGTCGCGCTGAATTCCGGCACAATATTCAATCCCATAATCGCTGGTACATAAGACGTCTGTCGCGATTAAGGGATCCGCATAGTACGAGTGAACAAAGTAGGTGTAAACACCGTCCTGCAGATTATTCCAAAGCGGCGACGATTTTTTGAATCGCAATCGATTCCAGCCGATTTGAGGAACCTTCAATCCGCTCTCTGGAAACCTTCTCACTGTTCCGGGGATCAAACCTAAACCCCGAGGCATTGCTTCAGCGCCAAAGACCTCTTCACTACAATCAAAGAGAAGCTGAAGACCGACACATATTCCCAACACAGGTCGACCCGATCGAATGAACTCCTGCAATGCCGGGATAAACTGACTTTTTTCAAACTGTTCCATCGTTGCGCCAAAAGCGCCCACACCCGGCAATACGGCCCGGTCAGCCTGTCCCAATCGCTCTGGATCCCTTATAATCTCCGCTGCGCATCCCACTTTGTCAAAGGCATTCTTCACGCTTTGCAGGTTTCCAACCTCATAATCGATGATGGCTATCATGGGAACCTCTTCCCTTCGTTCGACAACGTCGATAACTATCTGGTGACGGGTGGCGGGTTACGGGTAACGAGTATAGTTTTGCAATAATTTGCAAAGGCTGGCGCGACTCGCAACTCGTAACTATCCATATTTCATTACGGTCATCTGTGGTTTCAATTCAGTGTTCCTTTGGTGGATGGAATGCCTTCCACCCGCGGATCCTTCTCCATAGCCATGCGCAAACTGCGCCCAAAAGCTTTGAAGATCGCCTCTAGACAATGATGCCGGTTTGTCCCAGCCAACATGCGGATATGAATATTCATCCCCGCATGAACGCTGACAGCCCGGAAGAATTCCTCTCCCAACTCGAGATCAAATGTTCCTAAGAGACCCGAGCCAAGATCTACAGAATACCCCAGGTACGGCCTGCCGCTCAGATCGATAGCAACCAAAGCTAATGCCTCGTCCATCGGCACAAGTTCGGATCCGTACCGGCGAATGCCTTTGCGATCGCCCAATGCTTCCCGTAAGGCCGACCCTAAGGCAATCCCCACATCCTCTACGGTATGGTGGGCATCTACCTCCAGATCGCCCTCCGCCGTTAAGTTGAGATCCATCAGTGAATGCTTTGAGAGATGAGCCAACATATGATCGAAAAATCCGATCCCTGTGTTTAGGTTATACTCTCCCTTGCCGTCCACGTTTAATTCCAAGCGAATTCGGGTCTCTGCCGTGTCACGCTGAATTTGGGCTTTGCGTTCCATAGCTCATTCCCCCATCTTTTCCAAACGTTCCTCCACCGATCGGGCATGGGCTTCCAAGCCCTCCGCACGGGCTAACGCCAGAGCCGCCGGCCCATGAGCCGCTAATCCTTCCCGGGTATAGGAGATAATACTGGTTTGCTTTAGAAAATCGTTGACCGAAAGCGCCGAGGCAAAACGGGCCAGGCCCATGGTGGGCAACACATGATTGGTCCCCGCCACATAGTCTCCGATGGGCTCCGGCGAATACGGACCCAAAAAGACGGCGCCCGCATGGCGAACACGGCCAAGCCATTGGAAGGGATCTTCCACATAAAGCTCAAGGTGTTCCGGAGCACAGAAGTTGGCCAACTCCATGGCCTCATCTAAGTCACGGGTCACCACAATTCCACCGCATTTGTCGATGGATTGCCGGGCCACTGCTTCCCGGTTAAGGATGGAAAGCTTTTCTTCAACGGCTTTAGCCACCTGCTCTGCCAAAACTCGACTCGGCGTCAGAAGGACTGCTCCTGCCTCATCCTGCGGACCATGCTCCGCTTGGGACAGAAGATCGGATGCCACCCACTGGGGATTCGCCTGCGCATCCGCGATGACCACGATCTCACTGGGACCTGCTAACGTATCTAAGCCGACATAGCCGTAGACTTGTCTTTTTGCCGCTGCTACATAAGCATTTCCAGGACCTACAATCTTATCGACTCGTGGTATAATCGTCGTACCAAAGGCCATGGCAGCGATGGCTTGAGCTCCTCCAACCTTGTATATCTCCGTTATCCCCATTTCCTTAGCCGCGGCCAGAATATGAGGATCCACTGTCCGATCTCTTCGCGGAGGTGTGCAAACAATCATCCGATCGACACCCGCCACGACAGCAGGGAGTGCGTTCATTAAAAACGTAGAGACCAATGGCGTCGTTCCGCCAACCCCACCCGGGACATAAAGACCTGCGCACTCCAAAGGAAGGCTTCGCTGCCCGAGCATGACTCCGTGCTCCCCAAAGGTCATCCATGACTGGGGAAGCTGATGACGATGGAATTCTTCGATGTTTTTAATGGCTAAGCGCAACGCCTTCATAAACTCCATCGATACTTGCGTAGAAGCGTTTTCCACTTCTTCAGAGGTTACTCTCATCTGCTCTGCTGATAGCCCTACCCCGTCAAATCGCGCAGTAAACTCTAGGACAGCCTGGTCGCCTCGTTCACGAACGGCTGATAAAATATCCCGCACGCGGGCGCTAACCCCGTCATCTCCCTCTTCCGTAAGAAAAACGCGACGATCCAATATCCGCAAGGCCTCTTCCCGCTGGGAAGCCATATCCATAATACGTATCATCCCAAGACCCCCTAATTTAAAGTCTTTCTCTAAGCGCTTGAACCAATTGGGTGATACGCCGATGTTCTACTTTATAACTGACAGGGTTGGCGATCAACCTAGCGGTGCACTCGGTGACCTCGCCTATAATTCGCAAACCATTCTCACGCAGCGTCTGACCACTGCTGGTGATATCCACAATCGCTTCCGACAGCCCGACGATCGGCGCCAGCTCAATCGATCCATGAAGTTTGATTAGATCGACCTGCATTCCTCGGGAAAGAAAATACTCCCCGGTAATCCGGGGAAATTTGGTTGCAATACGACTGTTAATGGGCATCTGGGATACATCGGACAACGGCGAGGAGTCTTTAACAGCGACAATTAGACGACAGTAGCCCTGGCCCAAGTCCAAAAGCTCGCAGACATCTTTATCTTCTTCTAATAATACATCTTTACCCACAACACCAAGATCCGCCGCTCCATACTCCACATACGTCGGCACATCGGTGGGTTTGGCAAGGATAAAACGAAGACCGCTCTCTTCGTCATTGAGGATCAAACGCCGTGAATCATCCACAATCTCTTTGGCAACAAAACCTGCATCTCGCAGCAGTTCGACGATGGATGAAAAAAGTCGGCCCTTGGGCATGGCAATTGTTAAATAACGCAATGTACGTCCCTCCATATTATGATTAATTTACCATACCCCGTGGAAGACTGTCAAGAAAATAGGGCCTCTTAGCGAGGCCCTTAACAAACACTTAAACGTTGACTATTAAGGAAGGAAGCAACCGATGATTCCCAAGATGATACCAAGAATGTTCAAGGTATTCGTCTTGTTAACCTTCTTCTCCAACTCGTCGGTCTTCTGTGCCAATTCGGCGTCTTTCTTGGCCAGTTCTTCATCGCGTTGCTTTAATTGTTCGACTTCATCTTCGAGCGTGGTTATCCGTACATCCAAAGCCGCTAAATCCTCTGCAAGAGCGATCTCCAGATTCTCAATGGCTTTGTAGACTTCGTCCACGGACTGACCATCTGTTTGCTCAGCAATAATGGCTCTGACCTGCTCTTCATTGAGACCGATCACGCCATTGCCATCGACATCGGCCTGCCCGATCTGCTCTTGGAAGTAATCCATGAGACGTCCCATCAATTCCACCATCTCATATCGGGTAGCCGGTCGCTCCCCCTTAAACGTCCCATCAGGATACCCCTTAAGCAGACCCGCATCATAGACTTTCATGAAGTTTTCATAGACCCAGTGATCGACGGCGGGCTCGTCCTCAAAGGCGCCAAACGTGGTGGGGATGAGGGAGAATGTCAACAAAAGAGCAACTGCGATTAGAATGAATCTTTTCATTTTGAACCTCCTTTCAAATTAAGGGAAGTTTTTTCTCTATCTTCCCGTTGTTATAGATTATATCCATGACATAAATCATATATGACAAATCCAAATTATTATGGAAAATATTTTTCATTTACTTCCTCAACCTTTTATATTTTTCCTTCTCGAAGCCGACAAAATATTTACATATTCTAGCTTAAGATTAAGTTATTTACCAGTTAAATCCTGGCAAAAAAAAATTTATTCCAAAAGCGCGCTAACGATATCTCACACACGTCATCGTTGAGAGAAACCTTCTCCCAACACTTCCCGAATATCGGAGATAATCATGAAAGCATTGGGATCCTCATGACGCACCAGTTCCTTCAGGCGAATCTCTTCCGTCCGGTTAATAATGCAAAGGAGTACCTCTTTTGAATCTCCAGAATATAATCCCCGTCCACTAAGCCCCGTGACTCCCCGTTCGAGTTCCTCCAAGATTCTCCGGGATATTCTATCGGCTTGATTCGATATGATAAATGCCGCTTTCGCATAGTTAAACCCATCTAATATCATATCAATGGTGCGACCCGTCACAACTAACGCAATAATAGCATAGAGCGATGCTTCGGGACTGCGAAAAACGATGCCAGCCAGGAGAACAACGATGCCATCGATGATATAAAGGGATCGACCAACAGAAAGCGATGTATAATGCTTGATCAACTGCGCCGCCAAATCTGTTCCGCCCGTTGTGCCGTGAAATCGAAATGCGATTCCCATACCCATACCGGCCAAGATCCCGCCAAAGATCGACGCCAAAAGCGGGTCATGGGTCATAACGCCTGTTGAGTTTGCCCAAAACTCAACCGCAAGGGCAAGAAAAGCAGCGCCAAAAAAAGTTTTCGCGCCAAAACCCGCGCCAAACACCTTAATACAAGCAATAAAGAGCGGAATATTGATCGCTAGAATAACGAAGCCCACCGGCCATGTCAGAAGATGATAGAGGATCGTCGCTAATCCACTGACCCCCCCGGCAGCAATTCGGTTCGGTATAAGAAACCAGACTAGCGCCAGCGAAGTCAGATTGATTCCGATAAAGATCATCAAGTAGTCCTTTAGTTCAGTTCGAATCCACCGAAATGGTTTCGAGCGCATAAAGCGCTTAAACATGATTACGCTCCTCTCTGCGTTCCAACAACATATGAACGACAAAACCAGGGAGTACGCCCAATCGCCGGAGTCTCCATGGCTCTTGAATGACCCGAAACAACCATTCCAGTCCCATCCCCTGCATCCAGCACGGAGCTCTTTGGATAGCGCCGGCCCAAAGATCAAGACCGCCTCCAATGCCCATAGCTACAGGGGTAGCCATCTGCTCCCAATGTGAGCTCAACCAAATCTCTTGTCGCGGCACACCCATGCCGACCAAGAGAAGATGCGGTTTTGCATGACGAATCGCCGTCAAAATTAGTTCTTCTCGTTCTTCATCAAAGTAGCCGTCGGCATATCCCCCCATGTTCAAGCCGGGAAAACGCTTACAAAGACGCTCTCCAGCCAGCTGAGCTACACCAGGCCGCCCACCGAGTAAAAAGACAATCCCGCCCTGTGAGGCTAGACGCTGCATCATCATCTCCGCCAAATCCACACCCGTAATTCGTTGGGCATGAACCCCTCGTCGCCGTAATGCCATAATCACACCAACACCATCGGGAACAACACACCTGGCATTTCCAACAGCGCTTGCCAATGCTTTGTTGTGGCGAGCCGCCATAACCATCTCGGGATTGAGCGTCACGATCCGCAGACGGTCACCGTGGCCCATGGCCTCCTCCATCCTCTGCAAAATCACATCGGGAGTTTGCAAGTCGACGGGACAACCCAATACCCATTGTCTTTCCATGATTTCACATCCTAAAAGATATTACAGATGACGAAATACAATAAAGAAATCCTCGCTTAAAATATAACCATGAACACCACAAAACACACTGAGATGGCAAGAGAAAATTCATGAATTACTCATGTCGCCTCAATGTCTGGATCGTCCATTCTCTGGAGGCTCGAGCTCGGCCTCGCAACGTCTGAACTCTCTCTTCCAAGAGACTTTCCTGGTGCACTCTTGTTTTTCCCATTAAAAAATTCACCAAACCTAGTCTCTCTTCCCGTACTTCCGGAGAAATACACTGAAAACCAAGACTGTCACAGCACGCCTTCACCTTTGGATCGCTGCTCCATCCGATGACCGGAAATCTTAACAATGCTGAAAGCAGAACGCCATGCATTCTGCTGGATATGACAAAGTCTATCCCCTCTATCATGGAAAGCAAATCCGTTGAATTGGCGATTTTCTCAACCCTATGTCCTGTAATTTGCTGTAAAGGCTCGACATCGCTGGCTTGAAAAGCGGCGACCCGAAGAATGGGCCGGAATTCCTTCACCATATCCAGGATATCAGGAACATAGGCAATGTCAGCGGCTTTTAGAATAAGTAATACCCCATCTCCATGGATAGGACGACATGGAAAATCCAATCCCCAAAGCGGGTCTGTTCCAAGATGGGTCGATGCCCGACGAAAATTATTTGCCATCGTATAGGAATCCTCATCCCGAACTTCCAGTATCGAAGCGATGTTTAAGATCTTTTTAACAGCAATTTTGCTAAGACGACCATGCAACGGTTCCAACCCCTGCCCAAAAAGGAGAATTGATGCCCCGCGACGGTGAGCTAGCGCTAATACCATTAGATAGAAGGCAAGGCTGCGATGGCTTGTCGCATTTTGGAGAAGCGTTCCTCCTCCAACAACCCAAATATCCCCCGGCCTCGTCGAACGATACCATTGCCCCATGTTCCAACGGTTTATTCGTGACTCTTTCCCATCTCCGCCCTCATGATGCGGATCAGCCGTAACGACAATTCGCTCCCACGCAGGCAACGCTTCTCTAAGCACTTCAGCGTAGTGCCTGCATAAAAGTTCATCACCGAGATTGCCAAACCCGTAATAGCCAAATAAAAAAGCGCGACGCGCCATACCTTACTCCACCTCGCAAGTCCAACGCTCTCCCAGCCAAAACAGGACTGTCAAAGCCGGAATAGTCCATGGATAATCGACAAAACCCCAAGTCAACTGACCTGCCATTGCCAAGAGAACCCCTCGATTCCACGGATTGCTCGTCCGTCTCATGCGTTGAAGGATCAAAAGCATAACACCCATGAGGAGTAACCCCCCGACCCAACCATACTCAAAAGTTATCTGAAGAAAGAGATTATGAGCGTGATCCGCCGGTACGGAACGGGAAACCAAAGGATAATAGAGATTAAATCCGCCGGGTCCGACACCCAAAGGTCTTGCCCGGATCCCCTGGACCACCGCTTTCCAAATTAAACTACGGTACGCAAAGGTGCCGCCGATCCAGAACCACCCCGTCACGGCGAAGACCGCCCCAGCAATGCTCATTAGAAACAGTTCCAGACGGCGCTGGCGTTCAGAAGATATTAACAAAAAGACGATGGCCTGCAACAGAAGTACAAACCAAGCGCCATAAGAGAACGTCAGTGCGATGACAAGGGTCTGTACAATGACAACAACAGTCCAAAACTTTCGTTCGTAAGCTGAAGACGAGCGAGCCAACTCCCAAGCCATGGGTTGTAAAAATAAGAGATATCCTGCAAGGAGATTCGGATTACCAAAGAGGCCCATAACTCTTGTGGGCAATAGACTTTTCTCGAGTCCGGCCAGCCACGAAGGGGGAATCGGAACCGCTGCAGCCCATTGCGCCAACGCAACAATGCATGAAGGGAGACCGCTTAGCACCAATCCCTGGGCCAATCGGCGAGGTTCGAGACGTCCGTAAACCCCAATGGTTGAACCCGCTAAAACGAGGAATATGCCCCTCCATAGCGCATAACCCTTCCCGGAAAAGGAAGGGGTGATCATCGTTGTCCATAGCATGATTATGATCCAAAGCATGGCAACTCTGGACAAATCATGACGTTTATATATAAAGATTAGAACCAAAGCAGGTCCGAGCGGCCAGATTTCTCGGGGAAAAGCGATTAAGGCAGCTAACGAGAGACCGATTAATCCCCGGATCAACCGGAGTTTTTCGTCGGCAATCTCCTTAATGCCATCGTTTTGCCACCGAGAAAACCATGAAAATATCCAACTCCACCGTGTCATTGACCATCCCGAGCAGGCTCGAACAGAACGGCTTGGATCTGCCCGTCAAATTCAGCAAATAAGGTTTGAAAAGCGCCTTGGGTTCCTGCGCGAATCATTTGCCGACCGGCATATATGCCTTCACGCTCCCTTACCTCACCCTGACGTTCCAAAAGGACCCATAGATCTTGGGTCAATGGAGAATCCGCACTGACCAACTGTTCTCCGACCCAATGCATCACTTTGTGTGGTGTTACTCGTTTTTCGACGATCTTCCCCATGAACGTTCCGGTGCGCGCATCCCGAACCCATTGTCCAGGTTGGATACTCTCCGCAACGCGGGGTGAGATATTCGATGTAAGAATCTCAATACGCAATTGGCTGGAATATCTGGCAGGTATCACCGGCCATAGACGGACGATACTCAAAGTTACCACAAAAAGACCGGCCGCTACCAACAGAAGGTCGATCCAATGTATCCAGCCAAAAACCTTCCCTTTTTCATCCAACCACTGCATATAATCACTCCTCATAAAGCCAATCTCAGTATATCATCGAAAGGGAAAGTTTGGCAAGCAACCTCCTCACAAAATTAGTTGCAGTAACGGATGGCGGGTATCGAGTCGAAAAATGAACTTCGATGCGTGAGGAGTCCAGCCGATGTGATGAGTCCAAAGCGACTATTGAATCACCTTTTGGCGGTCGCCATTGTTAATATCGATGGCCCAGATCCCTAATGGCTCTTCAGGAGCGTCCGGAGCAAACCGGTTAACTTCGATTAAAACGACTCGCCCGCCCGTTTCCCATTGATGAATGTTGAGATGATAACGGTCCGGCGAAAAAGCTTCCGATAAGCCCAGATTCAAGAGGCGTTTCTCCTCGATATGATAGACTCGAATCCTTGTTGAGCCCGTTGGAGCCGACTCCTCTATCGCAAGATACCTCCCGTCGGGAGAGTAAACTATCCGCCTCGCCTGGCCTTCAAAGATAAGGTCCAAAACGACGGGGGGTTCTTGACGCGCAGTGCTTATCACACCAACTAAACCATGGATACCCCGAGTTCCAAAAGCAACTTCTTGATCATCGTGTCGAACGGCCAGCGTTGTAAAGCCTTCCCTGCCTGAACCGAATCGCACTCCATCGGCGCCGATGGGGGCGAATTCGGATGGAAGGTCCGTCAATCTCATCAACGTACGGCTTAGGTTATTATTCTCCCAAATCAAAGCAGAATCCAAGACGCTAATTGCAGAGCGCTTGAGAAAACGAGTTGACGCCACGCGATATTCGTCTTCGATGACTCGAATAATAAGATCTTCTCGAAGATTTGATGCAAATGGACGATTTATATAACTGGATTGAATTGCTACGGAAAAACCAAATCCACCGGGCGTAACTTCGGAGGCATTGGACAGTATGTACCCAAGCATAGATTCTTCCGCCGAACCGATCAGCGCCATCTCCGTTTGGCCCCGGTAATCCATTTTGGCTTCATTGGTCAGATACGCCTCCAGCTCTTCATCCTCCACAGCAGCCATTCGCGCATCCATAAAAGACTGGACAAACTCTAGAGCGTCTTCCATCCGTCCTCTGTTCTGTGCTGGCGCAAGTCGGCGTTGCGGCTCATCGGCACGAAAGAGATCGCACCCCGCACCCGAAAGAAAAGCCATCTCCAGCAGAAATAGCATTAGGCTTCCCGCCATCCACATCCGCATCTTCACTGGAACCCCTCCCATTCTTAGGATGTCACGGGAGGCGCCAAGAGATACGGAGCGCCACGTACGAAGTACTGAGACTTTTTAGTCGGCTACGTCAGCATCTACTGATGCACGAGGGCGGCATGACGGCTGTGAGGAGTCGTGCCGACTTCGGGATGAAAATGGGGAGACCTCTCTCTCGCTCTCCCCGACACGGAGAGGTATCGTGTTTAGTGTTATATCGGCGCCATCCTGGCCACGATACCTTAAACCGTCGTGGTTTTGGAGTAACCTAAAGCCTTTGGTGGTAAGGGATTGTGCCAATGTATTTGGTCAGAGTTAGACGTATTTTCTAAGTAGTCGGCCACGTCAACAACCATTGACGCAAGCGATGCAATGAAAATTTTAAGTTGACGTGGACGACCAGGGGTATTTTCTAGGTAGCAATTACGATAGTACAAAGATCAAAAAGAAAAATCCCCTTCCGATGGTGGAAAGGGATTGGAAGATTAAAAGTGACATTTCCATCCATGGTCTCCCGTCACTCGCCATACGGGCTCTTGCTCCTTACAGATGGCCTTCGCTTCAGGGCAACGCGGATGGAAGCGGCAGCCCTGAGGGGGATTGACGGGTGTCGGCACGTCGCCACTTAGAATAATCCTCTGCTTCCGCACCTTTGGATCGGGAATCGGCACCGCGGAGAGAAGCGACCGCGTATAGGGATGCCTGGCCGAAGCAAAGAGCTGTTCCGCTTTGGCGAGTTCCACAATCTGCCCAAGATACATGACGGCGATCCGATCCGAGATGGATTTCACCACCGCCAGATCATGTCCGATGAAGAGATAAGCCATGTTCAATGCTTGTTGGAGGCTTTTTAACAGATCCAATATCTGTACTTGAATGGAGACGTCCAATGCCGAGACCGCTTCATCGCAGACCAACAGCGATGGATTGAGGGAGATGGCCCGTGCTATACAGATCCGCTGTCGTTGCCCACCGGAGAATTCATGGGGAAAGCGATGCAAAGCTTCATCACCAAGCCCAACCTTGGCAAGAAGATCCGATACACGCTCCTCCTTGTCCAGACGGGTTCGGGTCAGGCCATGTTCCACCAAGCCCTCTCCCACCAGATCCAAGATGGTCTTGCGCGGATTCAATGCTGCATAAGGGTCTTGAAAGACCATCTGCATCCGCCGCCGTGCCCTCTTGAGATCCCGCCGGTTTAGCCGTAAAAAGTCTTCTCCTTCAAAGAGCACTTTACCTCTATTGGCAGCAATCAATCGCAGAATCGCCCTACCCAAGGTTGTCTTGCCACATCCCGACTCCCCCACAAGACCCAGCGTTTCTCCGGCAGCCAGGGTCAGGGAAACTCCATCCACCGCATGGACACGCGCTACGGTTTGGCCAAGGACACCGCCGCGCACCGGAAAATGCACCACTAAATCCTGAACATCCAATAATTGTGCCAAGGGCTTATTCCCCCTCATATAACCAACAAGCCACCATCCGCCCAGCCCGTTGAAGACTGGGGGGCTCCATCTGGGCACACCGGGGCAATGCCCGCTCGCACCGGGGATGGAAACGGCAACCGGCGGGATATTCCAATGGATTTGGCACCATGCCAGGGATGCCATACAATCTTTTGCTACCTGCAATGGTCGGAACCGATGCCAAGAGTCCTCGCGTATAAGGATGCAGAGGCTCTTCAAAAAGCTCTCCAACCGGGGAAACCTCCACAACTTTCCCGGCATACATCACAACGACACGATGAGCGACCTCGGCAACGATCCCGAGATTATGGGTGATCAAAATCACAGACAACCCATACTCCTCCCGAAGCGATTGTAACAGATCCAAGATCTGCGCCTGGATCGTTACATCCAACGCGGTGGTCGGTTCATCAGCGATGATCAGTTTCGGTCCACCGATCAACGCCATCGCAATCATCGCCCGTTGCCGCATGCCACCGGATAGTTCATGGGGATACGCGTTATAGTTGCGTTCCGGCGATGGAAAGCCGACTTTCTTTAGGATCTCAATGACCCTTGGTTTGATATCTTTCTTCTCCGCTATGCCATGGATCAGGAGCACTTCTCCGATCTGGCGCCCAATGGTTTGTACAGGATTCAAGCTGGATAACGGCTCCTGAAAGACCATGGCGATCTGCTGACCCCGAATGGATTGCAGTTCGGATATGGGCGTACGCAAAAGATCGCGTCCATCAAACCAGATCTCTCCTTCCGTGATCTTCGCCGATGATGGAACCAGACGCAGAATTGACAATGCCGTCACCGATTTGCCACAGCCGGATTCACCCACTATGCTAACGGTCTCACCCGCATCCACATGGAACGAGACCCGATCAACAGCGGTTAAAGCGCCGTTCTCTGTGGCAAACACCGTCTTTAAGTTATTTACTTTTAGAAGGTGCTCTCCCATGAACTAACCCCCGAATCAATCATAAATACCTTGAGAAAAGTCGTTTATTGGTCGAGTTTGGCGTAGTCTTTGGGATCAAATGCTTCTCGAATTCCCTCGCCGACAAATGCGATCAGTAGAAGAATAATGAAGAGAGCGATAATGGGAAAGACCGATAGCCAGTAGGAGTCTAAGTTATTCATCCCCTGTCGGACCATCTCACCCCAACTGGGCGTCGGCGCAGGCAGGCCGAACCCGAGATAGTCCAGGCTGGATAAGGAAAAGATCGCGCCAATTAGGCTGAAGGGCAAGAACGTGATCACGGGCGTTAAGGCATTGGGCAGGATATGCTTGAACATGATCTTGAAATTTCCTACGCCTAGAGCCCGCGAAGCTTCGACAAACTGAACCTGACGCAGCTTATAAAACTCTGAACGCATGTAATACGAGATCCCAATCCATTCAAAGATCAGAAAACAGAGTAAAAGCGTGGCAAAGCTCGTACCTAGCGCACTACCGACGATGATGATCACATAGAGAAAGGGTAAGGAGGCCAGGATCTCCATCAGACGTTGGGTGGTCATATCGAAAAGTCCCCCAAAGTAGCCTTGAATCGCCCCGATAAGTACTCCCAGCGACATACCGGTCAACGTAATCAGCAGCGCAAAGGAGAAGGAGACTCGGTAACCATAGATCAAACGGGTTAATATATCCCGGCCCCGATCATCGGTCCCCAAAAGATTCTCGAGCGTGGGCGGGGTCGGCGGATACCCGGGAAGGTCCAAGCGAGATTCATTGGGGCTATAAGGGATCGGAGGAAACACCATAAAGTTCCCTGTTCCCTTATGGAAGTCGGAAGAGTTTTTTAACTCCTTATAATCCGGGGCGGTGATATCACTGCCACCAAAGGTTTGGGCCGAGTAAAAACGGAAGACCGGAAAGTAGAGCCGTCCATCGTAGCGAAGAAAGATCGGCTTGTTATTGGCTACTAACTCAGCACCCAAGGAGAAGAAATAGGTAAAGATCAAAAAGACCAAAGCAAAATAGGCGCGGTGGATGCGCTTGAACTTTTGCCATCGTTTCTTGGTGAGCGGAGATACGTACATTAAAGGCCTCCTGCTAATACTTGCGAAGGACAAACTGCGAATTCATCTTTGAGTCCATGGTTATGAACTTTGTTATTCGCAATTCGTAACTTCACAATCTATTCAAACCGGATTCTCGGATCTACCAATACGAGACAGATATCGGACAATATCCTCCCCACCAACATAATGAGGCTGGAAAGGAAGATGATTCCCAACGCCACCGGATAGTCCCGATTGACGATGGCCTCATACCCCAAGAGCCCCATGCCGTCAATGGAAAAGACCGTCTCGATGAGAAAAGAACCCGCGAAGATCACAGAGAGAATCGCTCCGATATTCGTCGCGATAGGAATCAAAGCGTTCCGCAGTGCATGATCAAAAAGGGCCTGCTTATAACTGAGTCCCTTTGCCAAGGCAGTCCGGAAATAATCCTGTCCTAAGACTTCCATCAAGGAATTCTTCATCAAAAGGGTTAGCGTCGCGAAGCTGCCAATGGTATAACAGACCAAGGGTAAAAACATATGATGCATATAGTCTCCGATCTTACCTAGAAAAGACAATTCCTCAAAGCCATCCGATACCATACCGGCAATGGGGAAAAGGTTTAATTGGCCTCCCAAGACAACGATGAAGAGAACCCCCAGGGCAAAAGAGGGAATCGAGTAGGCCATAAAGACCAAAATACTGCTGAGATTATCAAAGGTTTCTCGATGGGTCAATGCTTTCTTGATTCCCAACGGAATACAAACCAGATACGTTGCAAACAATCCAAAGAGTCCAAAGGTAAGCGAGACAGGAAACCGCGAGACCACCAAATCCAGAACGGGCCTTTCGTACGTATAGGAGGTACCCAGATCCAGCCGGACTACCTTACTTAACCAACGAAGATAACGAATATGAACGGGTTGGTCAAACCCATAGATCTTCTTGATATTCTCCAGTTCGGCCTGGGTCATATTGGCCTGGTAGTTTGCTCCCCCGGCCCCCGACTCCTGTTGATTGGCGGCGCGCATACGCATAAGCGCTTGCTCCACGGGTCCTCCCGGCACAAAGTGCATCAGAAGAAAACAAGCCATAGTTATCCCGATCATGGTCGGGACGATCAACAGCAATCGACGGAGAAAATACTCCCGCACATCCACACCTCCAAGGATTGTAAGGACATCGACCACGTCAACATCCGTTGACTCCTAAAAACGCTTCGGATACCTTTTTCCACTCGCCACTCGTAACTCTTTTCTCGGTAGCCCGTTCATCCAACTGCTTTGGTCACGGTTTCAGCGATGCATCATAATAGACTTCCACCGGGGTCTTCGGCAACGCCTTTTTCTGTTTAACCGCAGCCTTAAGCTTCTGTTCCTTCACCGGATCGTTCCACCAATAGGCCAACGCATCACTCCATCGACCGATTCGGGAGAAGACCGTTTTTGGCATGCCAAATTTGTCCCAATAGTAGATCCGGTTATAGTTGGCTCCCCAGAATAGAATATAAGGCGTATCTTGGTATATGATGCCGTCGATCCTTCGGATGATCGCTTCACGCTTTTTGACATCGAAGATCGGTGGGAGCTCTTCGATCAAGCGGTCGACTTCGGGGTTGTTATACCCTGGAAGATTACTTCCACCCGGTTCGGAACGGTGACGGGAATGCCAAAGTTGCTCTGGATCGGGGAAGAGCGACCCCGACCATGCCATGACCATGGAATCAAAGCTATAGTTATCGGCTTTCTTTAGAAGAGCCGCCCAGGAGATCAACTCCAGATTCACTTTGACCCCCGCTTTGGCGCAATCCTCCTTAAAGACGGTGAGATGACGTTCAAACGCGTCACTGACATAGGTCACAGTAAACTCCATCCGCTGACCCTTGGCGTTGATGAGAAAGCCATCTTTATCCGTTCGGTTATACCCTGCCTCCGCCAGCAGCCTCTTGGCACGGGCTGGATCATAGGCAATGATCGGATTGGGTTTTGAATTGGCCAGCGAAGGCCAGTAAGAACGTAACGGAACGTACTCATTATACATCAGCTTTTGAATCAATGTATCGCGGTCCATCAGATGGGCGATGGCTAGACGCACTCTCCGATCTTGAAAGATCGGCCGCCGCATGTTGAAGACCAATCCTTGAATACCCTGTGGCTCATAGTTGAAGACCTTTCGTTTCACGATCCAATTCTGTTGAAACTGTACCGAGTTCGTTTCTGCGACCCATCTTTTTGCCTGATTCTCCACGAAGAGATCAAAATCTCCCCGCTTGAAGCTTTCAAAGGCGGCCTTGTCGTTCTTGATGATCCGAAATCTTATCCGGTCAAAGTTATAGGCGCCTGTATTTAAAGGCAGATAAGAGCCCCAATAATCCGTCCGTCGTCTTAAAATATAGTAACGCCCTTCTTTAACTTCGGAGAGGGTATACGGTCCGCTCCCAGGGGGCAATGACATCGTAAAGGCCTTGTTGAAATCTTTTCCCGCAAACCCTTTCCTGGGCAGGATCGATAGTCCCGCGAGGGTTATAAAGTTATTGTAGTGGACATTCTTTGCCCGAAAACGGATCGTCATCCTATCCAAAAGCTGCGGAGGTTCAAAGCGGGATAGGAAGAGGCGATGCACTGACGTGAGGTTCTTCGGATCCATGATGGTATCGTAAGTAAATTTCACATCCTCAGCAGTGACTGGCGTCCCATCGGCCCACCGAGCCTTTGGATTGATTTTGAAGGTAAATTCCTTTTTATCCAGAGAGATCGTCCAAGACTCCGCCAACTGCGGCTGAGGTTCCAATGTCTTCGGATCAAATGCCACAAGAGATTCGTAGAGCATCCCAAAGACAAGCGCGGCATCGCTGGCATTATTCACATAATAATTAAAGGACTTCGGAAACTCCGTGGTCACCACAGAGATCTGACCGCCTTTACGAGCCTTGGGATCGCCGGTGGGCACAACCGCTTTGGATGCCAAGACCGGAGCCGCCAAAGCCAATATCATAAAGAACATGAGCAAGCGTCGTTTCATGTCGTACCTCCTCATTCGGCTCAAAAAGCTTTACTTTGAATTCTTATTCGCTCCAATGGATAAGATTCCTTCCGAAAAGATACCCGTAGGGTTCTCCTATTATTGTCAAACTTCGCTAAGCTCGCCTAACGAATTCAAGCGCTTATTTTTCTTTATGATTATTAAGATTACTCAGGAGTCAGTAATCAGGTTAGAAGTCGGAATTCAGAATTCAGAATTCAGGAGACAGGAGTTGGAACGGTTGAGAAGGCCTTTGGGAGAAGGGGAACGGGTTCCCTCGCAAAGACGCATGGAGAGAGCCTTTGTGGATAAGGGACGGTGTTCTCTCGCAAAGGCGCGAAGAGCGCAAAGGTGGGGGTGGGAATGTAAGAGGTTGTTTTATAAATATCTTTGCGTCCTTGGCGATCTTGGCGAGAAAATAAGACCCCAGCGGCTTGGGAAAGGGCCTTTGCGGGAGAATCAAAGGCGTCCTTGAATCGACGAAATAACTGTGCCAGAGCATTCTGACTACTGGCTCCTGTCTTCTGACTCCTATCTTGCTGAAATAATTTTCAACCTCATCAAACCTAAGATTTACCTTCAATCCTACTATCCAGCAAACAATTCTCTTAAAGATAAAAAGAACCCTTGGCAGGGTTCTAGATCCACGACGTTCAAGAACTTTTCTTATAAAACGGCCTCAATCAATCCAACAAAGCGCTCCACCAAGTCAGGATCAAATTGTTCCCCCGAGCAACGCCGAAGCTCTTCCAGCGCCTCTTGGCGGCTTAGCGCCCGCCGATAGGGACGATCGCTGACCATGGCGTCGTACGCGTCGGCGATCGCTAATATTCTGCATTCCAACGGTATCTCTTCCCCCTTAAGCCCTAAGGGATATCCCCGTCCATTCCACCATTCGTGATGCTTTAATATCCATTCCGCAATCGGAGCCAAGTCTGGGGAGGCCAGCGCAATACGGTAACCGATCTCGCTGTGCCGCTGCATTTCCAGTTTCTCCTCCGGTGTCAGAGGCCCATTTTTAAAGAGAATGCGATCGGGGATGCCCACCTTCCCGATATCGTGAAACTGCCCAAGCAAACGCAGATCGCCAATCCTTGCATGGGATAAGCCGAGGTTTCCGGCCAACATCTGGACAATATCTTGTAAACGATCGGCATGGCCTTCCGTAATATAATCCCTGGCTTCCAAGGCCGTCATAAGCGTCTTCACCACAGTGCTCCGTGTGCTCTGATCCTGATGAAGCTTCTCCCGATGCATGGCATCATCAGCCGCTTTAATGGCTTCCTCCACCGTGTGTTTGGAGAAGTCACACAGATAGCTTCCCATGGACAAGCTTAAAGGGATAGCGCTTCGCTCCGAATTGAATCGTTCGACCTCCCATCGAATTCCGGCTTCCATCCGGTCGAGCATTTCCCGATCGCCACCGGGAATAAGAACGGCAAACTCATCGCCTCCAGTTCGACAGACCATCGCCTCTAAACGATCCGCCACACCTTTGATGAGCTGCGCGGTATGAAGGATCAACCTATCTCCTTCCTCCATGCCAAAGCCATCGTTGACCAATTTAAGTCCATTGATATCCATCAGGATAATGGCGACCGTATCTTCACTCGCCGACAGAGACAGAAGTTTCTCCTCATAATACCAGCGGTTATATAGTCCGGTTAAGTTGTCATGAGTATTTGCATGGATTAGTCGCTCTTCCATTCGTTTTCTCTCCGTGATGTCTTGACCGATGGCATAAAAGCGCTCTTCGTCTTGGGATGCAAACGGAATAATATTGAGTAAAAGCGTTTTCACCCCGCTTTTCGCAGTGTAATCGAGTTCGTAAGACAACGGCAATAAGGAAAATCCGCTCTCCATCGACTTGCCGCAATGATGTTTAAATATGGCCCAGTAATTTAGACCCACCAACTCCGAGGCGGATACCTCAAAATAGTCCAATGCCGCTTGATTTGCTTCGATGAAGTCTCCTTCGGCATCCATTACAAATACGGGATTAGGTGAATTTTCCAGAATCGTGCTTAGTTTTTGCTCATTAATAAGAGATTCAAACTGTGCTCTCTCCAAAGCATCCAGTGATTCGTTGATCGTTTGGGCTAGACGAGCCAGTTCGTCGTTGCCGGAGAAGGTCAGACGTCCCGCTATATCCCCTCGGACACCAATACTCTCCACATCACGGCTTAGTACCGTCAACCGCTTCAGAACAAGCCGCTCCAGGACCCACAAGACTCCTCCTGTAAATAGGAACGCTAGAATTGTAAACCAGATCATATAAAGATCGATGGTTCGTCGACCTTGTTGAATAATATCCCTTGTCATATCGACCCGCGCAATGAGTAGCGGGGCGTTGTAGACATCATGAAATAGCACATAGCCCGCCACAATGCGGTCAGAGATCGGTTCAACCCAATAGGAATTGGACTCCATTAATGCATCCCGGATTATTTGGAGTTCCGGCGAAAGATTAGGATCATGAACGTATTGCATATGAATGGAAAGCCTTGTGAGAGCAGAAAAGCCTTGGACCAGCTCTTCATCGACATACCGTCCCATAATAATTAAACCCGCGGGCTGACCTTGTCCACTGTTGGGCAACACCCAACGGGATGCAACAATCATTGGGCCTCCATCGACATAGATCAACCCCTTGATCATTCCGTCTTCTTCCACAAGGTCTTGTCCTGTATTCCCGATGGTTAATAACCGCTGAAGGAGAGCGTCGGATAACTGAACCACCTTCCCCTGCTGCAGATCAAATCCTTGTCCATAAATCACCTTTCCCTCCCGATCGCAGAAGACAATAAGATTTACTCCAAGCTCGGTATAGGTGGCAGGGCCAAGATTGCGTTGGACAAATTCATCATTGGGATGGAGCACAAAGAAATAGGCATCGTCCCAGAGCGACCAGTCCCCCGCGGCAGTGTTTAGCGCATCGAATTTTTCGGTAACCGCAGACACCAGCCGCTCCATGTTCGTGTGAATCAAAGTTTTCTCCAATGCCAGATAATTTCTGGTCAGATAGATCTTTGATAAACCAAACAACACCGCAACGGAAAACAATATGCCGATCATTGCCGCCAACAAGGTTTTCTTCCGCAACGTCATGCTAAGATACCTCCATGTATCCGAAAAGGATCTTACATTGGTTATCGTCAGCTATGGGAGATTTATCAAGACAAAAAACCTCGAAGATTATCTTCGAGGTCTTAAAGTTTATATGGCTCCCCGAGCTGGATTCGAACCAGCAACCACCCGGTTAACAGCCGGGTGCTCTACCGTTGAGCTATCGAGGAATGTTTAAGTGACATTGACTAGTATACAACGGGCTATGCTGGATGTCAATAGATTTTTACAAGCCTTTTTCTCCTAAATCCAGCAGATTTCATCCAGTGAAAATTAGTCCAAAAAGTCCTTCAATTTCTTACTGCGACTTGGATGGCGGAGCTTCCGCAGCGCCTTGGCCTCAATCTGGCGAATGCGCTCTCGCGTTACACCAAAGACTTGGCCCACCTCTTCCAATGTTCGTGTCCGTCCATCCTCCAGACCAAAACGAAGTCGAAGCACCTTCTCCTCTCGCGAGGTCAGAGTATCCAGCACCTCTTCTAATTGTTCCTTAAGTAATCGGAAAGAAGCGGCTTCTGCCGGAGCTGGAGCATCTTGATCCTCAATGAAATCCCCCAGATGGCTGTCTTCCTCTTCACCGATGGGCGTCTCGAGGGAGACAGGCTCTTGAGCGATCTTGATGATCTCCCGGACCCTTTCCACGCTCATCTCCATCTCCTCTGCTATCTCCTCTGCGGTCGGTTCGCGACCCAGACTTTGGAGAAGCTGACGAGAGATCCGGATGAGCTTATTGATGGTCTCCACCATATGAACGGGAATCCGGATGGTCCGCGCTTGATCCGCAATAGCGCGGGTAATGGCTTGGCGAATCCACCATGTGGCGTATGTGCTAAACTTATATCCTTTTCGATAATCAAACTTCTCGACAGCCTTAATCAAACCGAGATTGCCTTCTTGAATGAGATCCAAGAACAGCATTCCGCGGCCAACGTATCGTTTAGCAATACTGACAACCAAACGCAGATTCGCCTCGGCGAGTCTCCTTTTGGCTTGCTCTTCGCCTTCTTCGACGCGTTTAGCCAATTCAATTTCGTCTTCGGCGCTGAGTAATGGAACACGACCGATCTCCTTAAGATACATTCGAACCGGATCGTCCAACGCAATCCCGTCGGGAATAACCAGTTCCAGTTCCATCTCGTCATCCGCCGGCAATTCTTCCGGTTCTGGGATATCCATCTCTGTCTCTACCTCAGATGTATCGCTAACGATCTCCACCCCTTGGCGAGCCATGGCTTCATAAACCTCATCGATCTCATCGGGAGAAAGCTCCACTTGTTCTAAGGAGTTCATGATCTCACGATAAGTAATGCTGCCCTTCCGCCTTCCCCGGGCGATGAGTTCCTTAATGTTCTCCATATTAAGGATATCTTTTTCTTTGTTCAACTTCGCTGACCATCCTTCCGAGACAGGGAAAATATCAAATTGAATAATTCCTTGTAACTCTTTGGCTATATTGTTCCAGAAAAAGTAGGGAAATCCTTGCGCAATATTTTATTCAACTCGTTTAGCCGATTAAGTCGGTCGTTGAGATCCGCTCCAGCTATCTCGCTTCCAGCCGCCAATTCAGCCTGAACACGACGTATTTCTTGAATAATCCTAGCCTGTCGTATCCTGGAACAACATCCGTCCACATCGACGGGGTAGTTCTTGGCTTCATTCTCTGCGATCAGTGCGGCATAGATTGGACGCAACTCCATTGGCAGCTCATCGAGTTTTGGAGGCCAATCGGTCACCGATGGATGGGCCTCGAATAAACAACCCAAGATACTTCGATAAACGGAATTTTCCAAATCTTGCTGGGACAATGCTTCTTTTATTCGCTTTAATTTTTTTATTTCCTGCAATGCGCCCCTTAAAAGTTCTCTTTCCATGGGTGCATCGTTAGGATCAGGGACTTGCGGCGAAGAAGCCGATGGCGCAGGAGAATCTGTAATAGTATTCCTGTTTTGATTCACATTATCCAATGCCTGGCTTTTTTTCCTTAACGCCGCTTGGTAAGATCGCCATTCGTAATATAGAGTCTCCTCATTGACCTGTAATCGCCGGGCAAGCATTCGGATGTATTCATCACGTGCCACCTGATCAGCAACCTCGGCCAAAAGCGGTAATATGGCGGCTACAGCCTTGGATTTTTCCTCTGGCGACGTGATGTCTTGTTTTTTTAAGAGATGATTTAATTTAAACTGAAATAGATCGTCACCCTTTGCAAGAGCGTCCTGAAAACGTTGTAGCTCACCACGGCGCAATAGCGAATCGGGATCGTCACCCTCCGGCAATACAGCGACTTTAACGACGATGCCCGAACCGCGAACCAATTCAAGACCGCGCACCGTGGCGGACTGTCCCGCTGTATCCGCATCATAGGCAATAACCACATGATCAGTATATCTGCGCAGCGTCTTGACCTGTTCCAATGTTAGCGCCGTACCCAGTGAGGCAACGACTTCTTGGTGACCGTGGAGATGCGCCTGAATCACATCGGTATATCCCTCAACGATCACGGCTTGACCTCGATGGCGAATAGCATCCTTGGCATGATAAAGTCCATAGAGATAGCGCCCTTTACTAAAGACCGGGGTATCCGGGGAGTTAAGATATTTGGGATGTCCCTCCCCCATCATTCGACCACCAAATCCCACCACTCTTCCTTGGGGATCAATGATGGGAAAGATGACCCGATCCCGGAAACGATCATAGAAGCCATTCTGGCCCGCTAGGACAAGACCTGCTTTCTCCGCCAAACTCAAGGGTATCCCTTTCTTCTGAATGAGACCGGTCAATCCATCCCAAGAAGGCAGTGCATATCCCAGTTGGAAGCGGGTTGTGGCCTCGCCGTCGAGAGCCCTCCCTTTTAAATATTCTTGGGCTCCCCTCGCCTGTTGACTGTTTAAGAGCACTTGGTGATAATAGTCAGCCGCCAATTTATTCAACCGAAAGATGGCTTCTCTTTCTTTTCGCCGACGCTCCGCATCGGGAGACTCCTCGTCTTCCCAGGGAATGTGGGCTCGTTCTGCCAGCCATCTCGCTGCTTGTGGAAATGTAAGATTTTCAATCCGCATGACAAAGTTGAATACATCGCCGCCAGCACCGCACCCAAAACAATAAAACAATTGTTTTTCTCGGCTTACAGTAAAGGAAGGAGTCTTTTCCCCATGAAAAGGGCATAGACCATTCAGGGTCTTCCCTGCTTTTTTCAGCGTTACATACTCGGAGACCACTTGCGTGATCTCACTCCGTTCCCGAATGGTATTGATCAATTGTTCCCGGTTTCGTTCCACCATTATCACCCATGTTCCTTTTCGCCGTCTTTTTCCATTCTCCTTTAATCTCAGAGTTTAAAAGATTTTTCAAGATAATTGCCGTTAATAGCAGTTAGCCTCCGATTTTCCAGCCTTTCGGCATAAATCGGTGCTGAAAATCGTTTAAACAAAAAGAATCCGTCATTCCCGCTAAATAGTCCGAAACCCTCCGTTCAAGAGAGAACTCATCTTGAATCGGCGTGGATAGATCCTCCGGATGCTCCATGTAATAATGATATAACTGTTCCATCATAGAATATACCTTATTCTCTTCAATCTTCGCGGCGGAGCCAATATAGACATGTTGAAAAAGAAACTCCCGTAACAACTCGGTTGCCTCGCGCAACTCCGGCTCCATAACGATGACATCCTGCTCCTCACTGGCCTGAATGATCCCTTTGATCATCCGTGAAATCCGGGTGGACCCATCCCTACCCAGAACGTCCAAGAGATTTGTCGGTAGATCTTCCGATGTCAGGATCTTTGCGCGCAGTGCATCGTCGATGTCATGGTTTAAATAGGCGATGCGATCAGCCCAGCGAACCAATTGCCCTTCAAGAGTTCGTGGTTTTTCTGGACCGGTATGTCCAACGATCCCATTACGCACTTCTTCTGTTAAGTTCAACCCATAACCCGGCGTCTTGCCGGTTTCCAGCAGATCCACCACGCGCAAACTCTGTTCGTAATGGGTAAAGCCGCCCGACATCAATCGATTAAGCGCCGATTCACCCGCATGTCCAAAAGGAGTATGTCCCAGATCATGACCTAAAGCAATGGCTTCGGCCAGATCTTCATTGAGCCGCAAAAGCCGTGCCATGGTCCGGGCGATCTGAGCGACCTCTAAGGTATGGGTCAATCGGGTTCGATAATGGTCTCCTCCTGGGGCAATAAAGACTTGGGTCTTATGCTTTAACCGGCGAAATGCCTTGGAGTGGATAATTCGGTCGCGATCCCGCTGAAAGTCGGTGCGCATGGGGCAGGGTTCCTCAGGCAATCTCCGTCCACGACTTTGACAAGACCGTGTTGCTCGAGGAGATAGCCGAACCTCTTCGTCCCGCTCTTGTTCCAACCTTCCGAACATCGCTCCACCCCCTTTCTAATGAACAATAAACAATTACAAATTTTTCTGTGGTATAATAAGGTAATTCGGTTCATTACATAATGTGGAGGTCTTGCCAGTGAAACGTGTTGTCAGTGTAAGTATCGGCTCGTCAGCCCGAAACCACAAGGCTGTTATGGGATTTATGGGAGAAACCATCGAACTCGAACGCATTGGAACCGACGGAGATATGCGCAAGGCCATCAATATTTTGGAATCTCTGGACGGTCAAGTCGATGCATTTGGCCTTGGCGGCATCAGTTTTTTTCTCTATGCTGGAGGACGTCGTTATGTTCTCAAAGACGCGCTGCGTTTGGTTCGCGGGGTACAAAAAACGCCCGTAGCCGATGGCAGCGGCATCAAAAATACATTGGAAGGCCGTTTGGTCAATGTTTTTCAATCGGCTACGGGAATTAAGCTCTCCGGTGAACGAGCGATTATGGTTAGCGCCGTTGAGCGATATGCAATGGCGCAGTCCTTGGCAGAAGCCGGAACTCACCTAACCATCGGCGATTTCATCTTCGCTTTGGGGGTTCCAATTCCGCTAAATTCCCTAAAGTCTTTGGATCGCGTAGGGCGCATTTTGCTCCCCATCATTACATACATGCCTTTTCAACTGCTCTATCCAACCGGTAGCAGCCAGGAGAGGCAGGTTCAAAGCAAAGCCAGTCGTTACTTGGCAGAATCAAGGGTTTTGGCCGGTGACTTTCATTATATCCGGCGTTATTTACCCTCTGAAATCAAGGACAAGATTATCATTACCAATACCGTAACCGACGCGGACCGACAAATGTTGGCGGATCGAGGCGCTCTCTGGCTCGTGACAGCTAGCCCAAACTTTAATGGCCGCTCCTTTGCTACCAATGTATTGGAGGCGCTCATTCTAGCCGTAGCCGGAAAGAGACCGGAAGAACTCACACCCCAGGATTACGAGCACTATATCGAAGAACTAGGGATTACACCTCGCGTTGAAAAACTCCAGTCATAAAACATATCTTTGACGATCATATCTAACGTCACGATGTCATTATGTATTTTGAACGTCATTAATTAGGAACGAGCGCCTTTTGGCCTTTTCCTATCAGATCCTGTCGTCCCGCCAGTTTCAGGGCTTTGCGAACCAAAGCCCAGTTTTTTTTATTCTGAAATTGAAGCAACGCCCGTTGCATCGCTCGCTCTTCCTCTGAAGGAACATAAACCGCCTCGCCGGTCCTGGGATTGATTCCTGTATATGCCATACAGGCCGATGCGGTCATCGGCAATGGAGTAAACTCCTGAACCTGCTCGAAGAATCTTCCCTGGTCCCTGATGTATTCAGCCATGGCAATGGCATCCTCCAGACGACACCCCGGATGACCAGCGATCAGGTAGGGAACGATATACTGCGTCTTGCCCGCCTCCGCGCTGATGGCTTTGAAACTTTTCACAAATTCCAGATATTTCTGGTGCTCCGGCTTGTTCATCAACTGCAAAACGTTGTTGGAGACATGTTCCGGCGCCACCTTGAGTTGGCCGCTGATATGATGAGAACAGAGATCCCTTAGAAATAAACGTTTAGGGTCAGCCATCGCCAGATCAAACCGAACTCCCGAGCGAACAAAGACATGCCGTACCCCCGGTAACTCCCGCAACTGTCGAAGCAACTCCCTTTCATCTCGACTTTCCACCGGGAGATGACGACAGACCTCCGGCACAAGACAGCTTTTTCCTTTACACGCTCCTCGCGCCAATGCCCTTTCACAAGTGGGAACATAAAGATTGGCGCTGGGTCCGCCCACATCATGAATGACACCCTTCCACCGAGGGTCCTTAACAAAGGATTGAGCTTCATTAATAATCGACTCCATGCTGCGACGCTGAATGAATCGCCCTTGATGAAGGGCAAGAGTGCAAAAGGAACACTCACCTAAACACCCGCGATGGGTTACCAGGCTAAAAAGCACTTCCTTAAGTGCCGGGATACCTTGAGGATCGTAGCGAGGATGCCAGCGGCGGGTAAAAGGTCGATCATAGATCTCATCCATCTCCTGTGTTGTCAAGGGCAGTGCTGGAGGCGTTTGCACTATCCAATGCCTCCCGTCGCGTTGCACTAGAGCACGGCCACGAATGGGATCGCTCTCTTCCTCAACGATCTTTTGGGCTTTCACAAAAGCCTCTTTAGACCCGATCACCTCTTCAGCAGGGGGTAAAATTACAGCTTCACCGGCCCAGGCCGGCAATTGGGAAAAGCGAGTCACCGTGCCTGGTATGGGTTGAACGAGTTCATCGGCTCTTCCGCTTGCCAAACGTCGGGCAATCTCTCGAAGCTGCTTTTCTCCCATTCCGTAAACGAGCATATCTGCCCCGGAGTCCGTCAGAATGCTCCGGCGCACTCGGTCCTCCCAATGATCGTAATGAGCCAGTCGTCGCAGACTGGCTTCCACTCCGCCTATGATGATGGGGATATCCTTAAAGATTCGACGGATTTGATTCGCATAAACAAGAACAGCCCGGTCAGGCCGTAGACCGCTCTGCCCACCCGGAGAATATGCGTCCTCTCGGCGCCGTCTTCGGGCAGGTGTGTAATGAGCCACCATGGAATCCAATGCTCCGGCGGCGATCCCAAAGAACAACCGCGGTCGTCCTAGAGACAGAAAATCATGATCGCGACGCCAGTCCGGCTGAGAAATAATCCCGACACGGTATCCCAAAGCTTCCAGGTCTCGCCCTAATAACGCCACGCCAAAGGAAGGATGATCCACATAGGCGTCACCGCTGACAAGGATAATGTCGATCTCATGCCATCCACGGCGTTTTGCTTCAACTAATGTGGTGGGTAGAAAATCCATTGAACCCAGAAGCGTTAACCTCCCTTTGCAAACTGAAAAAAATCACTCTGTTGGAGATAGATTAAGCGAAACAACTTGTCCGGATATTCCCAAATACTTAAATTCTCCTCCTCGTATTGAGACCAATAGACCGCCGGAATTCCCGATTCGTAAAACCATGGGATGATGGATTGGCCACTCACGAGTTTCACCAGGCTTGAGGATTTTGGCCTCAATTTCCCGGCCTGTGGCTCGATTTATTAAAGCAATCCATACATCTTCCGTGGCACGGAGACGCAGATCGGCAACATTTACATTGGAAGGCTCTGGTTCAGTCGACGCATCGACCCCCCCATCGCTATATTGGACTTCATCACTCTCAATGAGTTCATTGATGGGAATGGCAGCAACAGGGGTTTGTTTCTCCGAAGAAGAACGATGAGTCCATGCCAAAAAACCACCGACCAACAAGACCAGGATAAGACTGAAACCGACAAGCCGGATCGGGTTTATCGAAACCGGCAGTTTTATCGGATTAAGCAATGGCGTTTTCTGTTGCAGTTTTGGCAATTCCTTTACAGGGCTGGCTTTCGAAGAAGCGGTATCGGGTTCTTCGGCTGATAGCTGAAGTTCCTTCTCTTTTTTCAGGCTATAGTATTCCCCTAGAATCGCCTGACCATCAAGATCGACGGCATTGGCAAAATTAACAATAAACCCTTTAATATATACTTCGCCGGGAATTATAGAAAAATCTCCAGCCTCAATCGCTTCAAGATAACGTTTGCGTATCTTGGTCATTTCTTGCACCGCTTCAAGGGTAAGTCCCTTAGCTTGGCGGGCTGCATTAATCTTCTCACCGATGGTTTGCATCGTATATCCCTCCCTACCGCCATAATTCAATCAATTGGTTCCAGTTTCCTTCCTAGAATAAATGGAAAACCCGGAGAAATACGGAACGTTCTCACGGGTCCCCAAATATCACATGCTCTTTTCCGCCATGCGATTTTTAATCTCTTCCAACTGACGGGCCGTGATCAAAACCTCCCGCGGCTTACTCCCTTCATGTGGACCGACAATACCCCTTGATTCCATCATGTCCACCAATCGTGCAGCCCGCGTATAGCCCACGCGCAATCGTCGCTGCAACACCGAGGCGGAAGCCTGTCCAAATTCTACAACGACACGAACCGCATCCCAAAAGAGATCGTCCTCATCAGCTTGGATCTCTTCGCGCTGTGTCTCTTCAGCGTTGGCGATGGCTTCATTGAACTCCGGCGCACCTCGGGTCCTCCAAAATGCTGTAACGTTGGCTATCTCTTCCTCGGTCACCAATGCGCCTTGTACCCGTCGGGGTTTGAGCGATCCAACCGGAGAGTAAAGCATATCTCCACGACCAAGCAATTGTTCCGCACCGGCCCCATCCAGAATTGTCCGGGAATCCACCTGAGACGAAACGGCAAATGCAATCCGTGAGGGAATGTTGGCTTTGATTAGACCTGTAATAACATCCACCGAGGGACGTTGCGTTGCAACGACAAGATGGATACCTGTAGCCCGAGCCATCTGAGCCAAACGGCAGATAGCATCCTCCACCTCAACCGGGGCAACCATCATAAGATCGGCTAGCTCATCGATGATCACAACGATATAGGGTAAGGGCATCTCTCCTGCCGGCAGCGTACTATTATATCGTTCCAGATCCCGAACACCCCGTTCGGCAAAGGCCTTATAACGCAGTTCCATCTCTGTCACCACGGCGCGGAGCACTGCGGAAGCCTTTTTGGCCTCCGTCACTACCGGAGCCGAAAGATGAGGAATGTTATTATAGACTGAAAGCTCCACCATCTTGGGGTCAACCATGATTAGCTTAACTTCGTGGGCCTGAGCCTTATATAAAATACTCATGACAATTGAGTTAATACAGACGCTCTTCCCTGATCCGGTGGCTCCCGCAACAAGGAGATGGGGCATTTTCCCCAGATCTGCCACAATGGGCTCTCCCGCAATATCCACACCCAACGCGACACCGATTTTTCCTGTGGATGTGAACGTATGCGATTCGATAACTTCTCTCAGGGTAACCACCCGTGCCTGACTATTGGGAACCTCAATGCCAATCGCCGCTTTGCCGGGAATAGGCGCTTCGATGCGGAGTCCGCGAGCGGCAAGCGCCAAGGCAAGGTCATTGGAGAGATTGACGATCTTACTGACTTTCACACCGGGCGCAGGTTGTAACTCATATCGTGTAATGACAGGACCTTGGTGAATATCGATGACACGTGCCTGTACACCAAAACTGGCTAATGTCTCTTCCAATTGTTTTGCTTGATCCGGCATGCGTCCTGTCTTTCGATTCTTGATCGGGGAAGGATTCAACAGATCAATGGAGGGTAATTCCTGTCCTCCGTCGACAACACGCAGAAGCGGTTTGGTTGGGATGCGCGCCTCAGACTTTGACTCCTCCCGAGTTATCTTCGGACGAGTCGGCTCTTCGGGCTCTTCAAAGTGTATTGGAACGGCTTTTGTTATGGGGTCTATCCGTTCTCTCTCTGGCGGTTCACTAAAAGCCGCCGTTGATCGTTGGGTTTCTGATGGCATTTCTCGGATAGGCTTTGACTGTTTGTTGGTATTCATCAATTGCCTCATTAAGACAACCAACGGCCTGTCCGCAACCAGAATAGCAATGATCAAAAGGGAAATTCCAAGTACAAAAAAGGAGCCGACTCTCGAGAAATACTTGATTAAGCCGTAAGCTAACAAACGCCCTACCCAACCTCCACCCGCTGTCGACGAAAGAGAAAGGTCGAAGTTAAGCTCTGCTCCGGCCGCCAGATGAATAACTGTCAATGACCAAAGGCCCAATAGAGCATAGCCCACCAGTCGATGGGTTAGGGCTGGCCCTTTTTGCCACCGCAACAAATGCCACCCGCCAACCAATAGGAAGACCGATGGGATAAACGCTCCTCCCCGACCAAAGATGGCAAAGACGCTTTCTCTGAGAACAAATCCAAAGACTCCAGCTGCAGACACTATAATCGAAACCGCGATCAGAACCGCAAGACCTATTAAAAGAACACCGGTGATCTCCATCCGCTGTTCCGTTATGCGGGGATCTACATCTTTCTGGACAGGGGCGGTCTTTTTACTCATCGTTTCTCAATCGCCTCCTCCTTTAGGACCACTTGTGCAATGTTCACTGCATGATCCGAGACTCGCTTCAAATTGTTTAGCAATTCAACATAGACCACACCCGAACCGGGCCAGCATTTTCCTTGATTTAATCGGTTGATATGATTTTGACGTAGTTCCGCTTCCATTTTGTTGATAGCCGACTCTCGACTCAATACCTTCTTTGCCAAAGAAGACTCTTGGGTTCGAAGGGATTGAACCGCCAAGACTAAAATATCTTCGACTTTCCCAAAGAGCAGTTCCAATTCGTTCAAAGCCAACTCGGAGAAGGGAAGCTTCTCTTCCAACTTTGCCCCGGCAAATCCAGCAATGTTGTTGGCGTGATCCGCTACTCGCTCCACATCATTGACGACATGAATTAATCCGGCTAACTTCCGGGATTGAGCAGGCGTCAACAGACTGCGCGATAGAAGCGTTGACAAATAGAGAGTAATTTTATCCTGAAGTTCATCGACGAGTTCTTCTTTTTTCTCTACATCACGAATGTAATGAACCGAACCCTTGGTGAATGCTTGCCGCGCATATTTCAACATCTGCAGTGTTATCTCCACCATATGTGTGATCTCCAGAATTGCGAGATCCAAAGCGACCGACGGGGAACCCAACATTCCTTCATCCAAGTAACGGGGACCCTCTCCCAACTCTTCTTCTTGTCCCGGAACGATACGGCGAATGCTTCGGACAAAGAGCCCAACAAATGGCAGCCAAAGCAGTGTATTGACGAGAACAAAAACCGTGTGGGCGGTCACAATCGATCGAGAGATCATTTCTATCTCTACTAACCGACGGGGGATGACCCCCAAAAAGATCCCCGGCAAATTCGAAACCCAAACCACTGCCACCCGGGTGAGAGAGGAAATCCAACCCGCATAAGCCGGAACAAAAAAGAGGAGGATAACGGAACCGACAAGATTAAATAGAAAATAGGCCAGCACTGCTTGTTTGGCCGTACGAGACCGACCAACACAGGCAAGAGCTGCTGCTAAACTGCTTCCCACATTACTTCCCATCAGGATAGGAATAGCGGCCGTCAGAGGAAGTAACACTCCATAAAGATCATTATTAAATACGGATTGTTGAGCTAATCGTTGCAATAGGCCAATGGTCGCATTGCTGCTTTGAAGCAATGCAGTGAAGACTGTTCCAGCAATAAAACCCCAGAAGGGGTGCTGATTTAAGTCCAAAAGCAAGGTTTGAAAACCTTGGAACTGAGATATGGAATAAAAGATATTGGACAGGAGATTAAGTCCTGTGAAAGCCATTCCCAAACCCAATAGGGATTGTCCAAGATAACGCAGGTTACGGCGTGTTGCAAAATATTGAAGCGCAAAACCTAATCCGATGGAGACCATTGCAAGATGACTGGCTTGAAAGGTAAAAACCTGGGCAATGAGGGTCGTCCCGATATTTGCTCCCATCAAAACGATCAACGCTTGACCCAGAGTAAGCAGCCGCGCATTCAATAGACCGACGATGACTACTGCTGTAGCGCTACTGCTTTGAAAGAGCACCGTCATGCATGCTCCCACCAGAATACTGGCAAGGGGTTTATCAGCAAATCGTTTTACAACTCGGCGGAGCCGATCTCCGATAGCTTTTTGCAAACCGCTGCCGAGCGTAACCAAACCCCACATAAATAGGCCAACACCACCAATTATTCCAATAATTAGATCTCTGGCGACGATCCCCATGGCGGCCTCCCTGATATAGAAGAATAAAGACCATATTCGACCTGTGAAATCCTGTTCAAGAACGATATTGGGATCAATAAAGGCCGAAACGGAATTCTTAGACCTATTAATATTCGTTCAAAAAAGGATGTTCTCCTTCCCTTATATGCTCTCTCTGATTTTGTAAACAAAAATTAACGACCCGTAGGTCGTTTCACCAATAAATCATTTCACCCGGTTGCCATCGAGGATCCAAATACACTTGGGGATTGGTACTAAGAATTCTCCGGACTCTCCCGCATCCCGTCCCTGCAGGCTCTATTAGCATCTGAACACCCTGGACTTCGATGGCCAACTCATGGCTGGAACCTTCTTCCTCCCCCTCGCCATCCCATCCAAAGATTGCCTCTGAAGGAACGATGGTATAAAGCAGATTCATGTCTTCTCCTCCCTAGGCTTTGTGTCGGAATCCCCTCCATCAGGTTTTACCTTTGAGCCCTCTACGGCGATGACTTCATTGAGTTTTTGTATGGCCCTTCCAAGACCTCCTACCTCATCAATGAGACCATATTTCACCGCATCTTTTCCCACCAAAACCGTGCCGATATCCCTGACAAGATCCCCGGTGCGAAACATTAATTCCCTAAATTTCTCTTCTGTTATTCCTGAATGCTGAGTTACGAATTTGATGACTCGATCCTGCATTTTTTCAAGATATTCATAAGTTTGTGGCACTCCAATGACTAAGCCCGTCAACCGCAGCGGATGAATGGTCATCGTCGCAGTATCTGCGATAAAGGAATAGGTGGCCGCTGCTGCGATGGGAACACCGATGGAATGACCTCCGCCAAGCACCAATGAGACCGTGGGCTTTGATAAACTGGCGATCATCTCAGCAATGGCCAGGCCCGCTTCCACATCTCCACCCATCGTATTGAGGATCAATAACAAACCTCGAATCTTCGGATTCTGTTCGATGGCTACCAGTTGTGGAATGATATGCTCATATTTGGTCGTCTTATTCTTCGTTGGCAGCACCATATGGCCTTCGATTTGACCAATAATCGTCATAACATGGGTTTGCGTCTCTCCCTGGGTTGGAGGGACTTGTCCCAATTGTCTTAAGCTTTGCAGGAGATACCTCTGACGTCGTGGATGTTGTCGACTGGGTCCCGACGCTTCACCCGTCTCGGGATTTTCGGCTTCATCGTCCGGCGCTGGAGTTTCCATAAGCGATTTATCTAAATCCATATAGCATCGCCCTCTCTCGAAAATTCCTCTCTTCGTAGTATGTATCCATATCCGCTAAAAATACCCCCGTCAGGCTTCCCAACTCCTTCATACAACCATCCAAATTGTGCTCTTGTGAACTTTAGACCTCATATTCTTCTTCAAAGGATTAATTCTCCCGCTGTTGGCCAAGTTGTCCTTTGGACCAAAATTGAACCTTTGGAATAGGATAAAGTCTGAATGCTATCCTCCCATGTTCAGACGTTTCAAACAAACCTCGGGCACAAAGACGCGGACAAAAACATGATTTTAGAGTGGAAGGTGAGCTCTTTGAAGGCTCTGGTTTTGAGTGGCGGTTCCGGCAGTCGCTTGCGTCCGCTGACCCATACCCGTTCAAAGCACCTGCTGCCCTTGGCGAACCGACCCATCCTCCACCATGTGTTGGACAATATTGCCCAGAGCGGTCTAAAAGAAGTTGTCGTTCTCCATGGTGCGAACGGGCAGGAGATTCGCGATTCTGTTGGTGATGGATCACGTTGGAGCTTAAGCGTAACATATGTCCAACAAGATCAACCATTGGGCTTAGCTCATGCGGTACAGACCGCCCAACACACCCTGGGCAACGAAGCGTTTCTGATGTATCTTGGCGACAATATTCTATCCGGAGGTATTGGAACATATCTACAGGATTTCTACCGACATAAACCCGATGCCATGATTCTGCTTCACCATGTCAACAATCCCAGTTCGTATGGGATTGCCGAGTTAAAAGGCGAACGGGTCCTCCGATTGATGGAAAAACCCGCCGACCCTCCCAGTACCCTGGCGGTGCTCGGCGTCTATTTCTTCTCACCGGAGATTCATCATTCCATCGGCAGGATAAAACCATCTGACCGTGGTGAATTAGAGATTACCGATGCTATCCAAGATCTAATAAACCACGGTCATCGTGTTGAAGCCAGGATTCTTAAAGAGCGATGGTATGATACGGGAACCCCGGACAATTTACTCCAAGCCAATCAAGACCTGCTCAATCATCTTGTCCCGATGAATCGAGGGCAAGTGGATGGCGACTCTCAGATCAGCGGCCCAGTTGTTATTGGAGCCCATACCGTTGTGGAACATACCCACATTATGGGTCCTGCCATTATTGGCGATCATGTTCATCTAGCCCATGCAATGATCGGCCCATATACATCGATAGCCGATGATGTCAGCATTATCCATTCAAGAATTAGTCATTCGATTGTCATGGAAGGATGCCGCCTTCAAGAAGCCGGTTCATGGAGCCATTGCATCTTGGGGGAAGAAACGGTAATTGCCAGAGAGCTACGTACTCATACCAACCGTCAGCTTCTAAGCGGTGATCATACGCGGTTCATTCTTCCCAAACAATTGTAATGCCTCGAAATTTAGAAATGAGCCATCGGGGAGAGCGTGTTCAGTGCCGTAAGGGGGTTTTAGAGATGGGAGACTCACCCTGGGTCGATCTGGTCATTGTCAGTTACCAAACGCGGAAACTTCTTGAACTTTGTTTAAAGAGCATTATACACTATACAGACCTTCCCTATCATGTCACCATTGTGGATAATGGTAGCACCGACGGCACCCGGCGATTAGCCCTGGAATACCCGCGCTTCACATGGATTTGGAACAGAAAGAATATCGGTTACGGTAGAGCATGTAATCAAGGAGCAGCAGCCGGTCGGGGACGTCATATCATCTTTATGAACAGTGATACCGAAGTTACTAAGGCTTGGCTTTCACCGCTCATTGAACGCTTGGAAAACGATTCAAAGATCGCCCTGGTCGGCCCACGCCTCGTCTCTCCCGAAGGCCGCCTTGTAGGCGTCGGTGTGGTAGGCGATGCGAAATCTCCTTCCATTCGGGGTTGGATGGAACCCGATGAACCAACTCGCTATGCCACATCCACGGATTGTCTTAGCTTGTGCGGCGCCTGCATCGGCATGAAGCGCGGTCTCATTCCCTTTATCGGACTCTTCGATCCCGTTTTCTTTCATTACTTTGAAGAGACTGATCTTTGCTATCGCGCACGTCATCTGGGTTATCGCGTCGTCTATGAACCCGCCAGTCGGGTGATTCATCAGGTCTCAGCCAGTTGTACCGATACGAGACGATTAAAGGAGTATTATCTACGCAGCAAAAGATTGTTTGAGGAAAAATGGAAAACCATCTGGGGAGGTGTTGAGCATGGTGAAGAAAACGATCGTCTCGGCAATGATCGTGGGGAACGATGCCTCCCGATATCTTAATGAAGTTTTAGAACATCTCCAGACCTTTGTCGATGGATTGGTGATCCTAGACGACGGTTCCACCGACGGTACAGAAACGCTCTGCCTATCCCAACCTAAACTGTTGGCCTATCATAAACGTCCATACCCAATCTTTGCGAAAAGCCCCATTGCCGTTCGTCAAGAACTTTGGGCCATGTTGGAATCGATCGATCCCGAATGGGTTTTTTGCTTGGACGCTGATGAACGATTTGACGACGAGATACGCCTATCCCTGCCTAACATGATACGCCAGGAACATTATGAAGCCGTTCGTTTTCCCGTCTATCATCTCTGGGGCGACCGTCGCCACATCCGGATCGATCAAGGGTTCAATCCGCAAAGAAACTACGAACTCCTTCTCCATCGTTATCAATCCGATCGTCCTGTCCATTGGCAACAACCGGGTTCCTATGCAGATCGCTGTCCCCTCGAGATTCATTCGTTACCCAGTTGCTACTCCCACATACGCCTCTATCACTTGGGATGGGCAAACCCTAAAGCGATTCGAGAGAACCCCTTGCCGGACTATCCGCTCCACCCATCCCATCAATTCAACGGGTGTACAACATCGGCAAAAGAACTGATTCCAACCCTTTCACTCTGGGATACTCCATCTTGATAAAAAAAGGCCTGTTACTGAAGGGATTCATATATTAGGAAGGTGAATTGATGCGAATCGATGAGGCCAAGATGCTCCGACCCGAGCAGGTTCTCCAAAACATCCGCCGAGCAATCGCCAATAAGACCAGCTTTTCTTTGGTTCGGCTGGCTAGCGGGGAAGCCTTTACGTTGGCGCATAACGTTCTTTTGCCAGTATCGCGAATCCCGTGGTGGGTTGATTATGCCGGAGTCCGCTTGCCGAATGAAGCCGCGAGGAGAGATCTGATTGATGCGGTGGTTAGGGCGGATATCGTGGGTCTATCTCCCGATCATAAACGCTGGGAATGCGCTCCGCTTTTAGAGAAGGCTTTTACCCATTACCATTTAAACCCTCCCAACATCACCTCCGCCACCATCAATTGGCATCTTCACGCCGATGCTTCGTTATACCGAACCATCGCAGGCACTCCAACGATCCTCATCGGTCGAAGGGCCAATGAAGCCGCGCCTCATCTCCGAAAGAAAGGTATTCATCTGATTAAAACCTATAATCTGGAGGGTTATACCGATCTGCCCCGACTCCAACGAGAGCTTAAAGAGGCGCCTAACTTCGGTGTAGCCTTGGTAGCTGCCGGAATTCCAGCAACGATTCTTTGTCCACGTTTGGCTCGGAGCCATAGCTGTGTGGCATTGGATTACGGGCATGTCATCAATGACTTGATCGCTCCTGGATTTAACATTCATGTGCTTGATGAGGAAAGAGAACGTTGGAAACGGGAGATCGGTTACAACAAATCCCGTTTTGGGAAAAGATAAATATCCTGTGGGGTAAAGTCTTTTTTAAAAACCCATCCTCTGTCCGGTGCTCCTGGTACTGGCTGGCGATCGTTCGCCCGTCTTTGGACCAGGGGTTTCTTTATGATGCGAAACATCTCGCTTAAGCGGCGGGCGAAGGTATGGTCGCGGTAGGCACGGACCCGCGCTGCCTTGGCCATCTGCACCCGGCTTTCGGAATCCTTTAGATAACGCTGGATCATTTCCCATAAACCGTCCGGAGAAACGAATGTCTCGATTTCGCGGCCGATGCCAAAGCATTCTCCAATATCAGGACGACATCCGTCCACCAATTGAAAAGCTCCACAACCCGCCAGCGAAAACACACGGTCATTGGGACTGGTTGCAGGAATGCCTCTTCGGTTTCCCGAGGGAGGATCAACCGGATCCCGATGAATATTCAGATTGATCTTCGCTCCGTTATAGTACTTTTGCACATCCCAATAATTGGTAATTGTGGGTATGACAAAACGCTTTAAACTTGGATGGAGTTCACCCCACTTCTCCCAATCCCCAATCAGAAGCAGCTTTAGCTTAGAAAGTTTTGCGGCCAAGGCATTGAGGATCCCCAGGCGGTTAGCAAAGCCCATACCCACGAAACAGAGATCCGAATGATATTCCAAAGGCACTGTCATGCAGCGATGAACCCGTGGATTGCAGCACCAAGGAAGATAATAGACGCGTGGATGCTCATACTCCGCCACGGCTTGGCGTTCATTGGTAAAGATAACCTGGTACGGTTCGATCATCTCTCCCCGATGATAATCGATCTCATAAGGATCTTCCACCAACCAGAGAACGGTAACTGCCCCTATGTCATTGGCGTACCGAATAAGCGTAGTCGGTGTCAGTGTGCCATGAACCACCAAAACCACATCGGGGCGGAAGGCGCGTATTCTCTCCCGAGTCAATTGTCGGGGATGTACACGCTGGACCTGGCAGACAAAACCATGGAGCAATGTGGAGAAGATATCATAGGCATAACGTTCCGCAATCCCGCCGATCCCGGAGTCAATGAAGAGAATGCGCATCAAATGTCTCCCTTTCACTTAATGATTTCGTATCATATCTGCTGAAACTTAGGCCTTCCTCCAGGACCAAACCACTTCTTCTGGAAAACAGAGAAACCTTTCATCTCCTTTTCATACCACTCCGGGTCTTTATTGGCCGGGGTGGTTCCACGGGTTGCCCCCTCCACATGAATAGCCTCAGCCCGCCCATCATAGAAGACACTCCATCCGTGCTTTCTAGCCCGCAAACAGAAGTCCACATCCTCAAAGGCAACGAAGAACTCCTCCGACATCCCGTGAAGCGCCTGCCAAACCTCTCTTCGTACCAACATCAAAGCACCCGTGACTGCCAAAACCTCACCCACGCTTTGGGCGGGGCCATAATTGGCAGGCATGAACCGAAATCGGTGGTCAAAAACTTTGCGACCCGCCAAGAAATAAACTCCTCCATGTTGAATACGCCCATCCGGGTAAAGGAGCTTTGCGCCGGCAATACCCACTTTGGATCGATGGATCGTATCCACCATATGCTCAAGCCACAAGCTGTCGGTAAAGAGAATATCATTATTGACCAAGCAAAAAAAACGTCCCTTAGCATTTGCAGCGCCGAGATTTACTGTGGACGCAAAACCCGTGTTGCTTGTCTTGGTGATCAATTGCGCTTCATAATCCTCCGCGATCTTGGCAAGGTCTTGTTGTACCGATTGGGAGCTGCCATCGTCCACCACAATAATCTCCAGTGCCGGCCAGTCCGTATTCTTTCGGAGAGATTCCAGGCACTTCCCTACCAAAAGATCCTGACGGACCGTCGGAATAATGACGCTCACCAATTCACAGGAGTTGGCCAATCTCTTCACCTCAAGCTAAAATATGCATTACCATCTTATGACGACAGGTCTGCCTTAGAAACAAAAATCGTTCTTAAAATAAAAAGAAAGGAAGGACCTTCATCAAGTCCTCCACTAAAAAGGCCATTTGCCCATATCCATTCCCTATCCAATGGAAATATAATGCATCAACAACCATGAAAAAGGTGATCCCTTTGAGCGAATTTAAGCATTTCATATTGACACGATTTAATCGCGGCTTATTCTCCAATCCAAAACGGGATAAACGCGGACGGCCAATCAACACTGAGATTTGGATGAAGCGCCGTCTTGAGTTGTTTCGTAATTTTTGTTTCCCCTCCATTCTCCACCAAACCTGTCAGAATTTTAAGTGGCTCGTCTTCTTCGATCCCAAAACACCCAAACATTTCATGGACGAACTTGGCTATTTGAGGCGTTACAAAAATTTTGTTCCCGTCTACGGCGGTGGTTTTGTAGAAAATGTTGGAAAACGTCTTCCCCCGGGGACTCCCTTTCTTATTACCACGCGCCTTGACAATGACGATGCGTTACAGATCCAAGCCATTCAAATCGTCCAAGAGCAATTTCATCGCCAAAATCGGTTGGCCCTTAACTTTCCCACCGGTTATTGTCTGGAGAAAAAACGTCTTTACTTAACCCGTCAGACCAGCAACCCCTTTATCTCTCTAATCGAACGTGTCCACTGGAAAGACGGCCAACCCAAATTTTTCACGGTCATGGCTCCTAGACATACCCGGATGAACCAATTTGCCCGTCTAAAGCAGTTGGAACACGGACCCATGTGGTTGCAGATTATTCACGAAGACAATCTCGTAAACAAACTTAAGGGAAGAAAATCCTCTGATCATTTAAAAAGCATCGGCAAATGGTTCGGACTAAAGTAAGGAATACGTATGTCCTGTTTAATAGGGACATTATCCTGTTTCGCTTCATACGATTCTACAATAAGATGGGTAAAAAGGATCTCTTGCTTTAGGGGGTTAAACTATGTCTTTGGCCAACATCCCTGATAAAAATCTTCTTACCGAACAACAAGTACTTCACCGGATTGATAAAGCGCTTTCTGAAAAGAAACCCTTATCTCTGATACGTATAGGAGACGGAGAAAACATCGTTCTCTCCCAATACCAATTCTTAAATGAAAAGGAATTCATGAATACCTATTGGGCCAAACAATCCCGTGAAGGGATGAGCAAGGGCGTCACTCTGCCCAATGTCTCCTTGCGTAACCAGATGATCCGAGCGCTTCGCAAAGCGGATATCGTGGGTGTTTGCAAATCTCACAACGACGAGATGTTGGCTCCCGAAGAATTCAAGCGAAAACTAACCAATAAGATCTTCGACCACCACCGCATCAAGCCAGCAGACTTATGCTATGTCTTTGTCAATCGCAAAATGGTCTCCCACCGTCATTTCTGGGAGCTTCTCCATCGGTACCGGGTATTGCTCATCTCTAAATGGTCATGGATATTCAAAGATTATGTGAATAAAAACTATGCGTCGCTTCGTCCACGCATTGTAGGTTGTATCGATTTCAACGATTTCAAAGAGATTCCAGCAGTCTTAAAAAAGGCTGGGCAATACCCGTTTGACATCGCGTTGATCTCCGCAGGAGTCAATGCCGTGGTCCTGGCTCCCGCCATCGCTGAGCTCTACGGCAAAGTCGCCCTCGATTTTGGAAAGACCATGATGTTCTTCTTGAAAGGGGATAAGCGTCTCAAGCCCTGGAAACCCAATGCATCCCAGCCCTTTCGTCAACAGTCCGGCAAACCTCGACCCCGCGCTTTATACTCCACCAACAATAGAGACTCCTGGTCATTTCAACCCAAAGATACACCCATTAACCGTTCCCGCTCAACCTTCCCTTAGTTTGAACCCGGAGTCCATCTCGGACGACCGTTCGCTGGATGAATCGGCATCGAACGACTCCGTTTTAGAATCTATCCCCACCCATTCACCAACGGATAGCGATGAGATATTGGAACCTAATCTCCCCGATTCGCTCCTGGTTTCCTTTATCAAATCATTTGTTATAGGCAATGACCTTTAACAAGGAGGAATTCACCATGATGATCGCAGTCTTTGGATGTGGTTACGTCGGATTGGTTACAGCCGTTGGACTCGCTGCCATTGGCCATGATGTAATTGGCATCGATGCGGATCCATCCAAGATCCAACGATTAAACAAGGGGCAGATCCCCATCTACGAACCCGGTCTGGAACAATTAGTTCACGAAGCGATGGATGCCGGGAGAATTGTCTTTACCCATCGATCCGAGGAGGCCATTAAAAAGGCATCCGTTCTATTTATTACCGTCGGCACGCCACCCCTAGACGATGGTTCAGCGGATCTTAGCCAAGTTGAAGCAGTGGCCAAAGAAATTGCTTCAAGCATCAATGGCTACAAAGTAATTGTCGACAAAAGCACTGTACCCGTGGGTACGGCTCGGCGTGTCAGGCGGATTATTGAGGAAAACCAGTTGAACCCCGGGGATTTTAGCGTGGTGAGCAATCCCGAATTCCTACGGGAAGGTAGTGCGGTGACAGACTTTATGGAACCGGATCGCATCGTCATTGGAACCGATCATTCTAAGGCCAAACCGGTTATGGCGGAGTTATATCGATATTTCATGGATAATAAAACCCCCTTTATTTGGACCAATCCAGAGACTGCGGAACTCATCAAGTACGCCTCCAACGGATTTTTGGCCACCAAAATAACGTTCATCAATGAACTCTCTGTCCTTTGCGAAGCAGTCGGCGCCGATGTCATGAAAGTGGCCGAAGGGATGGGTACGGATAGCCGTATCGGTCCACGTTTTCTCCAACCCGGTCCGGGGTACGGCGGTTCATGCTTCCCCAAAGACACGCTGGCGTTGATTCACACCGCCCACGAATACGATATCCATCTCCCCATCGTCGAGACGGTCGTCTTCTCCAATGAAGCTCATAAGCAAAACATGGTTGAGAAAGTGAAAGACATGGTCGGAGACTTAAGCGGAAAGAACATTGCTGTTCTGGGCTTGGCTTTTAAAGCCAACACCGATGATATGCGGGAAAGTCCAGCCATTACTGTAATTCGTCATTTACTTGATTCTGGGGCCGCGGTAAAGGCATACGACCCCGTTGCAAACGAAGAAGCCCGAAAAATCTTTGGCACTTCCATCGTCTACACCGATAATCCCTACGACGCACTTCAAGGAGCAGATACTGCAGTTATACTGACTGAATGGGCAGATTTTCGTGAAATCGACTGGGAACAAGCCAAAGAATGGCTAAAACAACCTATTCTTATCGATCTGCGAAATATGTTGGACCCCGATCTGATGAAGGAATTAGGGTTTATATATAAGGGAATTGGACGCCAATAAGGTATCTTCATAACTTGAAGGAGTAGAGCATGGCTAAGATAGTTTATATTTGCTTCCGAGAGAGTAATGGGCCGATTCCTGAAATGAAAAGAAATATTCAGCGAATAAGCGACCTCTTGAACCCCAAAGACGCAATGGCAGCGCCCACTCAATACATTAATCAAGATGGGATAATCGTCGGAATCATCAACCCAAATCCCATTATGCCGATTCACCAAACCAGTGTTTGCATGGGCGATTTTTTTGAAAAAAGTTTGAGCTGGTGGAGACCGCTATCAGCAGTTCCCGATGGAACATTTGCTTTATTTCGGGGAGACAAGGATTGGATTGAACTCATAACTGACGTGGTAGGGACCCGAACCATTTGGTATATCTTTACCAAAGATCTTTTGATGGCTTCAACATCACAGCGGGCCATCGTTGCTTTGAATAAAAGCTTTGAATTCAACACAACTGTTATTCCATGGCTACTTTCTTCAGGTACTTTAGGACCTGGCAACTCTTGGGACAAACGGATAAAGCCTCTTGAAGCGGGAGAGCGACTTCTACTCAACCGAGAACGATGGGTTATCAATGAATTCAAGGAATATTGTTGTTTTTCTCATCACAAAACGAAAGCCAGCTCTGAAAAAGAGCTTGATCACGTCCTAAAAAAGACGTTTAAGGGGATCGGTGTAGAGGGGTCCAACTGGCTTCTCCCGCTCTCTGGAGGTTATGATAGCAGAGCTATTCTCCTATTTACGAAAAAATACAATATACCCTGCATTACTTGGGGGACTCCGTCATCGATTACAAAGGAAGATACCGATGCTTATGTAGCCAAAAAGCTTGCTGATTCCTTAAATCTTAATCATCGCTTCTTCTCACTGGATGAAAGCCTATTACCGTTTAGCGCTGTCGTAGAGAAGTTTCTACTCCATGGTGAAGGACGCATCGATCATATCTCCGGTTATATGGATGGTTTTGTTGTTTGGGAGACTCTTTTAAAAAATGGAATTAAAGGAATTCTCCGCGGCGATGAGGGCTTTGGCTGGAAACCTGTGAATAGCGCCTCGGAGGTATTGAAGAAAAACGGCATTATCCTCCTGTCCGATATTTGGAACGCCAAATCAATTCATCAATTCCATCTTGAAGCTCAGACGCTACCTCACTGGATGCGTCAACGAAACAACGAATCCCTCGCATCATGGCGCGACCGCCTTTACCATACCTTTCGCATTCCTTATATCTTAGCTGCTTTAAATGATCTAAAGTTATCCTTCGTTGAAATAGTCAACCCGCTTTTATCCCGTAATATTATCTCTTTCGTTCGCAAGCTGCCCGATGATCTTCGTACAGATAAGGCCTTATTCAAAAACTTAGTTCGCTCCCTCTCTCCCCATATACCATTCGCCACCAAGTCGTCGACGAAAGGTCGAAACATTATTTTTAACCAACCGAAAATCCGATTATTTCTATTGAACAGTTTGGAATCCAACAAAATACTCCCCCGAGTATTTTTAGACCATCTTCATAATGGATATAACTCGGATTCCGTTCAGTTTTTTAACTATGGCAGCTTAGCATTTCGTTCCCATTTGATATGTGAAATGAATAGATTACTCATAAATGACTCGAAATTTTTCAAAGATCGATGAGAAGCTCGAAAGGAGCAGATTCATGCAGATCCAAAAGATTCCACTCGATGATATATCCGCAGTAACGTGCAGTTATGCTCGTCCGAATAACGTGCGAAGATGTGTCAAACGTTTGCGGGAACTTAAGCTTACAGAGGTTATTGTCTGGAACAATGAAGCTAAACCTGTTTCTGAAGCTACCCGGAACATTCTTTGCCCGAAGAACATTGGATCGATTGGACGTTACTATGCGGCAATGGATGTTAGCAGACCTTATGTTCTCATCATTGATGACGATCATCTATTAACAAGTGATGGACTCAATGCTTTACGCTATTGGGGGAGAAAATATCCCGTTGTGGTTCAAAGCGGATATATCTTTGAATCGCCATTCCAAGATTATCGTCAACGAACAACCATCCATTCGGAACTTATCGAACAACCCACCATCGTCGACATGTTGCTTCCTTCCAGAGGCATGATCATCCCAACCGATCTATACCGTCAAATACCCCACCATTGGGCCTGGGGCTCACAGATGGTTTTACGTCCAGGCTTTATTACCACTGATCTTTGCGTGAGTTGTGCGGTATGGGATCTTACAAAAGAAAGACCCATCGTTGTTCCGGTTAAGCATCTTGGAGCAGAAAAGATGGAAGAAGAGGCCCGCGATAAAGCTTTGTGCTATCAGAAGGGGTCGAATCAAGAAAAATCCAAAATGCTCCAATGGTTAGTTGAGAATGGTTGGGAAATGATGAAATCCAACACTTAAGGGACCAAAAGCTCATATAAGACGGAGTTGCATACCTATGCGTCTGCATGTAATCCACATCGCCTACCTCCATGGAATTGGCGGAGTCCAAGCACGACTCATCGATCTTCTCACCCATGAACTACCCTCCATGCAATACTCGGTTTATTCACCTCAACCCATATCATTATTCTGGCAAAAGGTATTACAACAACAGAAAATTCCTATGGCGTATGGAACCGGTCGTAAAGATCGCATACGAAATTTAGTCCGTTTTGTTCGCGACCAGAAAATTAGGATTGCTCACTTTCACACCCCTTGGCCAGAAGCCATTATGGCACTTAAAACCGCGGGAGTTCAAAGGATTATCGAGCATGACCATGGGAAGGTTTGGTATTCGCCAAGTACAGTTGAAAATTACAAAAAGTGCACCGATTTGGTTGACGGTATCATTGCGTTAAGTCACGCCAGCCGATTAATGTTTATCCATCGGCTTAAGTTTTCACCCAAAAAAATAACCGTAATCCACAACGGCATCGACTTTTCTTCGTTGTCAACAGAACCCGTGGAGCGACCGGACGATAAAAAAGTAATAACAACCGTTTGCCGCATGGTCTCTGTTAAAGGGGTTGACTCGTTAATCCAATCCATTCCTTTGGTAACACAATGCCGTAGTGATGTGGTATTTTGGTTGATCGGAGACGGCCCGTTATTGGAGGGGTATAAAAAACTAGCAGATCAGATAGGCATATCCGATAAGATCTTCTTCTGGGGAGCTCAAGAAAACGTTGGAGGACATTTAACGTCTTCCGATATATTCGTTCTACCATCTTATCGTGAACCCTTTGGGAATGTGTTGGTTGAAGCTGGTTACTTTTCATTGCCTGTAATCGCCACCAATGTTGACGGCATACCCGAAATTGTTGTTCACGGTAAAACGGGGATTCTCATCAATCCAACGAAATCGATTATCGGCGATGATCCGATGGCCTATTGGGTGATGGATCGAAAGAGTAAAAAGCCACGTAAACCTCTAAAACTCGATCCGTACATTCTATCCAAGGCAATCCTCGAACTAATGGATCAAGAGGATAAACGCCACAGCTTGGGGACAAATGCGCATAAACATGTCGTCGGTAAATTCTCTATTGAGCGTTATTGTAAAGACGTCCACAACTACTATAAACGTTTTCTATAGTCATCAGGACTCATTCTGGAGGGAGTGAACTTAATGAACTTGAAGGAAATTCCCGATAAAGCCTTACTATCCACCCATAACGTTTTAATAGAGATTTCAAATGCTTTAAAGAATAAAGAGCCCCTCTCTCTTGTTAGAATTGGCGATGCGGAAAATATCATCATGGCTCAGCGTATTTTCTTCACCGATGAAGAATTACTTCAACAAAAGTGGCTCAATGATCCACAGTATCGAACCGGCGAGCGCGGCGTATCGTTGCCCAATATTAGCCAGAGAGATCGCACCGTCAAAGCGGTTCGCCAGGCATCAATCGTAGGCATATGCAAAAAAAACCACGATGAGCTGATCGCCGACCGGTCGCTTAAGAGAGAATTAACGAATAAGCTCTTCGATTACTATGGTTTTGCACCGGAAAAGCTTTGTTATGTCTTTGTCAATCGAAGAATTGTCTCCCACAAACTCTTCTGGGAGTTGCTCCATGACCACCGAGTTCTGCTAATCTCAAGATGGTCGCAACTATATTGGGACCTTTTAAAGAGGAGCTATAAAGCCTTGAGACCGCAGATTATAGGGTGGATCGACATAACAAATTATAATCAAATTGAGGAAGTACTAAGCCGGATCGGTGATTTTGATTTTGATATTGCATTAATATCCGCTGGAACAAGTGCCATCATACTCGCTCCAGAAATAGCAAAACGTTATGGAAAAGTTGCTCTCGATTACGGTCATGTTATGGCCTTTACTTTAACTAAAGATCCTCGTGTTGATCCGTGGAAACCTCCTTCAACCGCATCAAAGAAGAACCGCAAAAGCACAAAAAGTCTTACGGTAAAAAGGCCAACACCAAATAAGATGTGGATTAAATTTAAAAAACATGGACAGTAAAACAATAGTAAAGGATACGAGAGTCCATATGGTTTAATTAAAACGCATGGTATATATATGTCGTGCTCCATCGCGAACCGAGTCGAATGAGATGGCGGCACCCGTTGAATTCCAACGTGGATGTAAATCACAGCGAAGGTCCCGATTGACTTTGAACAGTTTTGGATCGTCATTGTATTGGCCGATCCGTTCTCCCGCTCTTCGCTGGATATGATAACGATATAGTCCTCTTTGGCCGCTCACAGGATTGCTATCGTCATACAAAATCCATTTTCTATCCGGTGAGTAGCTGCAATGACCATCCGCAAGAAAGAACTCGGGATCAACGATCTTGGGCTCGGCATGGGTTCTATCCTCCCACAAATAGAGTTGCTTACCCGCATGATGTCGGCAGTAAATTAGCAAGTGTCGATCGTCTCTCCAATGATAATGCGATGCAAAGGCTTGGTTCCGCAAACACCGAAGCTCTTTTCCATCGATATTCGCCGTTATCACCAGCGTTATTCGACGTCTCTTCGTGCCTTGGTCCGTACGGGCCAGAAGAACAAATCGGTCTCCTGCAGGGTTAAAAGTTACATGGTTTATGACAATTTTTGAATCCACCAGGCGATAATGTTTCCTTGCAAATTGCCAGATCTCTTCCAATGAAAGTAAAGGTCGGCACTCTCCCGAACTCAATTCAACAATAAACACTCCATCTTCTCGAGGATGCATGAGTCTCTTAAAAGGGTCCGGACGATGAAGATACCCGTATCCAGGCCGATAATCGTAAAGTCTCCCAAAGTTAATGCTCAATGCATACCGCCCAGAAGCATCCACACACGCCACAGGCCGTTCCAAAATCCGACTCTGTCCAGTGCGAATATTCAAGATGATGCCTCTGTAATTACCTTCCAGATAATTATTGTAGATAACCTCCTGATACGAGGAGGCCGGATTCCATTGCAGCATAGAACCCTGTTGGAAGTTCCATGTCAATGTATGGGCTAGGGGATAAAACTTGCGACGAGCGATTTCAATGAGGCCTATTATCGCCTCGTCGTTCTTTTCGGGCATTCGATCATACAGATTGATTTTGTGACAGAGATGGTACTCATCGTTTTGGCTGAATGGCATAAGGTCGTAATACCCAAAGAAAAACTCTCCACCTTCTGGTGATATTCTCTCAACCGGAAAGGTCTGTGTACGCTCCAATAAATCTCCCCCTTTTTGAATCTGCCTCATCAATTTCCCATGCTCTATCAGGCGCTGAGGCTCCTCCATCGACAACGGTAAAGAAGGGATAAGCCATGCGAAACCAAGTAACCGTGTTGATACCAACGTATAACTCCGGGCATTACCTCAGAGAAGCAATAAAAAGTGTTCATAAACAAACGTATAAGGATTGGTTAATGATCATTGTGGACGATGCATCTACCGATGACAGCTTCTCCATGGCAAAAGATATTCTATCGGATTCAAGAATCCGTATCCTACAAAATTTTCGGAATGTTGGGCAAGCTAGAAGCTTGAATCGAGGATTATCTCTTGTGGAAACTCCATTCGTCATTCAACTGGATGGAGATGACATTCTTCTCCCCAACGCTTTGGAGACCCTTGCCCACGAAGCCTCTCATCAACCCCCTGGCATTGCCGTTCTATATGCCAACTTCAAAACAATTTATGAAGATAAAGAAGGTCGAACGGTTAAATCCCTTATACAGCGTGGACCAACATTCAAAGATCGTTATGACTTTATCCTAAAGAACAAAACCTTAAGACCCCGATTTTACAGAACCTGCTGTTTACAGAAGATTGGAGGATGGCCGACCGGTGGACCCTTTGAGGATCGATATGTGGAAGACCGGCGAATTCTTATGAGGTTATTGGATTCCTATGGATTTCACTGGGTCGACGAGCTTCTTTATGTCTACCGAAAGCATCTATTCAATCAAACCCACGATCGATTCCGCTGTGAATCTATGAAAGAATGGATCGTCCGAGACGCTCTAAAACGTTGGGGCGATCAGTTCGAGCCGATTTTCACGAAGAACAGCAAAGGTTTTGGAAGAGTCGCCCGTCTCATCCCAAAGACCAAGGGTTAATCGTCGAGTCGATAAGTCATGCATTGGTCAGTTCAATGCACTAATGCTATTCTTATAGCTTGTGCCATCCTTCAGGTATAAGGTCGGTGGTCTTCCATTTCTCGGACTGAAGTCTCATCCATTTTTCGGGTGTTACCACAATTTTCCTTGGATTTTGTGCCAACCATGCCCCCCACCAACTAAACGTGCTGTTGGCCGTGATATGATGCTGACAGAGACTCATTAGCCGCATGTCTTCATAGCATGTATCTTCGTTATTGATATCCACTAATGTCCACGGATGCTTTAATTCTAAATGCTTTTTAACCCAAAGCGGATCATCGGAAAAGATAAAAAAATGCATTTTGCCCACTTTCTTTGCGAGAAAACGCACTGCACGCTCATAATACTCCCATGGACAAGCTCCAAGCAATTGCCGGACATGTCGGTCGGTCACATAATCGCCACGACGAATATGAAAGGCAACGGATGGACAACGTTCAATCCGCTCTGCCATTTGCCGGTTGGGTTTGGATGGCTTATCAATAAAAACATACTGTTTACGCAGTTCCTCCCGAATCTCCTGAAAATACCTCTCACTCTGCCAATAACCTTCCAAATAGACCATAGGTCCGGCCTGCTCAATCTCTGGATGATAGTGAAAGTGCTCTTCCTTAAGGTACTCGCAACTCTTGGCACTCGCGATTTCCTCTTCCGATGCCACCGATGGAATTATGTTGAAATGGTTCATTCCATAACGCCGAGCCCATTTCGTCTTCGCAAATTCCACATAGTATGATAGGTCGAGCTTTAATGGGACGTTATGGCGTTGCGACAATCCTAAACCCGCAGCGTATTGAAAGAGTTGATTTCCCAACCCGCCCATAATTCGTACGATAACCATAACCATGTTTCCTCCGTCTATTGAACTTAGGTTATTCTATGGGTAAATGCTACTCATTGATCACTTTTAATTCCATAAGCATCAAATCCTATGCCCAACGCATTGCAGCATCGTCATTTCTCATGAAAATACATACGATAAGTTAACGAATATTTGGCCTCGAAAGGAGGTCAGAGAGACTTTGAGCTTAAAGATTTGCATCTGTGGCATCGGCTATGTGGGGTTAACGTTGGCAATCATCATGGCGGAAAAAGGTTATGATGTTACCGGCATCGATCAGGACCCCCGTGTCATTGACAGGCTTTACCATGGCAAACCCCATTTTTTCGAAACAGGGTTGCCCGAAAAGCTTCAACTGCATTTAAACAGGGGGTTAAGGTTTCTAGAAAGCATACCCACAGAGAGCTTCGATGCTTATATTATTACTGTCGGAACTCCTCTTCGTTCTGGGCAAAAGACACCCGATCTAACCTCGTTGGAGAACGCAACAATATCGGTGGCGGAAAAACTTCGGGACGGAGATACAGTTATCCTTAGAAGCACTGTACCTTTGGGGATAACACGAAACTTTGTCCTTCCCATTTTACAGAGGAAAGTCCAAAACGTTCGATTAGCATTTTGCCCCGAACGAACAGTTGAAGGCAAAGCCTTAGAAGAACTCCAAACCCTACCGCAAATTATTGGGGGATTAAACACCGATAGCACTGCGATGGCTATTCATGTTTTTCGTAAGATTACACCTCACATAGTTCCTGTATCAACCCTGGAAACTGCCGAGATGATTAAACTGGTGGACAATGCATACCGAGATGTATCGTTTGCGTTCGCCAATCAAATAGGCGAGTTATGTACAAAAGCAAAGATAGACGCAGGAGAAGTTATAAAGGCTGCCAATACCGATTATCCAAGAAACCGAGTCCCCTTACCAGGTTTTGTCGGAGGCGCTTGTCTGGAAAAAGACCCTCATATTTTAGTCTTTTCCGCCTCCTCTCTGGGATATAGTCCTTTACTGATCCGTAGCGCACGGGAGTTGAATGAATCCCTCCCCCAAACCGTAGCGGGCCGAATTCGTGATTTGCTCACTGGATATGGTATTGTTCCAAAAATCGCAAAGGTTTTCCTCACCGGTATCGCCTTTAAAGGTAATCCAGAGACCGACGATCTCCGTGGTTCTCCTTCCCTATCTCTGCTGGAGGCAATGAATCAAGTTGGCTTGAGAAATATTTTTGTTCATGATTTCGTTGCCAACAAAGAAAAATTGATGAATATTGGGCTGAAACCTACTACACTTGAAAAAGGTTTTGCCGAAGCTGACGTGGTTGTTATTGGAAACAATCATCCGTCTTACCATTCACTAAACATAGGCGATCTTCTCTCCACCACCCACAAACCTGTCATCATCTTCGACAGTTGGCGAATGATTGACCCTACCTCTATTATAGGCATCAACTCTGTGCATTACGAAGGACTTGGGCTTCAAAGCGAACTATTGGAGGAATATCGCTATGGATAAGGTTCTAGTCACCGGAGGCGCTGGATTTATCGGCTCCAATCTCGTCCACCGCTTGGTAAACAAAGGATATAACGTCCGCATCCTAGATAATGGATTTCGAGGCAATTTCGATCGACTACAAGAACACCTCAATGATATTGAGATAATCCAAGGCGATGTTCGAGATCCAGACGATATGAATCGGGCTTGTAAGGGAATTCAAACCATATTTCATTTAGCGGCAATCAATGGTACCCGTTACTTCTATGAAACCCCCGGCACTGTACTGGAGGTAGCGACCAAGGGAATAGTTCATGGTATTGACGCAGCTATTCGCAATGATATTAGCAAATTCATTCTTGCGTCATCATCGGAGGTTTACGGTGAGCCTGCAAATATACCTACCCCCGAATCGCATCCCGCGGTCATTTCCGATGTAAACAACCCAAGATTTTCCTATGCCGGCGGAAAAATCATCAGTGAACTATGGGTTCTTCACTACGGAAAACTCGGCTACTTTCAACCCATGGTCTTTCGTCCTTTCAATGTTTACGGCCCTAATATGGGGGCTGAACATGTCATACCCGAATTTGTACAGCGAATTCGAAGCCTTTCGCACGAGTCAATGGACACTCGAATTAAAATGCCCATTCAAGGCAGTGGAAAAGAGACTCGAACCTTCTGTTATATTCAGGATTTTATTGACGGCATTATGCTTATGTGGAATCACGGAAAACCCGGTGAAGTCTATAATATTGGCAACGACTTGGAAGAAACCGAGATTAGTGACTTAGCCAAAGCCATCGCTTCTTTGCTTTCGGTCGAGATTACATTGGCCCCCACGCCGCTTCGCGTTGGAAGTTCTGTGAGACGCTGTCCCGACATTAGCAAACTGAGAGCGCTTGGATTTTGTCCTAAGATATCTCTTCGAGAAGGCTTGAAACCCACCGTCGATTGGTATCTCCAAAACAATTAATTGTCGGGCTAAGCTATGGGAGGCTTTGGAATGGCGGATGTTACTGTTTTAATCCCCTGTTATAATGCCGGACTTTTTTTGTGTGACGCGTTAAAGAGCGTCTTTAATCAAACCTATACAAATTGGAGGATCATCATTGTCGACGATGCCTCGACCGACGATTGTTTTATTCACGCGGAAAAATACCTCAATGACCCAAGAGTTTGTGTCATCCACAATACAAGAAACCTTGGACAGTCAAAATCACAAAACATTGGTTTAGCGTCAGTGAACACACCGTTCTTTGTCCAATTGGATGCAGACGATTGGTTTATGCCGAACACCCTCCAGATCCTTATGGCCGAGACCCAGAATCTCTCCTCAGATATGGCTGTCATCTATGGAAACTTTAATTACATCTACTATAATGCCAAAGGCATGGTTATACGGAAGACCTCCGAAAAGGGGAGGTCTTTTAGTGACCCTTATGATTTTTTGAGATACAACCGAACCGTCCGTCCACGTTTTTTTCGAACTCATTATGTTCAGGTCATCGGAGGATGGCCAACGGATGATCCTTTCGAAGGTCGATATGTCGAAGACCGTAGAATTTTGCTTCGATTAATCGAACGTTACCGTTTTAAATGGATCGATAAACACCTTTATAATTACCGCAGGCACCCCATGAACAAGACCAACGATAAAAGAAAAACCCGAGAGGCTTTGGAGTGGGTTATCATTGATACACTTCATCGATGGGGCAATAAATGGGTTCCCATCTTCGAGTCTGACTCTGATGGCTGTAAAAAGCTCAAAGGATTGACCCCAAATTGCTAATATATATGCTACGCCGACTAACTGTGAGTCATTTTGTTCCGTTTTTTCCCTGAGAAGTAGTACGGAACGTCATTGGCAAACAGATCATTCCATGTCAAAAGTCTCTTCATGTTTGGATGCGTATGACTAACATCCAAGAAAGCTGTCTGTTTACCATAGATCTGTCCAAATGTCAGCCTTTTACCAGGCATTGTTCTTGGATTATGATATCGATATAGTACATTGATCCAATGCGCTTGATCTTCTTTCTTCCATTTTGTTCGTTCTTCTTGAGGCAACGTTCGAATCGATCCCTTCCGATAATGTAAAACGAAGGTGTCTTCCGCTACATATAATCGCCACCCTTTTGAACGAGCCCGCAACGACCATTCCCAATCATCCCCGCTAAGCACGAATCTTTCATCCAATCCGCCAATTTCCTTAAAAGCTCTTTTTCTCACAACCACACATGCAAAACATAACACTTTCGTTTCAATATAACTGCCTTGATTATTACTTTTTAGTTCGAAAGCTGATCTTTCAATATCAGGAGCTGTTGGAGACTTGTACGAAAGCTTCCCATACCGTTCCTCATACCCTTGCTGGTAATAGTGGCTTTTCTCTGTCTCCCCACCGATCATAGGTCCTATCGCTGCAGCATCAGCCAACTCCTCAAGACGTTCGAGTATTGTTGTCAACCAGTCCGTAGTTACCAGGACATCTGCATTGATGATGGCAATATATTCTCCTTGAGCTTTTCGTAGCGCCTGGTTCACGGCCTTAGGAAAGAATTTATTCTTTTGGTTATACAACACCTTAATCTGCTTCATCCATGAAGCATGTTTCAAATTCACATATGTCTTCAGCCACTCAACCGAACCGTCCTTGGAAGCATTATCAACAATAATCAATTCATAGGGACATAGCGTATTGGATTCGATCCGGGCCAGACAGTCTTTGAGATAACATAAAGAATCATGAGTTACTAAAATAATGGTGATCACCATACTCAACTCCACTATCTTTTTTATAGTTTATTCGTCGGAGATAAAGGAGTGATTTTTTAAGATCACCATAATTCTTCATATATGAACATAGAGAATTCTTTGTAACATAGCCAAAAGAGGACCGTTTACAAAACAGTCCTCTTTTGGCTTTGGCTTATACCCGAACGATCCTCATGGATGCTGCTTGGTCCAAGAAATTGAATCGCCTAAGGTCATTATAGAATCCCGGTCTTAGTGTTATGCTCTGTCCCGTAAAATTCCTTCCGGACCATAACCGAATCGCATCGCCCGGCACAAAATTAGGTCCTGGAACGACGGATACGGAAGCAGCCTGATCAATAAAGTTCAAGAACCCGAAGTCCGCCAAGTCCGTTACTAATGTCCGGAAAAAACCTAGAAAATTGAAGTTGCTGTAGAGATTGACGATTAACCTCACCGGTTGTGCCATATTGACTCACCCCCTCCTTCACCCTTTTGCCGACGCTGGAGGGTTAAATAACCTCTGACACAGCGACTGTTTGGTCGCTACAATATATGCAGCATAGCAGTGATATTTCAAGGCTAGTGGCATTTTCTCGGTTGAGTATTCCATGTCTGTTAAACCGGCATAGAATTTGTGACACAATCCCAAAACATCCTGTACTTATCCTGATACCAATGTTTGCGACTTAGAATAGGATAGTCCATGGAATAAAGGGGGTATCTCTTTGAATCTTAAGTCGCAAATGTTACCATCCCAACGGGTTGAATCCATAATCAAAGAGCATATCCAGCGTCATCTACCTTTTTCATTGATCCGAATCAACGACGGAGAAAACCGCGCCCTTGGCTACAACATCTTTGTAGCCGAGAAGCAGATCCCCCGGTGGTTTCGGTATACCGGCGTTGAGAAACCCGATGAAAAAGTCCGAAAGGCGCTGCTTCAATCGATACGAGACGCTGACATGGTAGGCTTTCCTACCCAAGACAACCCCGTATTCCGGCCGCTCTCGGAAAAGATACTGACCTATTACCAACTGAAGCCCAAGAGTATATGCAACGGAATTATCAATCGTTTCTTGCTTAAAAATGGCGGATTGAAAAGGATTATTGGCGGGAAACGAGTCGCCCTTATCGGGCTAACCATTGGAGAAGCCGCGGAAATGGTGCAAAACATGGGCGCCCGAATCGTTCTCATCGAAAAGGTGCATGGATTCAATGACATCCCCCGCGTGCTTAACCGGTTGTCAAGAGCGCCCGAATACGACCTCGCCTTAGTATCCGCCGGTATTCCCGCAAAGATCATCTGTACCCAGATCAGTAAGCGCTTCCGCAAAGTGGCGTTGGACATGGGCCACCTGCCCGAACTCTTGCTTTACCCAGACAAACGATATGGTGAAGTCATATCGGACTGGTTAAATAGATTTAGCCCAGCGCTAGAGAGAAAAGCATCTATTGCCAAGGCTTCACATGAACAGAGTAAGTCTAAAAAAAAACGGATAAATCCAAAGCCCATCCGTAATCCTCGGAATTTCCCCGATTTAATTCAGGCACCCAACCAGCCTTTAAAAACTAAAACATCAATAAGTAGAAGTAAATTGGTAAGTCCCAGACTAAAACCTCCTCATCGCCGCGCGAAGCAAATTCGAACAGGCATTTATAATCCACCCAAGTAATGTAGAGTACGGGGGAGACAAAATGGATTCTGTATATCAAAGGTTTCTACTGGCAGGCGGCGCCGGATTTATCGGCAGCCATCTGGCAAAACGCCTTTTGCAAGAGGAAGAAACTAGGAATGTGACTATCGTCGATAACTACTGCACGGGGAGCGCATCAAATTTAGAAGAGATTCTCGACGACCCCCGGCTCCAATTGATCGAAGCGGATGTCACCGCACCGCTCCAACTTATTGACAATTATGATTGCATTCTCCATATGGCAGCGATCGCAAACCCCACGGATTATGAACTCAATCCCGTGGAGACGCTTCGCGTCAACTCCGCCGGTGTGGAAAACCTTCTTCAACTCGCCCAACGGACTAAAGCACGGTTTATCTTTTTCTCCAGTTCGGAGATTTATGGATTATACGAAGAGATCTCACCAAACGGATTAACAGAAGATGCCATGAGTCATCTTATCCTCAACCATCCCCGAAGTCCCTACCCGGTCGGAAAATGTTTTGGGGAGGAATTGACAGTCCACTTAGCTGCTCAATCCGGAGTGGATTACTCCATCGTTCGTCCATTCAACGTCTACGGCCCCCATATGGATATTAAGTCCAATTATGGACGAGTGATCCCTAACTTTATCGCTTGGGCGCTAAAGAAAAAGCCGTTGCTCGTTCAGGGTGACGGACAACAACAACGGACCTTTTGTTATATTGATGATTTTATTAAAGCTCTCATCTTAGTTATTATGCGTTCAAAGCCTATGACCATTGTGAATATCGGAAGTCCTATCCCCACCCCCATCGTCGAGTTGGCCCATCAAATCAACGGACTTCTCCTTAACGAAGCAGGCATACAGTTTGTGGAGAAGTATCCCTATGAGACATTGAATCGCATTCCGAACATTCAACAAATCAAAGCGTTAGGCTGGTCTCCTAAGGTTGATTTGCGGGACGGGATTAAACGAACGATTGTATGGCTAAAGACTTTTCTCAAAGAACATTAAATTTTGCGGGATCCACCATATAACCTTGGCTTCTTTCATTTCTCGCCGCAACTGATTGGTTAATCCCTTGCGAAGGCTAAACCCTTTTCGCTCAAAGAGAGCGATCCAGTAATCATGAGGTTTCTCATTGAGGTGATGCAATCCGCCTTGACCAGGAATGGCCGCGGTAAAACAAACCTTTTTGGACAAAGCGGTCAACGAATTTATTAGAACCGGAGCATATCGCCCTTCCAAATGTTCTGCCACTTCGATGCATAGGCACAGATCGAAGTTACGCTTTAATCTCAAGGGTTTCCTTAAATCATGAAGCAAGATCTTCCCCGGAAGCAACGCATTCTCCACAGCATGGGCGCTGCCGTCGTAACCCACACAGTCTTCAACCCCCAAGTCGTAAAAGGCCTTTAAGTAAATGCCAATGCCTGAACCGATATCAATCAGTGATGCCGGTTTAACATGTTCGAAGATATGCTGGGCAAAGACAGATGCCGTTTCCTGCTCATAAACCATGAGTTCGTCAAAGTACGCTTTGGAATATATCTTGGAAATCTCTGATTCACCCACAATGTTCACCCTATCCTATCCTTTTCTGTTAAGATATTCGTTCCGAATAATAAAAGTAACTATCGATGTTTATGCACTCGGCCATGTCAGCATGTGTTGATGCGGTATGTCCCGGAATATATCATGTACCCGAATGAGGTTTATCTCAATGTCATACGAAGACACCTCATTAAAACCCTTCATCCGGTCCACAAAAAGAGAGACAAACGATTCACGAAAGTAGAAAGAAGAGTTTTCTCCCTATAAACATACCCCGGCATAGCCGGGGTTTTTCTTGAATGGGCATAAAACCCAAACCTTGAATATGCTCATTTTGTGGTATTTCTCGTATCATGTGAGGATACGAACAGCTTATTGCTTTGGCATCGTTGGAGTGTCACTCTAAACCCAACAGTTTTTTCATCTGTTCGTACCTCTGACGCCCTTCCGGCACACCCAACTCCCATGCTTTTTTGGCATCCTCCATCGACGATCGATAATCACCTTTATGATAATAAGCACCTCCACGCTCTAAGTAGGCATTTCCATTTTGAGGATTGCGTTTGATATATCGATCCCAATATCCAATAATTTCATCCCAACGTCTTTCTCTGGCCAAAACCCAATCAATTATGCGATATGCTTCAAAATAATCTGGATTGATTAAAATGGCTTGGTTAAAATCATTAAAAGCTTTGTTAAGTTGACGCAACTCAATATAAACAAATCCCCGGTAGTAATAGGCTTCCTCATTATCGCTACAGATCTTAATCGCTTGGTTATAATCTGTTAGTGCCTCTGTATATTTCTTATTCTGAGTCAGTTCATACCCTTTAACCACAAGCCGTGAAGAAATATTCCGACGAGCTCTTCTCGTCAATGAGTATCCGGGAGCTAGTTCTTCCGCTCTATTTAGGCAATCGTTTGCTTCATCGATTTTTCCTAAAGCAGAGCAGATATAGGCTCGATCAATATATACACCTTCCTGTTCGGGCCTGAGCCCGATTGCACGTTCAATATCCCTCAAAGCCCTGATCAGATCATTACTGCTATAATAGACATCTGATCTTGCTTGGTAGAAACGCCAGTAATCTCCATAGGCAAGGGCTTCGTTGCATAATTCAATAGCATTTGCAAAACGCTTATCCCGGCAAGCATAATCGGCTTGGTCTTCATAAACAAACCCTTGTAGCACTTTGAGTTGGGGATTGATGTTGGCGAATTTCTGCGCTTCTTTTGCAAATTGCTCCATACGATAATAAGAGCCACCCCATCGCGGTAATAAACAATTCATATAACTAGCCCGTAAAAGAAAAGAATGCGGATGACATTTTAGAGCTCTTTGAATGAGAGCCATGTTTTCCTGGTCTCGGCTTTGCGCTCTATTATTGGTCAGTAAAAGGTTCATTGCGAGCAAAGAATTCGGATCGATCTCCAATACTTTGCCAATATCCCTTCGGGCTAATTCAAAATAATAATTCATCTTCCTGAACTGTTCATCGCTGGTTTCTTTCGCCCATTTATAACCTCGGCTTTCCCATCCCATGTGGGTATAATAGTAAGCCCGTGCCAAATAGGGTTGATATACGCTGGGTGTCGACTTCACCCACTGACTTAATGCCAGCTCGAAATCTATTGAATTGACCACAAAGGCTTTGTAAGCGTCATCCAATGGACTCTCCCACTTAACATCTTCTATATGCCGTTTTCGATAATCTTCTAAGATGTTATTCAGCCGTTGGTAAGACTTTCCCTTGAGAAGACCACGAACCTCAAGACGGGATAGCGGTTTACTCTCTGTCGCCGCATTTATCGGATGACAAAGAAGGTGTGAAATAACGGCTATCATTAAGATCTTACCAATGCCCCTTGTGAACATCGCATAATCCCCCTAGATTAAATATGGGTTGAAAAGCGAAAATTCTTCCGGTACTAGTCTTTACCAAAATGAAACCATACATTTTAACAATAAAGCCTAATAAAACCCCTATATTGACATGGCATCCACATAACCATCGGGAATTTCAAAGATAGAAGCATCCGGTTTCACTAATTTGAACTCTTTTGCCTCTGTCTGAGTTATGATCTTTCCCTTTTCTTCCGTCACAATTTTAAAGACAACCTTATAATCTCTGGATACAGTCGTCTTCGTTATTCGATTGGCGGCTTTCTTTTCGTAAGTATCACATACATATCCCAAACATTCTGTCCTGCCCTTCTTCTTGCCTAAATTTTTGAAATCCACCTTCTTTTGACCCCAATTCCAATCCTCATCCCTCATACGGTGGAGCGAATACAATTTGCTTGAAGGATATAGTGTGTACAGGGATTTACGTTCCTTGTGATAAAGCCCAATCTCCGAAACCTTGCCATCTTCTATGAGTTCAATACGCATTTTGGTATTGTTAAGAATATAACACCGTTCTTCCGAAGCAATTTGTTGTTTATCATCGGTATTTACATAGACTATGCAATAGCTATCCGGTGGCCCCGCAGACACTAAGAGACTAACAAATAATATACCCAGAAAAGCGAAGATCAGTAGAATTATGGATGTCCTCAAATCAATCAACCTCTTTCCCATTGATGTTATCGACGATCTATTCCCACATCGCTTAATATTCTATACAAATTCTCAATCTCCTGGAATGATCATACTAAAAAGAAAAACCCCCGAACCATTATCGTTTCGGGGATTTCTACGTTTTGCTTTTCTGTCTTACGCCTTCGCTACAGTACGCTCGGTGTAGACGCTGACCTTTTTATCAGTCCGTCCTTTGCGCTCAAAACAAACATATCCGTCGATCAGTGCAAAGAGGGTATCGTCTTTACCGATGCCCACGTTATTGCCGGGATGGAACTGAGTCCCCCGTTGACGAACGAGGATATTGCCGGCTTTCACTTCTTGACCGCCAAACCGTTTGACGCCAAGGCGCTGCGCTGCGCTGTCCCGGCCGTTTCGGGAGCTACCCATACCTTTTTTATGAGCAAAAAACTGAAGATCAAATCGAATCAAGGTTCGCACCTCCTTCGTTAAAAACCTCTATAAACTCGGGATATTCCACAGCCATTTCCACAAAACCCAGTCGCATTGTCTCCAAAATGATCTGGGCAACGCTAAATTGACTTTGAGTTATCCCATCCGGTAGTTTGTAAATAATCTGCGCTGTCTTGGGGTCGCTCACTGCTTCCTGGTCGATACCAGCCACTTCGTTTAAACCTGCCATAGCAGTAAAGGTAATTGCCGATATTCCTGCACAAACCAGGTCTTCACCTTTCGGTGCGAAACCCGCATGGCCTTCGACCCGAAACCCCGAAATATAACCCTCCGCATCCCGTCGGATCGTCACCCGTGTCATTTCACAATGGTTTCGACCAACAAACGGGTATATGGTTGACGATGACCATAGCGCTTGCGGATGTTCTTCTTGGCTTTGTAATGAAAAACCAAGATCTTCTTGCTCTTGCCTTGCTCAGTTACTTTGGCTTGAACCTTCGCGCCCTCCACTATGGGTTTACCGACTTGAAGGTCGCCTTCCCCACCGATCATCAACACTTTGTCCAACTCCACCACCTCGCCAACGGCTTGAGGCAGCTTCTCGACGGTGATGACTTGGCCGGGAGCCACACGGTATTGCTTACCGCCACACTCAACGATTGCATACATTCTCTATTTACACCTCCCCGTAAATACTCGCCGGACCAGGTACTCCATGAAGGAGGTTTTCAGACCCTTCCCGTGCGGTTGTCCACGGGCAAAAACCCGCACGATCAATATTATCAGAATGGGCAAAGACTGTCAAGAGAAAGGGCGGGCGTATCGGGCAGCGGCTTGACGAACGATATGAAAAGATTAATTAGCCTTGAATAGAAGCGACCTACGCCCGAAACCCGCAACCCGTTACCCGCAACTTTCTTTCTTCTCTTGCAATAATCGAATCTGTCCTGCCAACACCTTTCGATTATCCTCCCCCGCATCCAATCGGCCTTTGACGACAACAACTTCATCGTTGGTTAAGTCGCCAATGTTCTCATATAATTTGGGGAAAACCAAGACTTCAATGCTGCCTGTGGTATCCTCCAATCGAAACGTGGCCATCCCCTGCCCTGCTTTGGTCGTCATCCTTTTCCATGCCGCCACGACGCCGCCGACAATCACATCACGATCTGCAGCCTCTTCCAAAAGATCGGCCAAAGGAATAATGCCGTTCTTTTCAAAACTCTCTCTCCACGGATCCAAGGGATGCCCTGTCAGATATAGACCAAGATACTCCTTTTCCATCGCCAAAAGCGTCATCGGAGGAAACTCCTCCAACTCCGGCCAGTACTCATCCGCTTCCCCCAAAAACTCCGTCTCATCCAGGTCGAAGAAGGACATTTGGCCTCGAGCCGCCCCGGCCGGACGACGGGAACGTTCGCACGCATCTTCTAAGACTTCCAACATCTGCCGACGATTTTTGCCCGTCGAAGTAAAAGCGCCTGCTCGCACCATGCTCTCGATAACTCTCCGATTGAGGTGTCCCGAATCGATCCGATTGCAGAAATCATATAGTGAAACAAAACTATCCACATCACGCTGGGCAATGATCGAAGCAATAGCTCCTTCGCCTAGGTTTTTCACGGCCAATAGTCCAAACCGAATCCCCTTTCCATCCGGCTTGAACTGAGCGATGCTGTGGTTGACATCGGGCGGCAGGATGGTCAAGCCCATCCGGCGGCACTCCTCGCTATAAAGCGCTATTTTGTCGCTGGAACCCATCACGCTGGTTAAAAGCGCCGCCATAAACTCCCGGGGGAAATGGGCTTTGAGATACGCTGTTTCATAGACGATCCGTGCATATGCCGCAGAATGCGACTTATTAAAACCGTATCCAGCGAAGTATTCCATCAGGTCAAAGACTTCACCAGCTTTTTCAGCGGTCACTCCACTCTTTTGAGCCCCGTCAATAAACTTCTGGCGCATAGAAGCCAAAACCTCCGGCTTTTTCTTTCCCATCGCCCGACGGACCAGATCGGCTTCGCCCAATGAAAACCCGCCCATGATATTGCAGATCTGCATCACCTGCTCTTGATAGAGGATGATACCATACGTCTCTCGCAAGATATCTGCCAACAACGGGTGGGGATAGGTGACTTCGCGTTCGCCATGCCGGCGTTTGATAAAGTCCTCCGCCATACCGCTACCCAATGGTCCAGGACGGTAAAGCGCCACCAATGGAATGAGATCTTCAAAACCTCCGGGCCGAAGCTGCATCAACAATCGACGCATTCCTCTGCTCTCCAGTTGAAAAACGCCCAAGGTCTGTCCCTTTCTCAATAGATTAGCCGTCAATTCATCCTGTAATGGAATCTCGGCTAGTTTGAGATCGCAGCCTTCTTGGCGAATCAAAGTCAGCGCATCCCGGATCACCGTCAGCGTGCGCAGACCCAGAAAGTCCATCTTTAAAAGGCCGATCTGCTCAACATCCTCCATGGGATACTGGGTCGTTACTTCGCCCTCAGAGGAACACGCCAGGGGGACAAGCTCGGTGAGCGGTTGGGGAGAGATAACGACACCCGCCGCATGTGTCGATGCATGGCGCGGAAAACCTTCAACAGCCTGAGCAATATCTAAGAGGTTTTTCACCTTAGGATTCTCATTCCGAAGTTGTTTCAATTCGGGAGACGAATCGACGGCTTGCTCCAAAGTAATTCCCAGCTCTTGCGGGATTAATTTGGCCAAGCGGTCCACTTCGCCATAGGGGAGTCCCATCACGCGTCCCACATCACGGACGGCAGCCCGTGCCGCCATCGTGCCAAAGGTGATGATCTGAGCCACCCGATCATCGCCGTATTTCTCACGGACATAAGCGATGACTTCCTCGCGCCGTTCATAGCAGAAATCCATATCGATATCGGGCATGGTGATTCGTTCCGGGTTTAAAAACCGTTCGAAGAGCAGCCCGTAGCGCAAGGGATCCAATGTTGTGATTCCGAGAAGATACGCCACGATGCTACCCGCAGCCGAACCGCGTCCCGGGCCCACCATAATGCCCTGTTCCTTTGCAAATCGAATGAGATCCCATACCACCAAAAAATAGCCGGGGAAGCCCATTGTCTCAATGACTTGGAGCTCGTAATCCAAACGTTCACGAGCCGCCGTGCATTGAGGGCCATAGAACTCCGGCAACGCATCGTAACACAACCGTCGAAGATAAGCTTCCGGGCTACTTCTATCGGGAGTTTGATACGCGGGCAATAGATGCCGTCCAATATCGAGATGGAGATGACAACGTTCGGCAATGACCAATGTGTTTCGGACTGCTTCTTGTTTACCTTCGAATAAACGCTCCATTTCGATGCCGCTTTTAAGATAAAATTGATCCGTGGAGAATTTCATTCGTTCCGGATCATTTAGGGTCTTTCCGGTTTGAATACAGAGCAACGCATCGTGAACACTGGCATCCTCTCTACTTAAGTAGTGTACATCGTTCGTCGCCACCACCGGAATAGCGAGTTCCTTCCCCAAAGCAATCAACGCTTTATTGACCTTACGCTGCTCCTCCAGCCCTTGGTCCTGAAGTTCCAAGTAGTAGCGGTCGCCAAAGAGTTCCCGATACCATAACGCCGTCTCCCTGGCATTTTCCATCCGGTCCTGGAGTATAGCGGTGGCAACTTCTCCCGAGAGACAAGCCGATAGAGCAATTAGGCCCCGATGGTGAGCAACCAAAGCATCCCGGTCAATACGGGGACGGTAATAAAACCCCTCGGTCTGCGCTAAGGATACCAAGCGCAAGAGATTGGCATACCCCTCGCCATCTTGTGCTAAAAGCACAAGGTGAAATGGATTCTCGTCAATTCGAGGCGTCTTATCAAAACGGGTCCTGCGCGCCATATAGACCTCGCACCCAAGGATGGGTTTAACGCCGGCCTTCATCATTGTCTGATAAAATTTAAAGGCGCCATACATAACGCCATGATCTGTAATGGCCATGGACGGCATGTTCTGTTCCACGGCAGCCTTTGCCAAACGGCTTATGGCTGCGGCGCCGTCCAAGAGCGAGTATTGGGTATGAACATGAAGATGAACCATGGACATGAAAATCCCCCCGTTCATCATTTCGCGGAGGGCATCTCGAAAACCTGCAAGAATTTGTGGGTCGGAGAACCGCAGATCTCTATATTCTCAGTATGTTCTTGAACCAGGATAGGATTCGTGTCATGAAGCTATTTCGGGGAACATCATCAACAGCCACGAGCGGCGCCGTCTCCACCAGCTTTTCACCGACGAAGAGTTTAACCTCACCCAACTGTTGCAACCGAACGACAGGCGCTTCAACTCTATTCATAAGTTCGGTTTCCACTCGAACCTTACCCAGATCATCGGTGGGGATCACTGTTTTCAAATCTTTCGCTGGAATTGCCGCCACCGAATCCACTATCCCTGTCCGAACCGGTACTATCTCACGGAACTTCGCCTCGTTCAACGATACCATTCGAAAATGTGCAAAACCATATTCCATCATGTTTTGGCAGTCCTCATACATGGTTTTGCTGTTTAAGACGACTGCCACTAAACGTCGTCCATTTTTGCTGGCAGAAGCAACGAGGCATCGTCCCGCCTGTCGTGTATAACCGGTCTTGACCCCATCAGCATACCGGTAACGCCAGAGAAGTTTATTATGGTTGAAGATGCGCCGTTCATTCTGTAATTCATTTTCGGGCAGATTATAGGATTTGGTCTGGACGATCTCGGAGAACTTCTTATTATTCAAAGCATAACGGGTCAGCAGCGCCAGATCATAGGCTGTGGTATAGTGCTGTTCATCCGGCAAGCCGCTGGCATTGGTAAAATTCGTGTTGAACGCGCCCAATTGCCGAGCTCTTTCCGTCATTCGACGCGCAAATTCCCTTTCTGAGCCAGCCAGACTCTCGGCTATCGCTCTTGCCGCATCATTCCCCGAACTCAACATAATTCCATAGAGCAAATCCTCCAATCGCTTCTCTTCGCCGGTCCGAAGATAGAGTGACGAACCTTCGGCGTTTGCTGCCGTCGGACTAACCTTTACCATCTGATTGGGATTTCCTTCCTCCAGCGCCACCAACCCCGTGATGATCTTGGTGGTACTTGCAGGCGGACTCTTAAGATTTGGATTCTTGGCAAAAAGTACTTCTCCAGTCTGTATATCCATCAAAACTGCAGCGCTGGCGCTAATCTCCGGTTGTTGATTGGCCATGACTTGTCGTTCAGTTAACACAACAAGTCCAACGCTGAAGACTGCAATGAACATCGTTAATCTCCAGTACGGTTGCTTTTGCACAATAGACCCCCTCTCTTCCCGAGACCACTGAAAAAGCCTTATTTATGGGATTGATCCATAATATATAGTGATTAGCTACTATTAAACTATCAAAACAGTATTGTGGATCAATCTTAACGTCTCAAGTTTTTCAGTGGACTCCTCTTCCCGCATTATTTTCTCTGTTCAAACATGGGTTCCTGTAGGGAATGAATGATTCGAGATACCATAACCCGGTTAATGGATTATGCCCAAGTCAGCATGGGTTTTCTTCATAACTTGTCGATTCTTCAATACCTCTTTTGGGCTTAAGTAAGCCCGAAATTGCTGAAGATAGTTTAACAATATGGCTCCTTCAGTTTTTGGCATCGCTAAAATTATGGCTTCCGCTTGATTTATATATCCCTTGATCTGACCAACCGTCGAAAGGTAACCGTTGGTTGCCGCCAATCGTTCTCGAAGACGTTTTGAATCTCCCGCCTTGATATGTCGATCTTTTGAAATGCGCTTTAAAATCTTCTCCCCCGAAGCATCCCGTTTCGCTAATTCAAGTAGAGGAAGGCTATAGATCCCCTGCTTTAAATCGCCCTCGTCGGTAATATCCTCCAGGTCGTCCACCAATTGATACGCCATTCCCAATGCGAGTCCAAGACGGTAACACTTTCGATTCTGCATAGATGACCTATGCGCTGCCAGACTGCCAAGAAAGGCAGATAATCCAAAGAAGCGCGCTGTTTTTAGTCTGACTCGCCGAAGATATTGATGAATTGGTAAATCCCAATGGAAGGCATGATATTGCTGCTCCAATTCGGCTTTAACCATTCCCAGAACCAGTCTTCGCATGAGTGGAGTTGCCTGTGCAATACCAGAATGATACATTTCGCAAAAGGCTTCAGCGAAAAGATAATCCCCGCATAGCAATGCTGCCGGTCCTCCCCGACACTGCCAAAGGGAGTCTCCCCCACGCCGAAGAATGGTCTCATCAATGAGATCATCATGGATTAAGCTGGCAAGGTGTAATAATTCCAATCCAAGCGCGATCTTAAGGGCTGCTGTCGAAGCTTCTTCCGTCGACATGGCGGCGAAAAAGAGGCGGGAACGAAGCAGTTTTCCCGGGTGGCTTCTCATCGGAAGCAGGAGTTTATTTAATAGACCGGAAGGCGACAACCTCTTCAACAACATACGACGGACCCATTCTTCGTCCGTCTTCGAGTGTAAGCTCATATCGTCCCACCTTCTCTAGGGTCAATTTATCAAAAACCCAATCATGAGCAGTACTGTAAAGGCACTGAAAAGCGATATCATCTTTCCGTTAACTCGACAGTTACCTTCACGTATACTTCGAATCCCTTTCCATATTCCAACGGCCAAAGGGAGGGTCAGAAGGACTGTCCATGTTGTCAGCGGCAACGTGCGACTTAAGCCGCCTCCAACGATGATTAAATAGGCTAAAACTAAAAGTATATGAACTAATCTTTCAAATACCTTATCTTCCATTCGAACCGCCCAGTTTTCTTTGGCAGTCATGGCATCTGCTTTTTTATCAGGAATCTCATTAAGGCATAGAATGGTCATGACAAGAAGCCCAATGGCTCCTCCTGCCAAAAGAGGCGCGGGCGCAAGAGCGCCGGTTTGAATCAAATAGACTCCACCCGTCAATAATGGGCCAAAGGCTAGCCCAACAGCGATTTCTCCCCATCCTCTACCCGCCAAACGGAGGGGTGGCGCCGAATAACTCCACGCGGCAAAGCCGCCGCTTAGTAAGAATAGAATCGCCAAAGGCTGCGTTACCAAAGAGATCCAAAGAAGAATGATAGTGCTGATCACAGAGATAATAATCGCCGCCTGACGCATGGTCTGTGCTGTGAGATAGCCTTCTTGAATAACGCGGCTTCCTCCTGAAAATGGCGTTGGAACTGTCAGACGATCGGTTCCAAAACATTCATCACAATAATCATTCCATATATTGGATCCTGCATGAAGTCCAAGGACGGCGATGAGCGTTCCAAACAAAAAACCGGGCCGCAAATTACCTGCCGTATGGGCTGCAAATCCTCCAACCAGGACAGGAAAGAGGGATATCGGAAACAACTTGGCGCGGGACGCTTTAAGCCAAAGTCTTAATTGTCCCATATTCTCACCTCCCGAATCGGCGAACCGTCTGAGTCCATTCAATATTTGTGTTTAAATCGATCCTTAGCTGAGGAAAGATTTCATCCCAATTCACCGTTGCCCAGTACCTTGGATATAGACCTCGAACCCATCGCCCATATCCAATGATGTCGGCATTCAACTCTTGCGCTCGCTCAAGAGCAGCTCGTGCCTCATTATTTACGATGCGGCTTACTGTAGTTTGCAAAGGATCAACCAATCGTTCATTGGGGGATTGGGGGCCAGTAAATTCGATGGTTTCATACCCGCCCTGGATTTTGGAGAGAATCTGCAGTTGTTCACCTTGTAAAACCACCCGATGGTTGGAACTGGCTTTGCGGACTCGAACACTGATTCGTTCTCCGGGTCGACCCGGTGAAGGCACGATATAACGCCCGCGATTGAATTCATTGACAAGAATGGAATACCCCCTTGTTTCCCGCGGGGTCAGCCATCCCACCATCCGACCGTTCCGAAAGACGGCTGCTCCACCCGATACGACAATATTCCCTTTCTTAAAGACTCTCGGCAAGACCGGTTCGATTCCTTCGTCCGCTTCAATCACGAGATACTTTCCGAGATCGGTATGGATATCCAACGAGCTGCCCGCTTGTTCCGAAAGGACATTGAAGATAAATGCCGATGCACTTTGCTCAAGCGGCGGCTCGATATCGAGCATTTCTCCCGCATTACCCTGTACCACGGCCAGTTGAGCCACACGTTGCATCCGAAAATCTCGTTTAAAGTAGTCTAATACAACCTCAATACCCTGGGTTCGTGCTAGTTCCTCGCCAAAGAGAAGAATACGGGTATGACCGATAAATATATCCCGATCAACCTCCCTTTGAAGCTGAGTTAGTGCTTCAGCCACTGTGTTGGATGTAATTTTAAGCGTCTCAAAGGTTTTTCCCTCTCCTCCCGCTTCAGGTTGCATCTTAGCCGGCACTGGGAACTGGGCCGTTATCGTAAAGCCATCTTGACCATTCTCTGCCTCATCAAAAGCGATGGCGACCATAAAGGCGCGCTGATCTAAATCCCTTGAACCAAAACATCCAGCACATAACAGAATGAGTAGAATTGCGCCCCATAAACCCACCGTTCTCATGGCGTTCCCTCCCTCTTTTGAGGACGCCATAGGTATGCAAACCAGAGGAGCAACGGATATAGCAGACTTATTCCCACTCCGATATAACCCAGGCTGTTGGCAAGGCGGTTCCATTCGAAATAGTTGGTCAACGCGCCGGATAAATAATAGAACAAAACGGCTAGTCCCCAAATCAACCATGATGTGCTCTTCCGAAGCTTGAGCAACCGAACAAGACCCACAACACCGAAGAAGAATGATGCGGCCGCCGTGGTATACAATGCCGGAATCCAAGCGAGAATCAAGACCAGATCTAATCGTTCAAGGAATATACCCGGAAAATTAACGGACTTGGCCAGTTCCAATGCGGGCCATCCTTGGTTCACCGTTTCACGGACGCCAAAGACGCCAATTACCGTCAGCGTGAAAAAACTATATAAGAGCGTGATAAAGACCAATGAGCGGACGGTCGGTTTGACCATCTTCTTCGCATCACGAAGAAATGGCGCCAGATAAAAGAGGATGGGATAACCAAAAAAAGCAAGTCCGGGACCGAAAAAGATCTCGGGGTGTTTTAGATCAAAATCCTCCAGATAAAAAAAGGGCAGGAGATGTATCTTGTTAAAGTTTTGCCACCCCATCAAAACGACGGCAGCGCCAATCACAATCGAAGTCACAATCAATATCTCATTGACTTGTACAAAGGTATCCAGGCCTTTGGCAACGGCGTAAACTACCGTCAGCAGGAAGAATCCGGTTATAAACCAGGACGGCGCGTGCGGTAAAATGGCAATATTGGTGATCTCCACCATAAGGCGGGTCTCAAAAGGAACCATAACCAAAAAAATTAAAATCAAAATGATATTAAGCGCAATCCCCAGCGGCTTACCTAAAAGCCGAGGAGCAAACTCCGCCAGGGTTTCATCGGGAAATTTCTGAACCAACCGGGCCGTTAGCCAACCTCCGCCAATAAAGATCAATCCAAATACGATCAGCATATACCAACCCGCTGTAGCGAAGGCTCTTGCCGTAACACTTGGAAGAGTTAGGATTGTGCCTCCAACGGTATACCCCAACAGGAGTCGGCCGATCTGCTTATCGTTTATCCTCTCACTCATGATCGTTGCCCTCCTTTATCATCCTGACGGGAAGGCGGAGAAAAGAGCTGATTCCACCAATTATTCTCTTTCGTTCTCTGACGCCTCTTATCCACCGGCTGATACATACCGGGTCTTTGATTCATCGCCCACCACGGCACTCGGAAGAATGTATCCTTCACATCCATGGGACGATACGGTGTTATCGGAGCGAGATAGGGTATACCGAAGGATTTGATGGACGCTAGGTGAACAATGATGAGTATGGAGGCCATGGATAACCCAAAGAGCCCCCCAACGATAGCAATGAGCATCAAAGGAAACCGCAAAATCCGAGTGGCAATCGCCACCGAATAACTTGGGGCAGTAAACGAACTAATGGCGGTCAATGCAACGACGATGGTGATAATCGGTGAGATAAGCCCGGCACGAACCGCTGCATCTCCTAGAATGAACCCGCCGACGATGCCAAGGGTTTGTCCGAGGGGACCTGGCAAGCGAGCCGACGCTTCACGGATAACCTCGATGGCCACTTCCATAAGCAGCGCCTCAAAAAACACGGGAAACGGAACACCCTCACGCGTTCCGGCAATCGCCACCGCAAGCTTAAAGGGGATCAATTCGGGACTATGCGCGGCTAACGCAATGTAAAATGCCGGAAGAAACAGAGAAAAGCCGAATGCGAGAAATCGAACGAAGCGAAGGAGCGATGCCAAAGGCCACCGATGATAATAATCCTCCGCTGCATAATAAAGCTGCCAGAAGGTCACGGGTACCATCATAACAAATGGTGTGTTGTCGGTCACAATGGCAACACGTCCTTCCAATAGACCCGCAGCCACACGATCCGCCCGTTCCGTGGTTTGCACCGTCGGAAAGACCGAAAAGATGGAGTCTTCGATATGCTCTTCCAGATACGCGCTTTCCAAAACACCGTCGATCTCGATCCCTTCGAGACGTTCTCTGACCTCATCGATGATGCGTGGGTTCGCAACGCCTTCAATATACGCAAGAGAGAGATCGGTCTGGGAACGTTTTCCCACCCGTAAGTTCTTCACGCGAAAGCTGGGATCCCGGATCCATCGGCGAATCTGCGCCGTATTATTCTTCATAATCTCGTTGAAACCGACGCGCGGGCCACGAACTGCCGTCTCTGTAACGGGCTCTTCAATGCCGCGATGAGCCCATCCCCGCGTATTGGCGAGAATCACTTCATCGTAGCCATCGAAGATAATGGCGGATTCACCGGAGAGAACCGCAGTTATAAGCTCCGGAAATACCGAAACGATCTTCACCTCATTGATGGTGAGGAGACGATCACGGATCGTACGGATAAACTCTTCACGGGGAATATTCTTTGTCCATTCAGCCTTTGGCGGAGCATCCTTGGTCAATGCTTCAAGGATATACTCATTGATGATCTCCTTGTCCGCTAATCCATCGACAAACACGACGGAGAACGGGATCACCTCTTCAAGTTGAAGATTGTACTCCCGGAAAACCACATCATCTGATTGGCCAATCGTTTCTTTAAGATGCTTTATATTGATCTCCAACTCCGAAGAAAGGGTCTGCCAAGCCTCCTTCGGTTTATCCAAATCTTTTTCGGATCGGTTTTTCCGAAGTATATCCTGAACGCGCTGAGGTTTTTTAAAGAGTTTACGCAATATCCGTCACCCCCGTGTTCAATGCCTTGGACCGACCAGGCTAAACAGAAACAGCCTCTTTCTTCTGAACGGAACCGGGCGTGCTCTGCCACCGCCCGCAACGGTCTCCCCAACATCCCACCGTCGAACCGTCGATCTTGAGAAAGACAACTTCACACCGATTGGCGCAGTGAACACACTCAAGACTCTCGCACTGTATGTTTTGTTCAGTCAAGCCAAAGCCACGAAAGTTCGTCTTTGCGCTCTTTGCTCCCATTATTTCCTTGGCCAATAACCCCGCTCCCACAGCTCCCATAACATCATAATGTTCCGGTACGATCACAGGGTGTCCCAAAGCCTCTTCAAATGCTTTTCGAATCCCCATGTTTGCAGCAACGCCGCCTTGAAAGACGAAAGACGGTAGAAGCTCTTTCCCTTTGGCTAAGTTATTGAGAAAATTTCTGACTAAAGCGGCGCAAAGACCAGCAACGATCTCCGGCAAACCATGGCCCATCTGCTGTTTGTGTATCATATCCGACTCCGCAAAGACCGAACATCGTCCTGCAATTCGCACAGGCGCGCTGGCTCGAAGGGCTAATTCCCCAAGTTCACTAATGGGCAACTTCAACCGATCCGCTTGTTGGTCAAGAAAAGAACCGGTACCGGCTGCACAGACCGTATTCATGGAAAAATCCACGGCAATGCCCTGTCGCATCAAGATGAGCTTCGAATCCTGACCCCCGATCTCCAGGATAGTCTGGACATCGGGATGATAATGCGCAGCTGCTACAGCATGAGCAGTGATCTCGTTCTTAACAACATCTCCGCCAATGGCTTTGGCAATCAATTGACGACCCGAGCCCGTAACGCCTACCCCTAAGATCTCCAGGTCATAATCCTCTTTCAATTGTTCCAAGCCCTGTTGAACCGAACCCAAGGGATTGCCATTGGAACGAAGATAGATTTTATGGACTAAAACTCCTCCTGGGTTTAGTGCCACGAGATTCGTGCTTACAGAACCTACATCCACACCAAGCCATACTCTGTCCATCATTCACGGTACCCCCGCATTCTGCAATCATGCAATTTCTTCTATTGCAACGCATAACGCGGTTCGAAACGGGTGGTCGTCCTTCGTTCGGCTCGCTGCATTGCATATTTACTTCCCTCGACGGCTCGTCTCCGGTGGATCAGATCAACAAATGCCTCTAGGCGGGTACGCACTCCCGCTTCTCCCGCATGCTCATCAATGACCAGACTAAGTACGGGCAATCCAAAGTCTCTACTGATTTCCGGGAGAATACTCTGAGCTACCAACTCGGGCATACATGTGAAAGGAAGAATCTGGATGATTCCATCCTCGTGATGCGTTCCAGCCTCGACTGTTTCCGCCACTGTATGTTGGCCATGACCTCCCACAAAACACCTCAAGTAATCCTCGGCCTGTGAGGCCATGTGTTGAATTTTAACGCGGTTAAACCCTCTCAATAGGTTATCTCGAACCCAGTTACTGATATTGATCTCACGTAGGACTTCTACCCCCATGCCGCCTAGGATATCTTCCACATGGAAGTTGACCTCCGGCTCCAAAACCATATATATTTCCCCACAAATTCGAATGCGAAGCGGTGTTTCTTCCCGAGGGAACGCCATGGATTCCGCCTCAGCGCGTATCATCTCTTGAAACGCTGTGAGCACCTTTATCTCCGTGGCATTTGCAATTTGCCGCCGCCAACGGCGACGCATGGCCAAAGCTGAACCGGGCGTCTTTTCACGTGGCATGAGCCAATGGACGATCTCTGTCAAATGGTCTAAGCACTTAATCTTTTCCCATGCCAATCGAATTGCGCCGGGTAACCGGATCGTGCCCCGCATGCCAAGGATCTTTCCTAATTCAAGATAGAAAGGCGATCCTTCACTCTTTGGAGGTTCGAGAATCACAAAATCCACATGATGCCCAAGCCCCCAAAGAATCTCCCGTTGAACCTCGGCATAATGGCCAAAACGACATGGCCCGCATCCCCCCGCCATCAAGATCCCATCGGCGCCAGCTTGTATAGCTTGAAGGTAATTACCAAGGTTAATTTTGAACGGATAACAAATAAACTCCGGAGAATGTTGGGTTCCCAGTAGTATGGTTTCTTGGTTGATGGGCGGAGGCGGAACCGCCTCAATACCCACCTCGTTTAGTAGAGTTTCCATAGGTATCTGAAGATCTCCCATATGAGGAAAGGTCAACCGCAACTACTCTTCCTCCTCGCCAACATATCAAGGAACGCCTCGAGGCGAGTGGCCATTCCTGCTTCACCCGTATGTTCATCGAGATTCATATGGAGCAGTGGCACTCCAAGATCATGCATCCGTCGCTCAACGATCTCACCAACGATGGAATCCGGGCCACAAGCAAAAGCTGACAGATGAATGACGCCATCGATCTTTTGTTCCGCATAATATAACGCCGCACCGAGCGCTCGACGCCCAAGCGTCCAAAAGAGCGGTTTGCTCAATCCTCCGATCGGAGCATTGAGATAGTTGTCTGGAACAGATTCGGGCATTAACAAGCGAACCCCAAAATCTTTAAGCCGTCGTCTGATTCCCAAATTGATTCCATCATCATATAAGCAATAGGGGTGAGCGACCAACCCCACCGTCAAGTCGGTGTTTTCATTGGGGATATGAGCTAAACTCTTCCAATGGTTTGAAAAACAGTCCGCAGCGCTCTTTAAAGCTCGCTTGAGATTGGGTCGCGCAACGATCATTTTAAGCTCAGGCGGAACGGATTGAACCGACCAAAAATTGCGTTGATGCTCCGAATGCCACACCCATAGAGGAATATTCCTGGGAATAATCGTTCGAACCATATCGGGTACGCCCATAAATTTGGGGCATATAAAACACTTGGGTTCAACCCGAACAAGGTGGGGTATCCATAACGCGTCAACTTTTTCCGTTTCGACCAAATCCCGAACATGACCGAGAAAGACCTTGACCGGCAGGCAAACTTCATCTTGAGCCGTCCGAACACCCAATTCCAATTGGCGTTTCCCTGTCTTTTGGGAAATTACCGGCGTATGTCCACATTCTTTGATGAAACACTCCCATGCGGGTCCATACCAGAAATACATCAAAGCACGGGGTATACCGATCCTCAATCCAATACCCCCCCCTCCTTACAAAGACATTATCTGCATTTATAAACCATTTGCTTTCAAGATCTCTTGAACAGCCATGGTCGTAATACGCGCTCCATCTTCAAATGCGTCCGCGTCATCCATCTTGCCAAGGTCGCCAATGCCAACGACCAGGGGAACGTCGAGACGATTTAAAACATCAACCGTATCCCCCTCAACTTTCACATGGCCCTGCTCTTCCGCAACGCCATCCTTATCGACCGGTCCATGTATGACTTGTGCATCACGGGTAATGGAAAAATCCACCGGAACCCCCTCGACCTTTGTCGTATTGGAGGCAACAGCCAATACGCCCAACACTTCTAAGCGATCATCCCGAACCAAATATTCAAGGACATTCTCGCCTGCCCCTTTGCTGCGCTTGCCGCAATCATCAACCATCACAAAGACGGGTTCTTTCGGAGCCTCTAAGATCATCTGTGAAAGTTCTTCTCCGTTGATGGGTGTGGGGTTTCCTGCGGAAGCGGAGATCGTCCGTCCCCCAACGGAACTGGCTGCTTTCTCCACGACAGCCTTAGCTGTTCGATCGCCGTCCGTTACGATGATTATCCTCTTTTTCTCCATAGTTCTCTTGAGCCACCTCCAGTACGCTTTGGACAAGTCTCCGTATTCGTGGCAGAGAGCGACAGATACCCCATGCAACCAGTGGTCTTCCAACGGAGATCCAATGAAATTGCCTGGAAAGTGTCCCCCCGATTCGAGAGGCGATTCCAATGGATGTTAATGCATCGACCAGGAATATCTGGTCGGAGGCGCCGAAGAATTGAAGAGCGCTCTCCATCGTTTGTACACAATATCGAGTCAAAGCACCCATTCCCATGATATAAATGGAATTACCCGCGGCATCCTCTCCCATATGATAAGGAACGCCCAGGTCATCTTCTCCAGCTTGATCAAACAAAGGCAATTGGATAATATCTTTGGGGTGAATTTCGCCTTCCATTGGAAGATTTCCTAAGTGGAGATGGGCTGCTGTAACAGAGGAGTGCGCTCTACCGTAACAATGGTAGATAATCTTCACTGTTCATGGATCCCCCTCTGTTTCTTTTACCTTCATCACAAGGGGCATATAATAGCGCTCCAACCACTTTTCCCGTGGTTTTCCTCCCTCCATTGGCGGAAGGGGGATTTTCCCACAGGGGCATAGGATGATCTGGTTTGAGATGGTGGTTAAATCTAATGTCGCACGTAGCACCTTTGGAACCATCTTCTCCGTCTTGCCCGTCAATGGCAGCAGATAGACCTCCCAATCGCAATAGCGACCGGCAAATAGCAGTCGACCTTGATCCTGCCCGGAAAACCCATATCGATACGGGATCCGATTCCACTCCAGTGAAGAAGGATGTCGATCCATCGGCAATAAACGAAGATGAATGGCTGCAGTAATTTGTGGCGCATGGCTTTTGCCTATCGAATAATAAATAACCCGCATCCATCACTCTCCCTTGTCATTGTTTTCCGGGTTGTCATTATTCTCCTCAGATTTTGTCTCTTCAGGCGCCAACGCACCGGTAAATTCATCCTTGATATTGCCGCCAAACCGTTTCAGACCCGCCCCTCCCTTATTGATGAGAAGAAAGGCAATTACGCCGGCGGCTGCAATGCCAAGGATCCAGAGGAGTGATCGGGTAGCTCCCCTCTCCATTCGCCCTCCGGCCGCACCTCGTCCTCGATTGTACAACACCTCTTGGGCCGCCGCAGCAAAGATCGCGGCGCCGCGTTCTGCAGCTTGACGGCTATTGGTATGAGCCCCGACCTCCAACAGAATTAAACGGGGAGCTAAATCCTGGTTGTATTTGCCTCGCCCATAAAAGATCCCCTTGACGAATCCAGGATACTTTTTATCGACTGTAGCCTTGATCTGCTTTGCAAACGCATCGCTGGCGGCACGGTTCGGATTTTGTCTGCCGACGACGAGTTGAACTTTGGTTACTTCAGTATTGTTGATCTGATCCGCATATTCTTCCCGAGGAACCGCATCGCGATGCACATCGATCAACGCAAGAGGACGCCGTTTCAATAGATTAGCGGCCGTTCTTCGCGAACGATCATAGGCCATGGCATCATGGGGATCATGGGGTGTCCGATCATGAATGGTCGGTACTCCCAACTGGCGAAATTTCGAGGCCATCGCTTCCCCTACTTGATAGATGCCGCCATTTGCTTTGATACTGGAACGTCCGTCGGTGGGAACATAGGACTCATCGGTATGAGTATGATAGATCGCGATGGGACGGCGGTTATTGGCCTGCACTCGCTTTTCGCCGGCCAGAAAACCCTTGAACAGCGATCCCCACACCGATTCCGACTGAATGACACTGGCGCTCTCCTGACGGACAAAACGAACCATCGCTTGATCTCCTTCGATGCGGTCAACACGGTAAAGACGATTGTCCGAGGACAGATACTCATCGCCCACGTGGATCTTATGCGATGTCCGACAGATCACCCGTCCTTCCGATGTGACCATGGTATAGTAACCGTCTATTCGCTCTTCTTCCGCATGAACCATTGGAACCATTACAAGTATTGCCACTAGAAAGACGATCCAGCGTTGAATATTCTTCATCCCTCGTCACCCCCCCCATTCCGCTTAGTATGATCGTCTAATCCCGGTGGATAGTCCCGGTCAGTTGCAGCGCCGCCCTGTAAACGTTCACGCGACTCACCGATGATCTCGGCCAACAGGACGCCGATGATCGCTGCGATAATGATCGAATCAAAGATGCCTCCTCCTCCAATACGGGTGGGAGAAGGAATGCGCCGAGCAAAGGTCTCGATAACATGCCCCATATCCGCCAAGATTACACCAACAACCCCTCCGATAAAAGCCAATCGCCGGGAACGTCCCACCAGATAGGCAATGACACCAGCAAGAATTCCCCACAGATACTGGGGATCTAAAAATCCCACATCGGTATCGAAATCATAAACCTTTGTCACGCCAAAGAGAACCAATCCCACAACGATGGACGTAACGATTCCCCGTACACGCTCCTTGGTGGTTCCGGCCCGAGCCAATACATAGATAGCTAATCCCAAAGGAATAATGGCTCCACCGAGATTCAAAGAAACAGCAGGAGTTCCCCGATAAAGGGGAATATCAATGAAACTCCCCGCTACCATAGCAGCAATGACAATCAACGCTTGTTTGTCGTTGAGATAAAGACGATCCAAAACTTGTTCGGCGAGACCGAATAGGATGGCTAAAGTAGCAAGAACCAGGAGAATGATCCCTATGCTCATAACAATACCTCCTTAAGCATCTCACGAATAAGTTTCCCCATGCCCGTCGGCGGTATGCACTATTTGGTGGATGAAGGCGCTATTTGTTACCATCTATCGTGAATATCCCGTGACACTTGTCCATGGATATGCTAAATTATAATTGATTGTTAGGAATTTATTGGAGGTATATGATGCAAGAGTTATTCGCTGGTTTTCTCCATTTCGGTTGGGGAAACCTCATTATGCTTACCATCGGAGGCAGCTTAATCTATTTAGCGATCGCAAAAGATTACGAACCCGTGTTATTGCTGCCCATCGGATTCGGAGCCATCCTCGCCAATATCCCTCTATCCGGGGCTATCGGACCGGAGGGCGCACTGACGATACTCTTTAATGCGGGAATCGCAACCGAACTCTTTCCGCTTCTTATCTTTGTTGCCGTCGGCGCCATGATCGACTTCGGACCCTTACTGCAAAACCCAGCAATGCTCTTCTTTGGAGCAGCAGCCCAATTTGGCATCTTTGCCACAATGATGTTGGCCATCTTTCTCGGTTTTGATCTCAAAGCTGCCGCCTCCATCGGGATTATCGGCGCTGCGGATGGGCCCACAGCAATCTATGTCGCGAATCGATTTGCCAAGGATTTGATCGGACCCATCACCGTGGCGGCATACTCCTACATGGCATTGGTCCCCATCATTCAACCTCCGGTGATCCGAGCGTTAACTACACGTAAAGAGCGTTTGATCCGAATGACGCCTCGGCCTGCAGCAGAGATACCGCGCGTTGTCCGTATTCTCTTTCCCGTCGTTGTGACAGTCTTCGCCGGCCTTATTGCCAAAGAGAGTGTCGCCCTGGTGGGTTTCCTGATGTTCGGCAATCTGATCCGCGAATGCGGCGTCTTGGAACGACTCTCCAATGCAGCCCAGAAAGAATTGGCCAATCTTGTCACGCTGTTGTTGGGTATCACCATTGGCTCTACCATGGTGGCGGAGAGCTTTCTTCAACCCGCTACTCTGATGATTATGGGAATGGGCTTGCTTGCCTTTGTCTTTGATACAGCAGGTGGCGTGCTCTTCGCTAAACTTCTCAATCCATTCCTCAAGGAGAAGATCAACCCCATGGTGGGCGCAGCCGGTATCTCCGCCTTTCCCATGTCGGCGCGGGTGATTCAACGAATGGCACAGAAGGAAGATCCCACCAACTTCGTATTGATGCAATCCGTCAGCGCAAACGTGGCGGGCCAGGTCGGCTCCATCATCGCCGGGGGACTTATTCTAGCCCTGGTTCCGCTGGCACTTCGTTAGGAGGTTTTGCGATGAATAACCCCACTATCTTTCAAGGATTGGACGTGGCATGGAAGGGTTTGGCCGGCGTCTTCCTAGTACTAATCGTTTTATTCGTCCTCATCAAGCTCATGTTGGCCGTCTTTAAAAGCACGAAGAAGTAACCGACCTTACTTCGTTTACAATATCAAAGGCCCGTAAAACAAGAGGCTGTATCAAGACAGCCTCTTTCCGCTTAGAATAGGTAGACAAACAGAATTGACCATGTCCCCTCTCCGTGCCGGAGAGGGGAACGGGGTGAGGTTCACTCCCAGAATCACCTAAAACCAACGCTCCTCTCCCTATTCCTAAAACAAAAAAGAGACTGCAATTCAACAGTCTCTTTTTGGCAAGGAGTATTATTTCTTCTCAAACAGCTCCGCCAAGCTGGAGCCGAATGTTCCCGATTCCTGATTCTTCAGATAAGCCCGGACTTCTTCATCCTCGGATGGTCCCTTTGTCCCTCCAGTTTCATGGTCTGCTGCCTCCACCACCGGAGCGGGAGTCAACGCCTTTAGACTGAGACCGATCTTTCGGTTGGCGGGATCCATGGAAAGGATCTTAACCTTAATTTTCTCGCCTTCTTTGACGACATCCTTGACGGTCTTAACGCGTTCATGAGCCAATTGCGAGATATGAATCAAGCCATCGATACCCTCAGCCAGTTGAACAAAGGCGCCGAAATCCGTGATTCTCGCCACTGTTCCTTCGACGATGTCACCTTCGTGGAAACGGGTTGCCGCTTCTTCCCAAGGGTGAGGGCGCAACGCTTTGATCGATAACGATATGCGTTTCGCAGCAGGTTCCAATTTAATAACGACAACTTCCACCGTATCCCCGACGCTTACGACGTCTTCGGGACGGCGTGTGCGTTCCCAGGTCATCTCAGACAGATGGATCAATCCTTCGATACCATGACCGATATCAACAAAGGCTCCAAACGGTACGATACGGGTAACCGTTCCCTTCAGACGTTGTCCCTCGGACAGTTCGGCGAAGGCCTTTTCTTCGGCCATCCTTCGCTCTTCTTCTAAGAGAGCCCGGCGGGAAAGAACCAGCCGTTTCTTCTCCGGTTCTAATTCAGTAACTCGGCAGGTTAGATTCTGTCCAACAAACTCGTTGAGATCCTTCGTAAATCCCAAACTCACTTGGGAAGCGGGAAGAAAGCCCCGTAATCCATGGACATTAAGCTCCAAACCGCCTTTGATGGCACGGACGACTTCTCCGCTGATCGTTCCTCCCTGTTGAAGACTGTCGGCTAAATTTTCCCAGATCTTCTCCTGATCAGCACGGCGTTTGGATAGGACAAACGGCTCGTCCTGGTCTTTTGAACGCATGACCATGACGTGGATCTCATCGCCGACCTTAACAACCTCTTTGGCAGAGGCCATTGATGAGCTGCTAAGCTCCTCCACAGGAACTATAAAATCCGACTTCCAACCGATATTGACGAAAGCACCGTCATCCCGAACATTGACGACCAATGCCTTTAGGATCATTCCTTCCTCCAACCTTCTGGGCACAGCGCCCAAGAGAGCAGCAAAATCCTCTTCCATGGTCTCCTCCGTTTCGGTGACGATCTCTTCTTGTTCTTTCAGCAATTCCTTCTCCACTTTACCTTCCCTACCTTCCGAACGTTCTTTGAGCCAATGTACAACTTCAGCAATTTGGTCCGCTGGAGTCGAAGCTCCGGCAGTTACCGCCACATTACTTGCTTCATCAAACCATTCCTCCCGAAGTTCATCGGGGGATTCAATCAAATATGTTGCCACACCCTGTTCTTGGCCGATCTCCGCTAAACGTTGGGTATTGGCGGAATCGCGGCCGCCGATGACCAAGAGAACTTCCGCTTCACGGGCCAACTCCCTGACTTCCTGCTGACGCTGGACCGTAGCCAAACAGATTGTATTATGGACCTTTAGCTCTCGACAATGGGGTAAGAGAGCCTGAATCACACGCTGAAAACCCTCCATGGATTGGGTTGTCTGAGAGACAACCCCAACACGATGCGTCAATCGTTCAAAGGGGATCGTCGATATCTCAGCAGGAGAAATCACCACCGCATCGTTCTCCAGCCATTCCGCAACCGCTCGCACCTCTGCATGGTTTGCATCCCCAACCACCACGACACTATAACCTTCATTACGCAACGCGACGGCCAGATCTTGTTCCAATCGGACAAAGGGGCAGGTAGCGTCCACCACCTGCAATCCTTGGCGTTCAGCATCTTTGAATAGTTTCGGTCCAGCTCCATGAGAGCGAACAATGATCGTACCTTGGCTGAACCCGGAGATATTCTCGATGACATCAACTCCTGAAGTACGAAGCTCTGCAACTTTTCGAGGATTATGAATCAATGGACCCACGGTGGCCACCGCGCCATCACCATCTTTACGGGTCTTCTCCGCCAGCTCGATTGCGCGTTGAACACCGAAACAACAGCCCGCTTTTTTACCGACGCGTACATTCATTGAGTTATCGCTCCTGATTCTGAAATGTCCCGGGTTGAACTCTTCCCTTCGCTTTTAGGTATATTTTTCCACAGTTCCTCCATATGCCTCTGAATATGGGAAGTAGCATTCTTGGTCTTCTCCTTCTCAGAATCACCCGCGATCTTCTCGGGGAGGTCAAAAGCCTCGCCGACGTATACATTGATCTTTGGCAATCGGCAGAGCGTTATTCGGTGCGAGCCTTCGACAATCACCGGTAGAATACGGCATTTTGAACGCATCGCCAAGAGGGCGGCTCCAGGACGCAATGGATGAATCCGACCATCCCGATGCCGAGTCCCTTCGGGAAACATAGCGACAACCCCTCCCGCATCTAAAATACGAAAGGATGCGTCAATAGCCGACCGGTCCGCGGTGCCCCTGCGCACCGGATATGCGCCTAGTGCTTTGATGACATTCCTTAGGACAGGAATGCGAAAAAGCTCCTGTTTAGCCATAAAATGAACTCGTCGTTCAAAACAACATCCGACAATGATCGGATCGATTAGATTTGCATGATTGGAGACGATGATCACAGCGCCTTCCTGAGGAAGGCGTTGGGCATCGGCGATCTGCCAACGAAAAACGAGACGCAATACCCATCGACAAAATCCTCGAACTGCGCTATAAAACATCAGCGCCCCTCCCTCGGGCCAGATCTAAAATGGCATCGATGACTTGTTCGATGGAAAGATTCGTTGTATCGAGGGCGATACTATCTTCGGCGGGCCGTAGCGGATCGGTCTCTCGCCCGCTATCGATGGCATCCCGTCGCTCAATATTCTCGGTGATCTCCGCCAACTGAACATTGACCCCTTTAGCTTGTAACTCTGCCCAGCGTCGCCGTGCGCGCTCTTGAGTCGACGCTGTCAAATAGACTTTGAGTTCAGCATGGGGCATTACAACGGTTCCAATATCACGGCCTTCCATCACTACACCGCCGCTGCGTGTCAAGGCTTGCTGGAGAATGACTAAGCTTTTACGCACTCCGGGTACCGCAGCCACATAGGAGACATTATCCGATACCTCAAGACTACGAATGGCTTCATGAATATCAATGCCGTCCATATATAGATGATAACCTTGACCATTATCACTCGGCCGAAACTCCAGTTGGATCTCTTGAGCGGTACGGGTAAGCTTCTCCGCCTCCGTCATGGAAGTGCGCTCCATTAATGCCTTAAGCGTGACCGCTCTGTACATGGCGCCTGTGTCAACATAGACATAGTTCAGAGCTTCCGCCACCTTCTTGGCCACAGTGCTCTTTCCCGAACCCGCAGGGCCATCGATGGCGATTGCAATCCGACCCATGGTTTAACCCCCGTTCAATCCTTAAATGAGAACAATGACTCCATAAACCTTCGCGCCTTTACAGGAGAATAAAAGACATCCTTGAATTGACTAAGACTGTTGCCAAAACATTCCGACTACTGACTCCTGTCTTCTGGCTACTTGCTGAATTAACTTTATAAACACATTCCTCAAAAAAAGAGGGGTCACCCCCTCTGCGCTACTCGGGACGAATACGCAACATACCGGCGGCCTGTAATATTTTTTCTTGATGAAGTTGGTCGATGCGCCCGCTTTTATGGAGTCGGCTGCCTTGGAAATGAACACAAAAATGTCCGTTAAAACCATTACCCGCAATTGCTTGTCTGCCATGGGGCATTCCATTGATAGATGCTGCAATTCGTCGCGTCCTAAACTCCACGAGAACCGCCCGGCGTTCCCAACTCCAACGCCCACCATATATTGCGGAGAAGATTGCTGTGTCTTCCCGACTCAACGGTTCGCTATCCGCATGCAAATGGCCTCCCTTCCGGTAGGCACGGAAGGATAGACCTGTCTCAATATCAATAATCCGAAAGACGCTGCCAATTGGGATAAATTGATTAACATTATCCCAAGAAACAAGTTCGACGGCGGATCGTCCACGACTGGTAACGGAGGATGGCGGGATACGCAGAACCAATCCCGGTTTAAGACTCGACTCATCCGCTAATCCATTATAATTCCTAATTTCAGTAGGATCAACTTCAAAACGTTCGGCAATATCATCCACGGTTTCGCCTGAATTCACCTGATGGGAACGGATGAGATGATTATGAACCGCGTTGCGCATCTCTATAACTGTTTGCTTGCCAATAATACCATCGGGACGCAGTTTATGATCGCGCTGAAATTGCTGAACCGCCTTGAGCGTCATCTTACCAAAGTAACCCGTAGGTTCTCCTTCCATATAGCCAAGGGTAATCAACCATTCTTGAGCTTGAACAACTTCTGTCCCACGATCGCCTTGACGCAACGTCTTGTTGGAGGCCGCTACTGTCCAACTGACGGATGTCATGATGACTAATAGGCAGAGAGTAATCCATCGATTGAGTCGGTTGATGGGAAACCACTGAATCAAGGCTGTCAACCTCCCTCGCTCAACATCACGCATCGTCCACCCGCCTAATCGAGTCCAACGATGAGCATACCGAGTCGTCCCAAGGAAAGGAACGGCCGGTTAGGTTCATAAGGCTTGAATAGCAGTATTCAAAGCAATTATTACCCAAACGACGCTAAATTCCTTTTATTGTATCGTCTTTCATTAAACGACTAGAATTTGTGGGTCTCTAAGATCTCACTCTTCCCTTTTCGCACAACCCGTAACCCTTTTTCCATCGTCTCTTCGATCTGCTCAAGTAGCCGATGGGCATATTGGTGGGCTTCACCTTCAAGTTGAGCCGCAGCCTCTTCCGCACGCGTCACGATACGTTCGGCTTCCTCCCTAGCTCGTTGAACGATAAGATGCTCCGCTACAGTCTCCTCCACATAGCTCTCTGCTTCTGAACGGATACGTTCCACTTCGGCTTCAGCTTGTCTCAGATAATCATCGCGTTGAGCCATTAAGGACTCCGCCTGCTGAATATCTTCGGGAAGCGCATAACGGACCTTATCCAAGAGTTCTAAGAGATCGTCTGAAGGAACCCAAGTTCGTCCAGCAAACCGGGGACTCCTAGCTACCATCTCTTCCAAACGGTCCAATAACAATAAAAGATGCATCCGGGTCATCCTTCTACCCTCCGCTGCAGTTTATTTTCGATGGCTTTCTCAACTTCCGGCGGAAGCAATCCTTGCAAATGACCGCCGAGCGTAACGACTTCCTTTACCATGCTGGAACTAAGAAAAGAATACTCGTGCCGAGTCATGATGAACATCGTTTCAATCTTAGGGTTAAGGCGCTTATTGGTGAGAGCCATTTGAAATTCGACCTCGAAATCGGAGATCGCGCGCAGTCCTTTTACAATAACTTTGGCCCCGTACTTCTCCGCAAAATCAACCAATAGTCCTTGAAAGCTCTCCACCCGCACATTGGGTAAATATCGAACAACCTGTTTGATGAGATCACAACGTTCTTCTAAAGTAAACAATGGATGCTTTCCAGGGTTTTGGAGAACACCAACCACAACCTCATCAAAGATTTGGCTGGCACGCTCAATAATATCTAAATGCCCGTTGGTAACGGGATCAAAGCTCCCAGGGCATACAGCGGTCGTCAAGACGGTTCCCCCTCTATCCGGAATATCTCCAAAAATCCAATGCTGTCTCCCCATACGTTCTTGTCTTTATACATTGCCATGGGTCAGTCGGTGGAGCCGGTGGACGGCGAATGGAATACTCCAAAACGGCCCATCCGTCCCTCGATAAGATCTCTGATTCAGCGATTCGTATCAAGGCCGGTTGATAAAGATCCATTTCGTAGGGGGGATCAATAAAGATGATATCAAAGGGTCCCTGGTTCTTGAGTTCATTTCGGGATAACCATTGTAGCGCATCGCCTGAGAAGATATGGTATTGGTCTGATGAAACTTCGAATCGGCGAAGATTATCCCTGATCAAGTCCAGAGCATGATTGTGTTTGTCGATAAAGACAGCCCGCGCAGCGCCACGGCTTAACGACTCGAGACCTAAAGCGCCTGTCCCGGCATATAGATCCAAGACCAATGCATCGATAATGCGATGACCCAAAATATTGAATAAAGCTTGGCGAACTCGATCCTCCGTCGGGCGGATGACTGGCTTTTTAGGCCCGCTTAGTGGTCGACCTCCCCATTCGCCTCCTGATATTCGCATCATAGGATTGGCAACCCCACGACACCCAAGGCGCCAATGCCCACATATACACCAACACTGGGACCGATATAACCCACAAACGCCTCGGAAGCTTCAAACTTAGTCACAGCCAATCGTCGGAGTTCCTCGGCATCCGCAGCGCAATCCGCATGGAGAATTGCCACACGGTATGGTCGTCCGTTCATTTTGGCATGCAACAATTCCAGTAAACGATGGTGACCTCGCTTAGTTGCGCCTCGGAACTGCTCTGCAGGCGTCAACTCACCATCATTCAAGGTGAGGATAGGTCGTAGATATGAACCACGCTCAGGCAATACCGATTCTCCGGCTCGGCCAGTTCGATACAGCAGATCGAGATTGTCTACGTAAAAAAAGACACCTACATGTTGAGAGATTTGAAGGATATGACGGCAAATCTTCTCAACCCCTTCACCCTCTTCCGCAACTTTAGCGCCTTCCAAAGCCATCCAACCCAATCCCATGGAGACTTGTCCAGAATCGATGACCACGATGTTCATCTCATCCCTCAGTTGCTCTGCGGCCTGCAATGCATTTTTATAGGTTTGACTGAGTTTACTAGATAGATGAATGGAGATAAGTGTATCTTCAGGATGTCCCGTTGCACGAAAATATTGTAGAAAATCCTCGACCGACGGCGGTGTAGTTCGAAGCAGAACAGCTTCATTTGCCATTCGGTGATAAAATTCCTCTGACCAAATATCCTCTCCATCCTTCAAAATCTCATTGCCAAAGTGAAGGTTAAGAGGTATCCGTGAAATACGATATCTCCGGATCAACGATTCGGACAGGTCTGATGTGCTATCCGTTGATAATCTAACCGTCATCCCTCTCCCCATCACTCCACTGAGAAAATGAAATAGTATAGGGGTTGCCCTCCATAATAGAGCTCTATCTCAGCACTGGGAACCCTATCCTGTAGATTATTGAGGGCTCTTTGAGCCTGTTCCGCATCGAGATCTCTTCCGTAATATAGAGAGATCAATGCATCTTCCCGTTTCACAAACTTTTTAACCAGTTCATTAAGGACGGCTCCCGGATCTTCTCCGGTCACGACCACTTCGTCTTCCCACAAACCGATGACATCGCCCTCTTTGATGGTTAATCCATTGTAAACCGAATCTCTTACTGCAAAAGTAACCTCTCCGGTTTGAACGCCCGAAACAGCCCGCGTCATGGCTTCGACGTTATCTCGAAGCTCAGCTTGGGGATTAAAAGCCATCAATGCCGATATCCCTTGGGGTATCGTCTTTGAGGGAACCACCTCGACGGGTTCTGAAGTTAATTCGCCTACCTGACCTGCGGTCATAATGACATTTCCGTTATTGGGAAGAATGATCACTTGACGGGCAGGAACCCTTTCCACAGCCCGGAACAGATCCTCTGTGCTGGGATTCATGGTTTGCCCGCCCTCAATTATCTCATCAACGCCTAAACTTCGATAAATCTGTTGTAAACCATCGCCGGGAACGACCGCTACGATCCCAATCTCTTTAAGTTCTTTTGCTGGAGAAGACTCCAGCGGGTTCTGTTTAATCTTCTCCAATCGTTGTTGACTTTGCTCTACCATATTATGGATTTGAATCTCACACAACTCGCCTAAACGAACAGCGTAATCCAGAATAAGACCAGGATTATTGGTATGGATATGAATCTTCGCCGTTCGTTCATCACCAACCACCAATAGACAATCGCCGTGAGGAGTTAAGTCTTGTCGAACCTCCTCAATAGCGATGGTCTGCCCTTTTAGGATAAACTCAGTGCAGTACTGATAGGTAATCTCCTCAAGATCTCCATCGGTCTCGACATATCCTGAAGCTATCCGATAGGACGTGTTCTCATTGTCCAACGCAGAAAAGTTTTCATTTGAAACAGGAGACCCCTTCGCTGCTTCCAGTATCCCGCGGACATAATATAATAATCCTTTGCCTCCAGCGTCAACAACGCCTGCCTGTTTCAGAGCAGGCAGCATCTCAGGAGTCCGGGATAGAATAATCTCCGCATAAAAGTAGATACCTTCCATATAATCCAATAGATCCAAAGGTTGGTCCAGCAATTTGCGGGCTTGCCCTGCTGCTTCCCTTACTACGGTTAGGATGGTTCCTTCCACGGGTTTTCGAACGGCCTGATATGCTAAGGCGGAAGCGCCCTCGATACCCTTTGCAAGCTCTTCCCGGGTAAGGATATTAGCTCCAGAGACTGCTTTGGCAAAACCACGGAAAAATTGAGAGACGATTACGCCTGAATTTCCACGGGCACCCATTAGAGCACCTTGTGCTGCGCTTTCAACAACAGTACGAAGGCTCTGGTCGGAGGCTTTTTCGACTTCCCTTAGAGCAGATAGAAAGGTTAAATACATATTCGTTCCCGTATCGCCGTCAGGCACTGGAAAGACATTGAGTGAATCGACCTCATCCTTATGGTCATAGAGCATCGCTGTACCCGCTGCAAGCAAGCGTTTTAGATGGGGTCCATCAATGAATTCAAGACTCAAAAAAATGCCCCTCCTCATCAGTCCTTGACCGTCCTCATCAAAGGTTGTCCTGCGATGATCGATCGACTTAAACAAAGACTTCTGATTTACTTCGAACATAATATTACATTACATTGTATCGGTCAACCCAACACATCCCATAAAAGAAGGCGGCCGTTAACGTCAGCCCTTTACGCCAACTTGCACGCCTTGAACGAAAACATTAACTTTTGAAACAGATAGATTCAAATGACTCTCCACGGCATATTTGACATTCTCCACAACATTACGTGCAACTTCCTGAATACGAATTCCATACTCCACAATAATATAGAGATCCAAACTTACGTGTTCATCATCGCTATGAACCTCGATGCCCTTGGTTAGATTGTCGCGCCCGCGAAACAACTCCGCAATTCCGTCCTGCAAATTACGCGAGGCCATACCAACAACGCCAAAACATTCCAATGTGGCAAATCCTGCCACCATGGCGACAGCCTCTGGAGCCACATCGACAGTACCCAGCGTTCGCCGGCCATTTGTGAGACTTGCTCCCACTTCTCGACTCCTCCTTTGGGCAAAAAAATTCCTCGTATTTATTCTTCCCATAAAATTATTTTCCTGCCTTTCGTCGAAAAAAACAGGAAAGTTATTCTTTCTCACTAACGAAGCCGACGATCCGATTCAACGAATCCAATAGTTTTGAAAGATCAATGCCATGCATCTGAGCACCTTTTTCCAGAGTTTCGATCTCTGCTCCCATACAATCGGAACATTCCATGCCATAATCGACAAAAACTCTTTTGGTCTCAGGATAAAGTTCCAAAATATCAATGATTCTCATCTCGGCTTTCAACAACGAGTGGCTCCCCCTTTGCTTCAAGCTCAATAGACTCAATTGCCACTATTCGTCGGCTTTTTCTCCATATAGCCTCGTTAAATACAGAATTGTATCCCACGAGTGGAACTCATAACTGCAGCCATGTCACGAATTTGGATACAAATAGTTATTGTTTATATTCGTTTATCCCCTAGAATCTCCTTTTTTCTGAGATAAAAATCAAGAAAGATCTCTGATGGTACTTGTCTTGCTTAGGTCATTATGGTAGAATGTTCTTTGCGTAATGGCTTGGGATGGAGGTGTTAGTCGTGGCCAATCGTTGCGCTGTTTGTGGCAAAGATCGTCAAAACGGAAATCAGGTTAGTCACTCCAACATCAAGACAAATCGGACCTGGAAAGCGAATATCCGTCAGATTCGAGCCATAGTAAACGGCACTCCCCAACGTGTGAAGGTATGTGCCCGTTGCTTGCGTTCAGGTAAAGTGGAACGTGCCGTGTGACTTGTGCTTTAACGAAAAAGGCCTAAGAATAGGTCTTTTTTGTTTTCCATTTTATGGTGACATTGGTTGGATTATTCTCTGGAGGTGGACTTATTGTCTCAGTTTTCCCAGATGAAACTCTTTACCGGCTCAGCCAACCCTCAATTGGGACAAGAAATCGCTGACTTTCTAGGAGTTTCCCTCGGCGTCATTAAAATTTCTCGTTTTGCCAATGGTGAAATCTATGTTCGATATGAAGAAAGCATCCGAGGTGTTGATGTCTTTCTGGTACAGCCTTTAGCTAATCCCGTCAATGAGCACCTCATGGAACTATTGGTTATGATCGATGCATTAAAGCGTGCTTCAGCCGGTCGAATCACCGCCATCATTCCTTACTACGGCTATGCTCGGCAGGAGAAGAAGAGCGCTCCCCGAGAGCCTATCACCGCCCGAATGGTAGCCGACATCTTAACGACAGTAGGCGCTGATCGTGTGGTTACGATGGATCTACATTCGCCCGCAATTCAAGGCTTCTTTAATATCCCTGTGGATCATTTGACCGCTCTTCCGATGTTGGCCCAATACATAAAGAGTAAGGATATTACCGACGGCGTGATCATTGCGCCGGATGCGGGCAGTGTTAAAAAGGCAGAGAAGTTGGCTGCCCGGCTAAATCTTCCACTGGGTGTCATGTATAAACGAAGGCCTGCACCCAACGTCGCGGAGCTCTCGTTCTTCATTGGCGACGTAGAAGGTAAGACACCGATTATCATCGATGATATGGTCGATACCGCCGGCAGCATTATGCAGGTAGTGGAGGCGCTCATTGAACGCAAAGCTAAAGAGGAGATTATTCTCTTGACAACCCATGGCATCTTCTCACCTCCCGCCATCAATCGGCTTTCCCATTCAGCAATCAAGGAGATTGTTCTCACCAACAGCCTCCCGTTGACCGATGACCGAAGCTTGCCAAAGATGACCGTTCTCTCTGTTGCCTCGCTTTTGGGAGACGCCATTCGCCGAGTCCATCAAGACATCTCCGTTAGCGTCCTCTTCGATTAAGATTATTCAATCTCCTAAAGCGGCTGCCTTTGAAAGCAGCCGCTTTTTTCATCCATATTTACGGATTAATATGCACTGTCCCTGGAGGAATGGACACCGATGGGTTATTTCCGCTGAAATAGACCTGAGGCACCTCGCCCATAATAACAGCTTCCGTAATGGGCATCTCTGTCCGAACCGTTACACGGGACGAGGAGAAAGGGACTACAATCTTGACTGTAGCTTTAACTTCCAGATAAATTTTATGACGAGTCTGATTAATCCCTGCTTGTTCAAAGGTATCATAGACCCGACTCTCAACGGTGCCAACAGGAATGATGGTCACCGGTATGAGCGGTCCCAAACCGCTTAAAACATGACTCTTCAAGACCTGACCAAAGGGGATATTCACCTTTTCCTTGGTCACCTTACGCAACCTTTCCTGGACTTCAATCGTAGCTTGTGAAGCCAACTGGTTGATCTCCCCCGTATTGGGTTGCATGAGAACAACACGGCCGCGGTTATCAACCTTAATTGCAATGAGGTCCTCGTAATGAAGGTTTTTTGCTATCTTTTTCTGAATCGCATCATTGATTGCTAAAGTTGCAATCTGTCTCGCTTTTGCTTGGGCCATTTGAAAAAGTGTAGGCCGAATCTGTAGATCCATCGCGAAAAAAGCCAAGGCAAATATAGCTAAAAAGATTATTAACCTCGTGGGCCAGCGAAGACGCTTACTAATTCTCGGATGGTAAGGGAAGAACCGTCGACGAGCCATTCGAAAACGCATCTCAGCTCCCCCCTTTTTAAATATACCCTTTTAATTCTATGCGCTAATCCCAACGATTAACTCTCAGTTCCTCGAAGCGTATCACTTTTTTCCGGCAAATTTGTGGTATAATGGATAGGAAACTCCAGATATGGATAGGAGTTACATGAAGTAATTTGCGGGGATGGAGATATGGGGTATTACGATACCCAATCGACTCCCCTTATCTACCGGAAGGAGGCAACCCATGGATCCCAAAACAAATAAACCTTTTTGGTTTAAGGGAACCTTTTATGCCTTAGTTGTGATCGTGGGGTTATTATTGGGAGGAATCGTCGGTATCATTATAGGCTTTAATATACCCACAGAGCCCCCTCCTCCCAAAGCCGCGACCATCCTCTATGACGTCAATGAAAAAGAAGTCTCTAGGCTTTTTCAGGAAAATCGGGTGCCGATATCACTGGATCAAATCCCCCAGACGATGAAAGACGCCATTATTGCAGTGGAAGATCGTGAGTTTTATAAGCACCGCGGCGTCAATTTTCGTTCCATCGTCCGGGCGTTAATCGTTGATATTCGCGAGGGCGGCTTTAGCCAAGGCGCCAGCACCATCACGCAACAACTGGCCAGAAATGCGCTTTTAACACAGAAGAAAACGATCAATCGCAAATTAAAGGAGATCTTTATCGCATTTAACTTGGAACGAAATCTCACTAAAGACGAGATTTTGGAGAAATACTTAAATCAAATCTACTTTGGACATGGAGCTTGGGGTGTGGAGTCCGCTTCCCAACTCTATTTCGGCAAACCCATCGGGGAATTGGAGTTAGAGCAATATGCCCTCCTCGCTGCCCTTCCCCGTGGTCCGGGTTTATACTCTCCTTATGTGGATAAGACCAGAGCATTGCGGCGTCGTGCAATCGTTCTTCAGGCCATGGCGACAAACGGCTATATCACTTCGGAGCAAGCCAAGGCTGTTTCGGAGAAAGATCTAGGTATTGTCCCACTTCGAAAAACTCGGGGTCATGCCGCATATTTCGTCGACTATGTGCTCCAAGAGTTGATCAACAGGTATAACCTCGATGAGGAAGCAATTTATACTGAAGGATTCAGGATCTATACCACGCTGGATAAAACAGCTCAAGAAGCAGCAGAAGCCGCCATTAAAAATCTCCCCGAGGAGAAAGCCGATGCTCTAGGCGTCATGCAGCCGCAGGGCGCCATCGTCGCACTCGATCCCCAAAACGGTTATATCAAAGCCATGGTCGGCGGGAGAGATTTCCAAAACACTCAACTTAACCGAGCGGTAAAAGCCCATCGGCAACCCGGCTCCGCTATAAAACCCTTTGTTTATATCGCTGCACTGGAGAGCGGGAGCTATACTCCAGCGACAATCGTCGTTGACGAACCCGTTAGTTTCCCGGCTGGTGGAGGCAAAACATATTCGCCCAGGAACTATGATGGGAAATACCGAGGACCCATATCCGTAAGAGTTGCCTTGGAAAACTCCATCAACACCATTGCGGTAAAAATTGTCGAGCAGTTAGGCCCCAGTCGTATACTGGGCTATGCTCGAAAAATGGGTCTAACTTCGTTGGTTACAACGGGCGCGAAGAATGATCTGAACCTGTCTTCCATGGGTCTTGGCGGATTAACCCATGGCGTTACCCCATTGGAGCTGGCTTCTGCCTATTCTCCCCTGGCTAACCGTGGTATCTATTCTGAACCCATTGCCATCTTGATGGTCAAAGACGAACAGGGAAATGTGCTCTTTGAAAATACTCCCAAGAAACGAGTGGCCATCAAAGAAGAGACCGCCTATCTCATGACGGATATGCTGCGGGGTGTCATTGAGAACGGTACGGGAAGACGGGCTCAAATCGGCCGTCCAGCCGCGGGTAAAACCGGCACCACCAGTGACTATACCAATGCATGGTTTGTGGGATATACCCCGGAATTGGTAGCAGCGGTCTGGATCGGCAATGATTCACAACGCCTGCCTATCCGTATCAAAGGAACGGTATTATCCAGCTCGACTGCAGCGGCCATCTGGGGCGATTTTATGAAAGAGGCGCTCCGCAATACGCCGGTCAATGATTTTATTCCTCCCGAATCGATGGTTACCCATGTAGAAATCTGTACCGAATCCGGCTACCTTGCCTCTTCGCTCTGCCATGAGATCCGCTATGAAACCTTCCTCCCGGGTACTGAGCCGAGGGAGCTATGTCCAATGCATAGTAACGGCCATATGGATATCATATCGGTGGAGATCTGCACCGAATCCGGTCAGCTTGCCACAGCGGACTGCCCTCGCAGTCATATTCAACGCCGGCGCTACGACCGATTTACTCATCTTGAGATTCGAGATGGCACACCCCTTCCAACGGAACGTTGTCCAATTCACGACACCCAACAAACCGTTACCGTAAGGATATGTATGGACTCGGGTTATCTGGCGACCCCATACTGCCCAAAGGACCAGATCGTCGTTCAGGTCTATGCCAAGGGTGAAGAGCCGCAAATCTACTGTGATATCCATCGTTCGCGGAATTGGTAGTGTATAAGAAAATCCTCCTTCCCATGGGAAGGAGGATTTTCTTTGTTTATGTTTCAAAGAAGAATATATCGCCCAGCGTGCCATCGGCATATTCGGAACCCGGATAGAATTTTACCAGCCGGTAATTGCCACCGGTATATTCGTTGACAACCGCGTCCCAGAAATGAACGGAACCGATATTCTTAGGATGTCTCTTCAATTGCCATTTGCCTTTAAACATGGAAAAAACTTTTTTGGCCGCATATTTTCCCACTCCGCATCGGCGATATTTGTACATGATAAAAAACTCAGCCAACGAGTAATCGGTCTCTTCTTGCGCTTCGGGAAAGTCATTGACCATGGCAAATCCAGCCAAATTACCGTCAACGCGAATAAAAAACGCCCATCGATTATCTTCGTTCCAATAGTTGTCCAAATACATATAACCATACAAACCTAATCCGTTGACATCACGTTGATCATACTGCGAGAACTCGTAGTTATATTTCTCCAGAAGATTCCTTAATATCTCTTTGTCGTCAATACCCACGGGAACGATTTCAATGTTCATTTATACACCACCTACCCCTATAATTATTAAGATTACTCAGGAGTCAGTAATCAGGTTAGAAGTCGGAATTCAGAATTCAGAATTCAGGAGTCAGAAGTTGGAACGGTTGAGAAGGCCTTTGGGGAAGGGAACGGGTTCTCTCACAAAGACGCAAAGACGCAAAGGGTGGGAGAGGGACTGTAAGAGGTTTATTTTATAATTATCTTGGCGTCCTTAGCGATCTTGTCGAGAAATTAAAAGACCTCAGCGGTTTGGGAGAGGGCCTTTATGGGAGAATAAAAGGCGTCCTTGAATCGACGTAAAACTGTTCCGGAGCATTCTGAATGGGAGTGCCTAAAATATTGTGTAAACCTCCATTGCCAAGTAAAATAAGGAAGACAATGGAGGGAATAACATTATGGCAAAAAAGGAAAAGAGCAAGCTTAGGCAACTTATCGATGAATACGGGATTAAGGATTTAAACGATGTCCATGAGTTCGTTAAAATGCTCACCGCAGAAACGATTCAGGAAGTTTTAGACGGTGAACTTGAAAACGAACT